>ERZ1026848.151-NODE-151-length-37855-cov-16.897698_pt1 | contig 37855 bp, 40 predicted proteins | sample MGYA00380154_ERZ1026848 | MGnify/ENA primary metagenome ERZ1026848 (study PRJEB33269, sample SAMEA4719790) | human gut metagenome | biome: human-associated habitat; feature: organic feature; material: feces | place: Cameroon | collected 2013-10 ...
GGCGTAAGCTATTTAATTATATCAAATTAAACTAATTCGATAACAGCCATCTCTGCTGCGTCGCCTCTTCTGGGGCCGATCTTGATGATGCGTGTGTAACCGCCGTTCTTGTCAGCGTACTTGGGTGCTATATCATCAAACAGTTTCTTAGCTACGTCTTCCTTAGTGATGTAGCCGTAAACCTGACGCTTTGTATGCAGTGTGCCGGCCTTGCCGAGAGTGATCATCTTTTCAGCTGCACTGCGAACTTCCTTAGCTCTTGCAACTGTAGTAACGATCTTGCCCTTTTCAAGAAGCAGTGTTACCATACCTCTGAGCATAGCCTTTCTGTGATCACTGGTTCTTCCCAGTTTTCTTGAACCTGCCATGGATATTTCTCCTTTCAGACAAATTGAAAGTCACTTGTCAATTGTTGTCATCGTCGCTTGCAAGGTCAAAGCCTAAAGACTGGAGCTTTGCTCTGACTTCTTCAAACGACTTCTTGCCTAAGTTTCTAACCTTCATCATATCACCCTGCGACTTGTTGATAAGATCGTCAACGGTGTTGATGTTTGCACGCTTTAAGCAGTTGAATGAACGTACGGAAAGGTCAAGGTCATCGATAGTCATTTCGAGGAGCTTATCCTTGCCCGACTCACTCTTGTCTGCCATAAGCTCAGGCTGTATAGCTTCATCAGACAGCTCTACGAACGGCTGAAGATGATCTACCAGAAGCTTAGCGGCGTATGAGACTGCCTCTTTTGCAGAAATTGTACCGTCTGTCCATACCTCAAGTATGAGCTTGTCATAGTCGGTACGCTGTCCTACACGAGTGTTCTCAACTGTATAATTCACCTTTAAAACAGGTGTATAAATGCTGTCGACAGCAATTATGCCGATTACCGGCTGAAGCTGCTGCTTGTTCTTTTCAGCAGACACATATCCTCTGCCCTTGTCAAGAGTAATCTCCATATAGAGCTTTGCTCCGGGGCCGAGGGTAGCTATATGCATACCGGGGTCGAGGATTTCAATCTCACTGTCGGTCTTTATGTCACCGGCAGTAACATCGCACTCGCCCTCAGCTTCAATATAAACTGTTTTCGGGCATTCGCCATACATTTTTGCAATGAGACCCTTGATGTTGAGGATAATTTCCGTTACATCCTCTTTAACACCGGGGATAGTCGAAAACTCGTGCTGAACGCCGTCAATCTTGACTGACGTTACCGCAACGCCGGGAAGTGACGAAAGCAGAACACGACGAAGGCTGTTGCCAAGTGTGTTGCCGTAACCACATTCCAGAGGCTCAAGTGTAAACATACCATAGGTTCCATCGGGTTTTAACTTAACGGTCTCGATCACAGGCTTTTCGATTTTTTCAAGCATTTGGTTTACCCTCCCACAAGTTTGTCAGATGTTTCATCGGGTTAACGATGTACGAACGGGCTGTATTCCCGCTTAAAGCGGAAAACCGCCCGGTTAATTTTAAATTACGATTTGGCGGGCAATGCCCTCCGCACATATCTCAGTGCGGAATTGTAAATTAAAAATAACCGATACATACCGTGATGTCCACAGTATGAAGAGTTTTCGCAATACTGCTCGACGAGATTATTTTGAATATAACTCGATGATCAGGTGCTCAGCTATTTCATAGTCAAGCTCATCTCTGTTGAATTCACGAGTAACCTTGGCTGTCATAGCCTCTTTATTTACGTCCAGCCATAACGGTACGATTCTGCCGTTTGTCTGTTCGGTGATCTGAGCGAACTTAGGGCTCTTCTTGCTTGTTTCGCTGACTGCAACAACATCGCCGGGCTTGATTCTGTAAGAAGGAACATCAACCTTCTTGCCGTTTACTGTGAAGTGACCGTGTGTTACTAACTGTCTTGCTTCTCTTCTTGTGATAGCCATACCCATTCTGAATACAACGTTGTCAAGTCTTGATTCAAGGATCTTGATGAGGTTTTCACCTGCAACGCCGTCCATCTTAACTGCCATCTCGTAGTAGTGATAGAACTGCTTTTCAAGAACGCCGTAGATGAACTTCAGCTTCTGCTTTTCCTTAAGCTGCATTCCATACTCAGAAACTTTCTTTCTGTTGTTTGCGTTTGCGTGACGATTCGTTTCCTTGCTGTATCCCAGTACCATAGGGGATATGCCTAATGCCTTACATCTCTTTAAGACCGGCTGTCTGTCTACTGCCATTTGTCAGTACCTCCGTTTTTTAAATAAATATCGTTTCTGAAGGATTATACCTTCCGCGACACCGAGTAAACTACACTCAGTTTATGATTATACACGTCTTCTCTTGGGAGGACGGCATCCGTTGTGAGGAATAGGAGTTACATCCTTGATAAGTCTAACCTCAAGACCTGCTGCCTGTAATGCACGGATAGCTGCTTCACGTCCGGATCCGGGACCCTTAACGTAAACTTCTACAGTCTTCAGACCGTGTTCCATAGCTGCCTTAGCTGCTGTTTCAGCGGCTGTCTGAGCTGCGAAGGGAGTTGACTTTCTTGAGCCTCTGAAACCCATTTCACCGGCAGATGCCCATGATAATGTGTTGCCCTGAAGGTCTGTGATAGTAACTATCGTATTATTGAACGTAGACTGGATATGAGCTGAACCGTTTTCAATGTTCTTACGCTCACGACGTCTGCGTACTACAGGCTTCTTAGTAGCGGTTGCCTTTGCCATTGTTTTACCACCTTTCCGTAAAGATTACTTCTTCTTATTAGCGATGGTCTTCTTAGGACCTTTTCTTGTTCTTGCGTTGGTCTTTGTTCTCTGACCACGAACGGGAAGACCCTTACGGTGACGTGTGCCTCTGAAGCAGTTGATTTCAACCAGACGCTTGATGTTGAGGGCTACTTCTCTTCTGAGGTCACCTTCTACAGCTACGCCGAGCTGCTCTATAGCATCACGGATCTTAGCTTCGTCATCATCGGTAAGATCCTTGACTCTGGTGTCGGGGTTTACACCGGCCTTTGCCAGAATGTCGTTAGCTGTCTTTCTGCCGATTCCGTAAACGTATGTGAGACCGATCTCAACACGCTTTTCTTTCGGCAGGTCGATACCAGCAATTCTTGCCATATCTTTTTCCTCCTGTTAAATTCGGGCTTAACCCTGTCTCTGCTTGTGCTTAGGTTCCTGGCAGATTACCATAACCTTGCCCTTGCGCTTGATTACCTTGCACTTATCGCACATAGGCTTTACTGAAGGTCTAACTTTCATCTTAATATCATCCTTCCTGTAATTGTTACAGACGAGCATACGCTCGTATTCGTTTATACAGAATTACTTGGCTCTCCAGGTGATTCTGCCTTTAGTCAGGTCATACGGTGACATTTCGACTGTTACCTTATCACCGGGTAAGATACGAATAAAGTTCATTCGCAGCTTGCCGCTTACATGAGCCAGTATCTTATGTCCGTTTTCAAGTTCGACCTGAAACGTTGCGTTAGGAAGCGCCTCAATTATCTTGCCGCTTACCTCGATTACATCTTCTTTAGACAAGCTTGTCACTCTCCTCGGCGATGTTGTCTGCACTCCGGTTCAGAACCGATAACGCAGATCTTAGTTTTTTGTTTGTGATTTCCGCAAGCTCTACAGTAGTCAGTGTCTTCTGTAAATGAAGCGGATTCTTCTTTTTGGGTCTTTCGACCTTGCGCAGCTTGCCGTCGGCAATATACGCAAAACCGTTTTCAACCCTCATGACCGCATAATAGCTTCCGCTGTCATGCCCTGCCATGCTTTTTACAACCATACCGGCTGCAATAACCGTATTGTTCATACGCCCTCCGTTAATTCTTCGGGTGGTGAAGTGAGCTTTCCGTGAGAATAAGAGGCTCACCGTTAGTTATTGCGATAGTATGCTCGAAATGAGCGCTGTAGTTGCCGTTAGCCTCGACCACCGTCCATTTGTCCGGCAGTATGCGGATCTCGGCTGTAGTTTCATTTATCATGGGCTCAATGCAGATTGTCATTCCCGGTACAAGTCTCGGACCTCTGCCGGGCTTGCCGAAGTTCGGAACTTCGGGATCCTCGTGCATTTCGTGTCCTATTCCGTGACCGATGAACTTCTTTACCACATAGTAGCCTCGTGACTCACAGTAAGTCTGCACGGCATTTGAAATGTCGCCGATTCTGTTACCGGGAAGTGCCATCTTTATACCTTCATATAAAGCAGCCTCAGTTACCTCGAGGAGCTTTTCGGCATTTTCGGGAACCTTGCCAACCTTGAAGGTGTAGGCATTATCACCGTTATAGCCGTCGATCTCAGCGGTCACGTCAACAGAAACGATGTCGCCCTCTCTGATGATCTTCTTTTTTGAAGGAATGCCGTGTATCAGCTCAGCGTTCACAGATATGCAGGCACTGCCTGTAAATCCGCCGTATCCGAGCGATGACGGGATAGCGCCTTTTGAAACGATAAAATCATGAATGATCTTGTCAAGCTCCCATGTGCTCATTCCGGGCTTTATTGCATTTCCCGCAACGATAAGAGCCTCAGCCGCTATCTGATTGGCTTTCTTCATTATTTCAATTTCTTTTGCCGATTTAACCTGAATCATTACTTTGCCTCAACTGCCGCAAGAGTGAGCTTTGAAGTCTCAGCGATTTCTTCCTGACCCTGTACGGTTATCAGTTTGCCCTTTCTCGTGTAATAATCCTTGAGAGGAGCAGTCTTTTCATAGTATGTTTTCAGTCTTGCGATTACTGTTTCGGGCTTGTCATCGATACGCTGAACAACGTTAGCGCCGCAAAGATTGCACTTGCCTTCTACCTTTGTAGGCTTGAAGTCTACATGATAGGAAGCGCCGCAGCCCTCGCATACTCTTCTGCCCGAAAGTCTTGAGATTATCTTCTCATCGGGAACAGCGATCTCGATTACCTTGTCGATCTGAACGCCCATAGCGTCAAGTGCCTCGGCCTGAGCAACTGTTCTCGGGAAACCGTCAAGAATGAAACCGTTCTTTGCATCATCCTGTGCGATTCTGTCCTTTAAGATGCCGATTACGACTTCATCGGGAACAAGATCGCCTCTGTCCATACACTCTTTCGCTGCAAGACCGGCGGGTGTGCCGTTCTTTACAGCTTCTCTGAGCATATTGCCTGTCGATATAGCGGGTATACCGAGCTTTTCGCAGACTACCTCTGCCTGTGTTCCTTTACCTGCGCCGGGTGCGCCTAAGAAAATAAGATTCATATTAATTCCTTTCTCTTATTCAAGGAAGCCCTTATGATGACGCATCATCATCTGGCTTTCGAGAGCACGGACTGTTTCAAGGGCAACACCTACTACGATGAGTATTGTCGTACCACCGAGTGAAAGACCTGTGATGCCTGTGAGGTTCTGGAATATAATAGGGAATATTGCGATGATACCAAGGAATATTGCGCCTACCAGAGTAACCTTTGAAAGTGAGTTGTGGATGAAATCCGATGTGGGCTTGCCCGGACGATAACCGGGGATAGCACCGTTGTTCTTCTTAAGATCATTGGCTATCTGTACAGGATTATACTGCATTGCAATATAGAAGTAGTTGAAGCCGATGATAAGGAAGAAATAAAGTATTGCATAAACCACGTTGTTCGTGCTGAACAGAGCTATAAAGTCGCTCCAGAATGCGTGGCCCGATGTTGCAGTTACACCGAAGAAGTATCCGATTGTTGCGGGCAGCGACATAATTGACATCGCAAAGATGATAGGCATAACGCCTGCCATTGCAACCTTTATCGGAATGTGGTTTGTCTGACCGCCGTACATTTTTCTGCCGACTACTCTTTTTGCGTACTGAACGGGAATACGTCTTTCTGCGTTTGTCATCAGTATTACGAATGCGATCATCAATACATAGATAACGAGTATCAGCGGTACGAAGAACCAGTTCTGCGGAGCTACCGAGATCTGCTTGATCAGATTGATAACCATATCGGGAACTCTTGATATGATACCTGCGAACAGTATCATTGAAATACCGTTGCCGATACCCTTCTGGGAGATCTGATCGCCCAGCCATATAATAAGCGAAGCACCCGCTACAAAGCAAGCCACGATAGTAATCGCAGCAATGACTCCGTCAAAGCCTTCCGTATAGAGAACAGCACTCTTGTGTGTTGTTTCGTTTACAGTGTTGCGAAGTCCGATGTAGAATGCTATCGCCTGGAATAACCCAATGCCCAAAGCTACATACTTCGTGATCTTGTTTATCTTCTTACGTCCCTCTTCGCCTTCCTTGCTCAGACGCTCCAGTGCAGGAATTGCGACTGTGAGCAGCTGAACTATGATGGAGGCGTTGATGTACGGTGTGATCGACATAGCAAACAGCGTACCGTTGCTGAGCGATCCACCCGTCATAACGTCGAGATAATTAAGTATCGTTCCTTCACCCATCATCTGCTTGATAGTCGAGGGTTCAAGGAATGGAACGAAGATTGCTGCGCCAAAGCGGAATATAACTACTATGAGCAATGTAAATAAAATCTTTTTGCGAAGTGCGGGATCTTTCCACGCGTTTCTAAAGACTTGAAACATTACTCTACCTCAGCCTTTCCGCCGGCACTTTCGATCTTAGCCTTAGCTGATTCAGAGAACTTAGCAGCCTTAACTGTAAAGCTCTTTGTAACCTCGCCGTTGCCAAGTACCTTAACGCCGTCAAGAACCTTAGTTACAAGACCTGCATCGATCAGAGCGTCTGTATCGATAACAGCACCGTTCTCAAAGCGAGCTTCGAGGTCGGCTACGTTTACAACAGTGTATTCTGTAGCAAAGATATTGTTAAAGCCTCTCTTAGGCATACGTCTTGCGAGTGATGTCTGACCACCTTCAAATCCGGGTCTTACGCCGCCGCCTGAACGTGCCCACTGACCCTTGTGACCTTTACCGGCTGTCTTACCGTGACCGGAACCGTGTCCGCGTCCGATACGCTTAACTTCCTTTGTTGCACCTGCTGCAGGGTATAATTCGTGTAGCTTCAATTGTTACACCTCCTATTTGTTAATGTGCTTATTTAACTTCTATAAGGTGTAAGGAATTATTCCTCAGTAACCTCAACTAAATAAGAAATTTCTTTTATCTTGCCTCTTGTTGCTGCATTGTCGGGCTGAACTGTTTCTGCGCCGATCTTGCGAAGTCCGAGAGAGGCTGCTGTTGCGATGTGGCTGTCCTTACGTCCAACCAGTGATTTAACCAGCTTGATTTTTAAAGCCATTTCGGTTTCCGTCCTTTCTGCAAAGTAAAAGCTTAACCTAAGATCTCTTTTACAGACTTGCCTCTGAGCTCAGCTACCTGCTGTGCATCTCTGAGAGCTGTAAGACCTGCCATTGTAGCTCTTACTACGTTGCAGGGGTTGTTAGAACGAAGTGACTTAGTACGGATGTTCTTGATACCTGCCATCTCTACAACGGCACGAACGGGGCCGCCTGCGATAACGCCGGTACCTTCGGGAGCGGGCTTCATCAGAACTGCGCCTGCGCCGAATTTTCCTACTATTTCATGAGGGATCGTTGTACCCTTTAATGAGATCTTTACGAGGTTCTTCTTAGCGTCCTCAAGGCCCTTGCGGATAGCGTCGGGAACTTCGTTCGACTTACCCATGCCAAAGCCTACGACACCGTTGCCGTCACCAACAACAACCAGTGCGGAAAACTTCATGATACGTCCGCCCTTAACAGTCTTGGATACACGGTTCAGAGCAACAACCCTTTCGGAAAGCTCATAATTGCTTGCATCTAAAAGTGCCAAATTCTTGTCCTCCTGTTTTTATTGCGGGTTTCAGTAAACCCTTGCCTTACTGATTAGAAGTTGAGTCCGCCTTCACGAGCGCCATCTGCGAGTGCGGCAACTCTGCCGTGATATACATAACCTGAACGGTCAAATACTACATCGCTGATGCCTGCTGCCTTTGCCTTTTCTGCAAGTGCAAGACCAACCTTCTTTGCTGCCTCTGCATTGCCGCCGAAGCCTTCAAAGCTCTTCTCCATTGTAGATGCACTGCAAAGGGTTTTGCCTGCTTCATCATCAATGATCTGAGCGTAAATGTGCTTAGCAGAACGGAAAACGCTGAGACGGGGGCAAGCTGCAGTACCGCTGATCTTAGCACGGATACGCTTGCGACGCTTGATTCTGCTCTTCTTGCTGTCTATTACTTTAACCATTATTTTTCACCCCTTGCGGTTTATTTCTTACCCTTACCTGCTTTACCTTCCTTGCGGCGGATCGTTTCGTCGGTATACTTGATACCCTTGCCCTTATAAGGCTCGGGAGGACGCTTGCTTCTTACTTCAGCTGCAAACTGACCAACCTTCTGCTTATCAATACCTGTGATAATGATCTTGTTAGGTGCGGGTGACTCTATCTTGATGTCTTCTGTATCGGATACGATTACCTGATGTGAGTAACCGAGGTTCATTATAAGATCCTTACCCTGCTTCTGTACACGGTAACCGACACCGTTTACGTCAAGTTCCTTCTTGAAGCCGTTTGTAACGCCTTCGATCATGTTGTGGATAAGTGTTCTTGTAAGACCGTGAAGTGCACGGTTTTCCTTTTCGTCGTCAGGACGTGTAACGGTAACAAAACCGCCGTCAACTGCGATCGACATAGAGGGCTTGAACTCCTTTGTGAGTGTGCCCTTAGGACCCTTTACTGTAACTGTAGAACCGTCTACTTTAACTTCGACGCCGGCAGGAACAGCTATAGGATGTTTACCTATTCTTGACATATCTGCTCCTCCTTAATTACCAAACGAAAGCGAGCACTTCGCCGCCAACGTTGTTCTTGCGTGCTTCTCTGTCTGTCATGATACCCTTAGAGGTTGACACGATTGCAATTCCTAAGCCCTTCATAACCTTGGGCATATCCTTGCTGTTTGAGTAGATTCTAAGTCCGGGCTTGCTTACACGGCGTAAACCTGTAATGACCTGCGACTTGTTCTCAGTATACTTTAAGGTGATTCTGATAACGCCCTGCTTGTCGTCATCTATCACTCTGAAACTCTTAATGTAACCCTCATCTACAAGTATCTGCGCGATCTGCTTCTTCATATTTGAAGCGGGCACGTCTACTGTAGGATGCTTTGCAGAGTTAGCATTACGAATTCTTGTCAGCATATCTGCGATAGTATCGGTGATCTGCATTACTTACTTCCTCCTTGAAAATTTGTTCTTAAATTACCAGCTGGATTTCTTTACGCCGGGGATCTGTCCTTTATAAGCAAGCTCTCTGAAGCAGATTCTGCAGATGCCGAACTTACGCATATAAGCGTGAGGTCTGCCGCAGATCTTGCATCTGTTGTAAGAACGTGTAGAAAACTTTGCAGGACGCTGCTGTTTAGCAATCATTGACTTCTTTGCCATAGTTGATAGTTTCCTTTCTCTGTCTTACTTAGCGAACGGAGCGCCCATAAGTGAGAGCAGCTCTCTTGCTTCTTCGTCAGTCTTGGCTGTGGTTACGAAGTTGATATCCATACCACGAACCTTATCGATCTTATCATACTCGATTTCAGGGAATATCAGCTGTTCCTTGATACCTGTGGAATAGTTGCCTCTGCCGTCGAACGAATTGGGGTTGATACCTCTGAAGTCACGAACACGGGGGAGAGCTACGTTGAAGAATCTGTCGAGGAACTCGTACATTCTTTCATCTCTCAGTGTTACCTTGACACCGATTACCATTCCTTCTCTGAGCTTGAAGTTAGCTACTGACTTCTTAGCACGGCATACAATGGGCTTCTGACCTGTGATCTGCATAAGGTCGCTCATGATAGCGTCTACTACCTTAGCGTTTTCCTTTGCTTCACCGCAGCCGACATTGATTATGATCTTGTCGAGCTTGGGAACCTGCATTGTGCTTTTGTAACCGAACTTCTTGAAAAGAGCAGGAGCAACTGTTTCCTTATAATATGCTTTCATTCTTGTCATATCGTTTATTTCTCCTTTAGCGACAGCAGCCGGAAGTTACTTTATCCGACCTCTCTGTCGTAATTCGGGGCGTCTGATTAAAGCTCAGCGCCGCAGTGCTTGCAAACTCTTACCTTCTTGTCGCCCTCAACCTTGTGACCTACTCTTGTAGGCTTGTTGCACTTGGGGCATACAGGCATTACCTTGCACGCATAGATAGGAGCTTCTGCCTTTACAAGACCGCCCTGTTCGCCCTGTCTTCTGGACTTAACGTGCTTTGTTACGAGGTTTCTGCCTTCAACGATAACCTTCTTTTCCTTGGGAGATACTTCAAGTACCTTGCCCTGCTTGCCCTTGTCTTTGCCGGACATGATCTGAACGTTATCGCCTGTCTTGATGTGTAATGTGTTCATTTACGACCTCCGGATTATAATACTTCGGGAGCAAGTGAAAGGATCTTCATATAGTCCTTGTCACGCAGCTCTCTGGCTACGGGCCCAAAAATACGTGTACCTCTGGGGTTCTTATCTTCCTTTATTATAACGGCTGCGTTTTCATCAAAACGGATGTATGTTCCGTCATCACGTCTGATGCCTGTTGCTGAACGAACGATTACTGCCTTGACAACATCGCCCTTCTTAACAGTTCCGCCGGGGCTTGCTTTCTTTACGGAAGCAACTACTACGTCACCGATGTTAGCGTACTTTCTGCGTGTACCGCCGAGTACTCTGATGCACATAAGCTCTTTAGCGCCCGTGTTATCCGCAACCTTCATGCGTGTCTGCATCTGAATCATGGATTAATTCTCCTTCCGATAAATTTAAAGTAATAAATTACTTAGCCTTTTCGATGATGTTTACTAAACGCCATCTCTTATCCTTGGAAAGGGGTCTGGTCTCCATAATCTCAACCTTGTCGCCGATTCCGCAGGAGTTGTTCTCGTCATGCGCCTTAAGCTTGATTGTACGCTTAATGATCTTCTTGTAGAGGGGGTGGCGGACATTGTCCTTGATTGCTACTACGATAGTCTTGTCCATCTTATCGCTTACAACCATACCTACTCTGGTCTTTCTTAAATTTCTTTCGCTCAAAGTAAAGTCCTCCTCTCTCTTACTTGTTGTCAGCTGCCAGCTCACGCTCACGCTGAACTGTCTTGACAATTGCTATTTCCTTCTTAACAGCGCCGATTCTCGTAGGATTGTCGAGCTTGTTAACGGCGAGCTGGAAACGGAGGTTGAATAATTCCTGCTTAAGCTCTACGAGCTTCTTGTCGAGCTCCATTTCAGATAACTCTCTGATTTCTTTAACCTTCATTACTGCTCACCTCCTGTTTCCTTAGTTACGAACTTGCACTTGATGGGGAGCTTGTGCATAGCAAGACGCATAGCTTCTCTTGCAGTTTCTTCGGGAACGCCTGCGATCTCGAACATTACACGGCCGGGCTTAACAACGGCTACCCAGTACTCAGGTGAACCCTTACCTGAACCCATTCGGGTCTCGGCAGGCTTCTCTGTGATGGGCTTGTCGGGGAATATCTTTATCCATACCTGACCGCCACGCTTGATGTAACGTGTCATAGCAATACGGGCAGCTTCGATCTGGTTTGATGTGATCCAAGCGGGCTCAAGTGCCTGTAAACCGTATTCGCCGTGGCTGACTACATTACCACGTGTTGCTTTACCGGTCATACGACCTCTCTGTACTCTTCTGTACTTTACTCTCTTCGGAAGCAGCATTAGTCGTTACCTCCCTCTTTTTTCTCAACTCTGGGTCTGCGTGATCTGTTGTCGTTGTTTCTGCGACGGGGCTTTTCTGTTGTTCTCTGTGCAGGGATCTCACCCTTGAGAACTTCGCCCTTGTAGATCCAGACCTTAACACCGATAACGCCGTAAGTTGTGTTAGCTCTTGCAACGCCGTAATCAATGTCTGCTCTTAATGTCTGTAAGGGGATCGTGCCTTCGTGGTAATTTTCGCTTCTTGCGATTTCAGCACCGCCAAGACGGCCGCTTACCATTGTCTTGATACCCTTTGCACCTGACTTCATTGTTCTGCCGATGCAGCTCTTCATAGCTCTTCTGAAAGATACACGCTGCTCTAACTGCATTGCGATGTTCTCTGCTACGAGCTTAGCATTCATATCGGGGTTCTTAACCTCAACGATATTTAAGTTAACGTCCTTGCCGCCTGCAATCTTTGAGATCTCTGCACGGAGCTTTTCGATCTCTGCGCCCTTAGCACCGATAAGCATACCGGGCTTTGCGGTAAGAATGTGGATCTTGATCTTGTTGTCTGATGAACGCTCGATCTCAACCTGAGCAATACCTGCTGCTCTTGAAAGCTGCTGGTCGGACTTTTCGCCGTTTGCTCTTGTGAGCATTCTCTTGTTCATGATATAGTCACGGATTTTGTAGTCTTCAACGAGTGTATCGCCAAAAGTTGCCTTGCCGGCAAACCAACGGGAATCCCAATCTTTGATAACTCCGACTCTGAGACCGTGCGGATTAACTTTCTGTCCCATTGTACTCCTCCTTATTCAGCTTCTTTTACAACCAGAACGATGTTGGAAGTTCTCTTGAGAATACGATGTGCTCTTCCGTGATCCTTAGGTCTGATTCTCTTTAAAGTAACGCCGGCGCCAACGTGGCAGCTTGAAACATAGCACTTGGAAAGATCCATTGAGTGATTGTTCTCTGCGTTTGCCATTGCTGACTTGAGGAGCTTCTGTAAAGGCTCGCTCGCTGACTTGGGTGTGTGCTTGAGGATCGCCATAGCCATGTCGCAGGGCTTGTTTCTGATAAGATCAAGAACAACGCCAACCTTGCGGGGAGATATGCGAACCTGTCTGAGTTCTGCTCTTGCCTCCATTGATGTCTCCTCCTTACTTACTTGTTTTGCTTCCTGCATGACCCTTGTAGGTTCTTGTAGGAGCGAATTCGCCCAGCTTGTGACCTACCATGTCTTCAGTCACATATACGGGAACGTGCTTTCTGCCGTCGTGTACAGCAAATGTATGTCCGACGAAATCAGGGAATATTGTGCTTGAACGGCTCCAGGTCTTGAGAACTTTCTTCTCGCCTGCTTCGTTCATAGCGAGCACTCTCTTCATGAGCGCTTCCTGCACATAAGGTCCCTTCTTGATACTTCTGCTCATTGTATAATTTCCTTTCAAGTGGATTGCAAGTTAATATGCGGCGGATTCTTTACTGCTATGCCGCAAACGCCGCACTTATTAACAACGACTTGTAGTAGTTATTACTTGCTGTTTCTTCTCTTAACGATGAACTTGTCTGTGCTCTTGCCGATCTTTCTGGTCTTATAACCGAGAGCGGGCTTGCCCCAGGGAGTTACAGGGCCGGGACGACCAACGGGTGACTTACCTTCACCACCGCCGTGGGGGTGGTCATTCGGGTTCATTACAGAACCTCTTACTGTAGGTCTAACGCCCATGTGACGAACACGTCCTGCCTTACCGTAGTTAACGTTCTCGTGGTCGAGGTTTGATACAACACCGATAGTAGCCATGCACTTGTCGGATACGTTTCTTAACTCACCGCTGGGAAGTCTTAACAGAGCGTAGCCGTTTTCCTTAGCCATGAGCTGTGCCATGTTACCTGCGGAACGAACGAGCTGACCGCCCTTACCGGGATAAAGCTCTATATTGTGAATAACCGTACCTACGGGGATGTCAGCAAGTGCAAGTGCGTTACCGGGCTTGATGTCAGCGTCGGAACCGCTTCTTACCTTGTCGCCTACGTTCAGACCGTCGGGAGCGATGATGTATCTCTTCTCGCCGTCCTCGTACTGAATCAGTGCGATGAATGCTGAACGGTTGGGGTCGTACTCAAGAGTCATAACCTCAGCATCCATACCGAGCTTGTTTCTCTTAAAGTCGATTACACGATATTTTCTTCTCTGTGCGCCGCCCTTGTGTCTTACAGTGATTCTACCGTAGCTGTTACGGCCGGAGTTCTTCTTGAGTGACTCAAGCAGGCTTCTCTCGGGCTCAACCTTTGACAGAACGCTGTAGTCGGTAACAGTCATACCTCTGCGACCGGGGGTGACAGGTTTATAAGTCTTAATAGCCATTTATATCACTCCTTTATATCATTCCGTCGAAGAACTCGATTGTCTTAGAGCCTTCAGCGAGAGTTACAACAGCTTTCTTCCAAGCAGGTGTGTAACCTTCGTTTCTGCCCATTCTCTTCATTACGCCACGGCAGTTTACTGTGTTTACCTTAGCAACCTTAACACCGGGGAAGAGAGCCTCGACAGCCTTAGCTATCTCGATCTTGTTGGAGTCCTTGGCAACCTTGAAAGTGTACTTGCCCTGAGTAAGCATTTCCATGCTCTTCTCTGTAATAACGGGCTTTAAAATGATGTCATAAGCGAGCTTTGCCATTATGCGTACACCTCCTCGATAGTAGCAACGGCATCCTTAACAACGATGAACTTGTTGTACTTTAAGATGTCGTATACGTTAAGAGTGTTGGCCTGAGTTGTCTTTACGCCGGGAATATTAGCGGCGCTCTTGATAACCTTTTCGTCAACGCTGTTGAGAACGATGAGTGCCTTGTCAGCGCTGAGAGCCTTTAACATATTAACGATTGTCTTTGTCTTGAATTCGTCAGCTGTGATAGAATCAACAACTATCATGCTGCCGTCCTGCACCTTAGCTGAAAGTGCAGACTTTAATGCAAGTCTCTTTACCTTTTTATTTAAAGAGTATGTGTAGCTTCTGGGCTTGGGGCCTAAAGCAACACCGCCGTGTGTCCACTGGGGAGCTCTGGTAGAACCCTGTCTTGCGTGACCTGTGCCCTTCTGACGCCAAGGCTTTTTACCGCCGCCGCTTACTTCTGTTCTTGTAAGCGTTGACTGTGTACCCTGACGCTGATTTGCCAGGTAATTTACCACTGCTGCGTGCATAACAACTGTGTTCGGCTCAATACCGAAAATGTTGTCATTAAGCTCAAGGTCGGACACAACAGCTCCTGTCATATCATATACTGATACTTTTGCCATGATGATCCTCCTCCTTACGCTTTCTTAACCGCATCGGTAATGCACACAACTCCGCCCTTAGGACCGGGAATAGCACCCTTGATTGCGATAAGATTGTTTTCTGCATCGATCTTAACGATAACGAGATTCTGAACTGTTACGTTCTCAGCACCCATGTGACCTGCCATGCCCTTGCCCTTGAATATTCTCGAGGGAGATGAGCAAGCACCCATAGAACCTGCCTGTCTTACTACAGGACCTGTACCGTGAGTTTCCTTCAGTCTGTGCTGGTTGTGACGCTTGATAGCGCCCTGGAAGCCCTTACCCTTGCTAACGCCGCTTACGTCGATAACGTCGCCTGCTGCGAATACGTCAGCCTTCAGAACGTCGCCAACGTTTACGTTGCTGATGTCGTCTAATCTGAACTCCTTGAGAGTTCTCTTGAAGGGGAGGTCATTCTTCTTGAAGTGACCTGTCATGGGCTTGTTTGTGTGCTTCGGTGATACATCGCCGAAACCAAGCTGAACTGCTTCATAGCCGTCATTCTCAGCTGTCTTGAGCTGTGTTACAACGCAAGGACCTGCTTCGATAACGGTAACAGGAACTACTTTTCCTGCTTCGTCGAAAATCTGAGTCATTCCGATTTTCTTTCCGATTAAACCCTTAGTCATGGTTTAAATCCTCCTGTTTAGGTTATTGGTCGGTTTCCCGACTTGACCACCGACACCGATATTGTTTCGGGTTTCCGGTGCCGAAGGTTATTGGTTGGCTTTACGCCAACATAACTCGCTATGGCTTACGCTTCCATAGTCATTTCCACACCTGCGGGAAGTTCGAGGCTCTGCAGAGCTTCAACTGTCTTGTTGGTGGGGCGGATTACGTCGATAAGACGCTTGTGAGTTCTCATTTCGAACTGCTCACGGCTGTCCTTGTACTTGTGTACGGCTCTCAGGATCGTTATTACTTCCTTGTTTGTGGGAAGCGGAATAGGACCTGCAACTCTTGAACCTGTACGCTTGGCTGTTTCAACGATCTTTGCAGCAGCTGCATCAACTGTTGCGTGCTCGTAGCCCTTGAGCTTGATTCTCACTTTTTCCTTAACTGCCATTCTTGTTTCTCCCTTTCATAAGATTTTCGGGGGAAAGATACGGTTTGCGGTATTTATAAAACATACCGTGCCGGGTGTTTCGTATGCTTTCATATAAAACAGGATCTTTTCCCACGGGGGTATCAACCTTATTGCTAACCCTTCCCGTCTTGACGGGAGAACGATCCCAAACTTATATAAAGCACCGAAAACCGCTTTGCAAAGCCGTTTTCGCCCATTCACTGGACATACTCCGTCTGAATTACCGGCATAGCCGCAACCTCAGACATCACAGCATATCATTGCAGTACGCTTTCACGCGCAAGAATTATTATACAGCATTACGATGCGGAATACAAGCCTTTTTTAAAAATTTCAAGATAGAATTTTCAGTGAAAAATCTCCCTGTTTTTGTGCATATTGACCAATCTGTTTTATGCTATTATTTGCATTGCGGCTGCCCATATCCGTTAATTTTCCTGCCGCTTATTTATAATGCTTTGACGGCGTGCGCCGCAGAGCTTCATCGGGTATAGAAAACTAAAAAAATCTGAGGGCAGGTAACACTACCTGCCCTCGCTGTCACTTTGATTTTATTTCGCCGTTGTTACCTTTGCGGAAATGTACTCGCTGAACCTGTTGCTTCCGTCAACCGTTTTGAATGACTTCATACGGAAGGTATACGTTGTTCCTTTTGCAAGCGAGCCGACAACCATTGTCGTTACGTTCTTATCTCTAATAACGTTTATCTGCGTCCACTTTCCGCCCTTGTACTGTTCGATGACATATCCCGAGGCGATGGTGTTGCGGCTCCAGCTTAGCCTTACCGATGTCTGCGACAACGTCGTTGCACTGAACTTTGCCACGTTCGCAATTCTGGTCGTTCCCGCCATCGAAACATAGCCGCCGTAGGTTGTCTTTGTGCCGTTTGTCTTATACGCTCTTATTCTGAACGAATATTTCGTATCCGGGTTAAGCCCCTTGACAATGAACTTCAGCGTCGTGTTATTCTTTGTTACCGCTATCTGCGTCCACTTTCCGCCCTTGTACTGCTCTATCGCATATCCCGTAACGTTAGCGTTACGTTCCCATTCAAGAGTTATCCATGTAGCCGTGGTCGAGGTAACTCTCGCATTCTTAACTGCCGCAGGAGGAGTTTCCGCCTTAACTGTGGTATAGCCGCTGTAGTTTGTCTTGCCGTCGGCATTCTTGTATGTCTTTATGCGGAATGAATAAGGTGTTGCGTCCGCCAGTCCCTTTACAGTAAAGGTAAGTGTCGTGTTGTTCTTAGTTACCGCTATCTGCGTCCACTTTCCGCCCTTGTACTGTTCGATTATGTAGCCTGTAACCTTATCGTTCCTGTTCCAGTCCAGCTTTACAGCTGTAGGAGATATTGCGGTGCCGACAAACTTGTCGGTATTTGTAAGCTGCGTTTTCGCCGCAAGCCTTACATAGTCGCTGTATGACGTACCCGACGATAAAGTCTTATATGCCCTCATTCTGAACGTGTACGTTGTATCTGCGGCAAGTCCGCTGACATTATACGAAACTGTGGAGTTGTTATTTATCTTTGCAGTCTGCGTCCACTTTCCGCCTTTGTACTGCTCTATCTCATAACCGCTCGCATTTGCGTTCTTATCCCACTTCAGCGAAACACTCGATGAAGTCGCAGATTCCGCCGCAAAGCCTGTAGGAGTTGCAACATCATTGTCAATCTTGATTTCCGTATAACCGAGAACATAGTAGTATTTGTCTTTTGAATTGTAACTGTAATCCTGTCTGACCTGAGTTCCGTTCAGATAGAATTTTGCTTTTTTGAGATTATACTCATAGCAGTCGGCATTGATGTATATATAGCACCAGTACGTCTTGCCCTTCTCAAATACAGTCGGTGTCAGCCACTCTTCATCGTCATACCAGTCAATATTTATAAGGCTCATATGCTCAGGAAGATTATGCGAGATGAAACTCGTTGCCGGAGTTCCTCCTGCCTTCGGAGGCGTTATCTGTACATATATGTCCTTATCATAATCTTCAAACGGCACCCTCAGGCTGTTAATCACTACCGTTCCGTTATTGGAAACCGTGAACAGTTCCTCGTCTTCGGATGTCAGCCAGAACCCTTCTTTGTAAGTATCAAGCCTGCATCGGAATATATATCCCGGAGAAAGCGCATATCCCGACTTAGGCGTTACCTTGAATTCGACCACATAACAGTTATCTACTATAAGCTCGTCATCGCCGTAAACCTCTTCGTTATATTCCCATGTGTTTAAAAGTGGTGTAACAAGAGTTACCGAATATTTATCAGGTTCCGACGAAGTAAGCCGCAGATCATTTACCTTTCTGTAAGGCAGGAAGTTGCTGATCTCGACCCCGACCGTTTTGATTCCTTCATCGCAAACAAGAACGCTCTTAAATGCGATCTCGTTAAGGCCGATGTAAATATGGTCTGCCGCCTGCCATTCATTTGCGGGATCCTCAAATCTGCGCATCTTTACTGTGCCGGTTGTATACGATGCAACATATCCGCTGTTCAGCTTTACTTTTACAAATATGTTGTATTTGAAGCCCTTGCACAGCTGACGATCATTTACTATATTGTTTCCGTAAACATCACGGATATTGTTTATCGTCAGAGTGTATTTTTGTGGTTCACCCGACACAACGCTGACGTCGCTTAACGTCGAACCACCGTGAAAACCTGACACGACCGCCTTGATTTCCGTTACGGCTTCAAAGTCGTAATCAATTACTATTATCTCATTGATTCTCAGCACATTGCCGTAATTTATAACAGCCTTATACAGCATTGTGCATTTTTCCGTAACCTCCGGCGGCGTATACGACAGATCGTTTATAGCTTCGGGAATTGCTGTGAACGAGCCGAAATTCTTGGATACATACCAATCTACCGTTTTTATCGGATCGTCCGAGCCGTACGGATTGGGAGCCTGAGTGAGCAGGTCGATCTTACCTACGCTGTTGCTGTTGACGGTAAAACGTGTGCGTTTGTTATTGCTCAGCACATAATTATTTCTGTCGGTCTTCAGCCTGCAGATTTCGTCTGCGCCTCTTGCGGCCATAGCCTTCTTTTCGTCTATGCCGGCCTGCGGTGCGGTAAGCAGAGTCGTGTACTCTACCTTTTCTGCAGAATTTGTGATTGTACCTGCTTTAGAAGTAAGTACCGCCTTCTCGGTAGGATAATATACCTCTATATCATTTGGGCTAAGCGGCATGGTTCCGCCCAGGAGCGTTATGTTGTAATACTTGTTCTGTAACGCCTCGTCACCTTTAACACGGACAAAATACGGATCGGAAATTATCGTTCCCTTTCCATCGGTAACTCTGCCCTTGCTCTTGTTTGTGATGGTTCCGCCCGTCATAACCAGCGATGCGTAATAAGCACAACCGTCTATAGAGGAGATCTCTATACTGGATGTGGTTACTATAGTACCTCCGTTTATCAAAGCAGTAGAATTAAGCGTTCCTTGTCCGCCGGCAAAACCGTTATCCAGCTTTATCGGAGTACCGATCTGTGCGTCAAAATAACCGTCATTGATTACAAGATCCGACGCACTCAGCTTGATCATTTCACAATACATCGCATTGGTACCCGTGTAGCAGAATGTACCTCCGTTTATAACGATTGTACTTCTGTTCTCAGCCAAAAACAGATTCTGGGCTACATCCTTGGCATAGAAATACATTTTACCCGTTCCCACCGAGTCCTCGATGGTCAGCTTACTGTATTGGACGCTCAACAGATGATCCTGTGCGTCGATTTTGTTACCTGTCTTTTTCAGCGTATATCCGGCAAGGTCCAGCGTCTTGTCACTTTCTATAGGCGGACACATTCTCGTCAGATAGTTAGGCTTATATTCCTCAGGGTCGCAGTCAATATCTGCGCCAAGCCTTATCTTAGACTCCTCGCTGCCGTTGTATGCCAATCTCAGCTGCTGATAATTACGGACGATAAGGTATCCGTCACTTGAATACTCTGTGCTTTCACCATCGGTGCCTGCGGCACTGACCGGTATGATTGTCAGCGGCAGTGCGGTTATCATAATAGCAAGCGCCGCAAACAAAGCTGTAATGCGTTTAAATTTTATTTTCATAATCCTTTACCTCCTCATTATAATTTTCAAAGTTCATATAAGTAAGCCCACTGCTCTTTATTATATTTTACACCTCATTCGGCAAAATGACATTACCCAGATGGGTAAATTATGCAATTCATCTTGATACCTCATTGCCTTTTTCGTTATTGTGAAGCTCATCTTCGGTAGTTGTGCGGTTTTCCGCCCGAATGCACCGCAGCGGATTTTCGCATATCTCTTGCAGACAAAGTACCGGCTAAGGCGGTTTGCCATAAGATTCGACAAGCAATAAACAGAAAAACGGACATCGGTAAATGCCGATACCCGTTTCAGATTGTCGATAAACCGATTATTAAACCCCACACAGTGAAATATATCGCCAACACCGCCGAAAGCACTTTCCGTACTGACAAGAAATTAATATTTTCGTGAGTATACCGATACAATTGCACTGACGGCGACCTTTAAAAAGCCGCACTATCCCTTGCCTCGCACTAAACTTGCCTCCCTTGTCAAAGGGAGGTGGATTGACGGCAAGGCACAAACTGTTGCTTTGTTGCTTTCTGCTTGCGATACCCCACCATTTATATACTGCAAACTTATCTGCCGTCAAGACGGAGGGATTGTCACACCAACCTCTCGCCCAGCACCAGCCTTCCAAAAAACCGCACTATCCTTCGCCTTGCACTATCACACTTGCCTTTTAATAAACGTTCTGCTTGTTTCACATCCGCACTATCCCTCGCTCAGCACCACGTCCTTGGCTCCCTTGCCAAAGGGAGCTGGATTGCGACAAGGCTACTTCTTATCATAAATTGTCTTGCTCTGCGATTCAAGCATCTTAAATATCCTCTCAACCTTATCTGTCGCAAGACTGAGGGATCGTTGCACCGAACCTCTCTATCCCCACAACCATTGCAGAAGGACATCATACCCTTCGCTCAGCACCACATTCTTGCCATATGAACGCTCTGCTTGTTTCACATCTGCACTATCCCACGAAAATCGCCATCACCCTTGCCTTTTAATGAACGCTCTGTTGGTTTCACCTTCGCACTATCCCTTGCTTTGCACCATCGCACTTGCCTCCCTTGTCAAAGGGAGGTGGCTTGACGGCAAGGCACAAACCGTTGCTTTATTCCGTTTTGCTTGCGATACCCGCCATTTTTATACTGCAAACTTATCTGCCGTCAAGACGGAGGGATTGCTTTCCTACCGCACCCTTTCCGTTTCTCTGACACCTCCGCTAACAATCCCTCAGTCACAGTGACGGAAAACACGATTCTCTGCCTACGCATCTTCAACTTTTATAAAAAGCAATATTGAAAACGATGTGCTTCACTGTGCCAGCTCCCTTTACACAAGGGAGCTAAAGGTGATAGTGCTTTACCAACCCTTCCAAAACCGCGCTATCCCACCCGCTTTTCGTAATGCTAACATCTGTATGCGCCTGTTTGCTTTGCATCCGCACTATCCCACGAAAACCGCCAACACCCTTGCCTTTTAATGAACGCTTTGTTGGCTTTGCGTCACTGCCTCGTCAGCCATTAGTGCCGTTGCATCGTGCAACGGCTTTGTGTGGCTGACTTTAAGCATCCATACTTAAAGCCTTTGGGCGTTCAACTTCGGGCATCCATGTCCGCCCTCGAAAAAGGGTGAGGTTCTGTTTCTCGGTCAAGCCGAGCCAACTATGGTGGGGATTGCTCCTCATCCGCACCATCAATGAGATTTTCTGCACTCTCTTTGCCAAACTCCCAAACACAAAAATCCGCCATTTGCGATAAACAGCGGATTCTTTATATTCAATTCTCAGCAATCGTTAAAATGGTGTTCCGTAGTAAAGCAAGGATGCTTTAACAGCGCTCACCGCACCCCACCGTGACCGCATTATATTGACTATTGCTTTATTTATTCCCGACCGTTCGCTAACCTCAATAACGCACCAACCTTTTAAAAGGTCGGAATTTGAAGCGGCACATTGCCACAGGCGGAATCTGAAGCGGCACATTGCCGAAAAAAGCGGTCACAGCATATCACCGTAACCGCTTTATTATTGACTATTGCTTTGTTTAACCCCGCCGTTTCACTATTCTACAAATAGCTCAGACAATTCCAAAGGCGGAACTTGGAGCGGCACATTGCCGCCACTTAGCCGTTGCCGACTTCCACAACGTAAATATCAACGTATTGCAGACCCCATGCGCAAGCATCGTCATAATGCTCCTCTGTACTGCCCATATATACGTCTACAGGGATCGTACCTGCCATCATTCCGTCGCCTGTATCGGCGGCAATAGCATAGCCGTAGCAGATATTGTCATACTGACCGACTATATAGAGCTTCGAGCCGTAAGGGATAACATTGGGATTTACCGCAACTGTACCTATCTCAGCTAATCTGCCGCTTGCGGTATACGCACCCTCGGGCGCTGTATAGGCTGTAGCCTTACCGGATACCACATACTCATAGTCAACCGGTCTGCCGTTCCTCAGTACGATAGATGTATCGTCTATCTTACAATAGGGAGTTACGATTGCCGCACCCTCGGCTATAACCTCGTCAACCTTCTTGGTCACTACCTTTGTGGCCTTCTTTACATCCGTCTTTACGCCGTCGATGTAGGTGGTAGTCGTTGTAGTTCTTATCTTGCCGTTGACACCCTTTGTGCGAACCTCGCTCTGACCTATAGCCAGAATGTTGCTCGTTACGGTAGATGTCTGATAAGGAATAATCTTATCCTGATTTTCAGTCTTTATCTCGACTCTTGAAACCTTTATCTCGGTAGGTCCGGTTATCTTGGATTCAAGCTCCTCGCTTACCATATCGTTCTTGCCGAGTGTTATTTTCGCTCTTTTCAAAAGCTCTGAAACCGTGTTGTCAAGGCACTTTACGGTTGTTGTCTTTCCGTCTGCAGTGATTTTCACGTCATAGGCTCTTGTAACAGCGATCTTCTGCCCTTCTTTAAGAACAGTCGTCTTTGCAGGTGATACCTTGTCATATTCGCCAAGTTCTACGCCCGCCTGTTCAAGCAGCTGTGCCACTGTAGCGTCAACGCTGTGTGCAGTTGCGGTCTTCTTGCCGCCTTCCAGAATATCAACGTCAAAGGCTCTTTCGATAGTAAGAGTGGCTGTTGCCACGTTCTCCTCAAAGCCTGTGAAGTCTATCCTGTCGTATGCGCCGAGCGTTATGTGGTTCTCTCTGAGAATCTCATAAGGGTCGGCACTTACCGTATAAACAATACGCTTTTCGTTCTCGTCGATTATCTCAACGTCATTTCTGAAGTAGAGCAGACCTGTCATAAGGAATACTCCGAAGATACTGCCGAATATAAGCAGTATTTTAAGTGCTGCGTTCTTTGATATGCGTATTGTCAGTCCGGTGTTTCTGAATCTGGGAAACATATATCCGCCTTTCGTCATCATATCTGTAGGTTTAAGCAGTACCCATACGGGCATCACGGCATTAAAATTACGGCTAGTTCCGTCTGTCACCACTGACCGTGTACGATAACTCTCCGTGCGGAGAGAACCGCTGCTACGTTTATTATCGGGCTTTTTTCAAGCTCTAGACAATTATAATTTCCGTTTTGCAAAATGTCAAATGGCTTGGGGCAGTCATTTTTGGTGAAAATGCACAAGAAAAAGCTGTAACCGTTTTGTAACCGTTTTGTTACCGTTTTGTAATCAGTTAAAATTTGGCTATTGTTGGCTTAATTTGTAATTTAATTTGTTAATCTGCCCAAAATTGAAGTTTGAATTTTTGTTGTGTTTTTAGACAAAAATAATTATACCGATTCGGAGATTTTAATGCAGATATGTTGTGAAATGGTAATAAAATTACACAAAGAGGGCGGACGGGCAGGCGGGGAAACAGCCGATATTATAGCAGGAAAGCCGATTTATGAGCATTTTTAAGGTGACTGAGGGGTGAATGTAAACGTATACTTTCGTGAAATATCGGGGGCAATCTGAAGGCGAAAATATGATCGTGACGTGTCTTTTATATATTATAATAGTATAGCCCGGATTTTTTGCCTTTATGAAAGACACACGGTGATGAATTATGATGAAGATAACGGCAACGGTAGGAGCGACAACTGATGATTTATGATGATTTTAAGGGGTAGAAAAAAGCCGCCCGATGTGAGCGGCTGAATTTTGTGATACTATTATAATATAAAGGCGGTCGGTCGAGCGAAAAAACTCACGCATAAGTTCTGTCATATAATATATTGTTGTTTATATATCACTTGATTTAATTATTTTGATTTCCAATTAAGAATTTCTTCGGTAAGTTTTTTATCAAGGTCAAGACGCATAGCTTTGCATTCGGCAGGGAATTTTTTGGCGGCTGAGAAGGACATATTTACAAGTGTATCGGCGCCGACAGGCAGAGCCTTTTTCAGTACGCTTTCGGGGAACACAAAATGTGTGCCGTGTTTTCATAGAGATACACCGAGTATTTGCATGAATGCGGGCGGGATGGTGCGGATTTAGAAGGGTTGGTGGGGGCGAGGGCGGTGTAGCAATCCCTCAGTCTTGCGACAGATAAGGTTGAGAGGATATTAAAGATACTTGAATTGCAGAGCAAGACAATTTATGATAAGAAGTAGCCTTGTCACAATCCAGCTCCCTTTGACAAGGGAGGCAAGAATGTGGTGCAGGGCAAGGGGTTGTTGTCCTTTTGTAATGTTTTGTGAGAGTGACAGTATTCGGTGCAACGGGAGGAGCAAGCAAGGCAAGGATGCCTGAAGTTGAACGCCCAAAGTTTCGCAAGGATGCGAAACCAACAGAGCGTTCATAAAGAGGCAAGGATGCCTTAAGCGTGTGTGCCCAGAGTTTTAAGCACGGATGCTTAAAGTCAGCCACACTTAGTCGCTGCAGGACGCAGCGATACTAATGGCTGACGAGGCACGGATGCAAAACAATACAAGCACACACAGACGCTCGCCCTACGAAATGTGGGTGGGATATAGCGGATGTGAAGCCGTATAAGCACACAGACGATTACACTACGAAAAGTGAGAGTGATAGTGCGGATACGAAACCGTATAAGCACACAGACCATCGCCATACAGTTATATTAATGTTTATATATCACTTGATTTAATTGTTTGATTTCCAATTAAGGATTTCTTCGGTAAGTTTTTTGTCGAGATCAAGACGCATAGCTTTGCATTCGGCAGGGAATTTTTTAGCGGCTGAGAAGGACATATTTACAAGTGTATCGGCACCGACAGGCAGAGCCTTTTTCAGTACGCTTTCGGGGAACACAAAATGTGTGCCGTGTTCATAGAGATACACCGAGTATTTGCAGGAATGCGGGCGGGATTTCAGGCGATTGTCCATTCTGCGTATGTATTTTGCGGTATCCCAGAGAGAATCGTCTTCCGCACCGACAAGAACGAGTTTACCGCCGATATTCTCTACAGGTATAAAATGCTCCTCTTTTAGTAGTCCTGCGGCTTCTGAGTCATCGAACACATCCTTTGAATATGTGGAATCGCCGTGTTCCTTAGACGCTTTGGCTATCTTCTGCCAATACTCAGGGTGCTTATAGACAAAGGGCATAAATGGTACGGGCTTACCGCCTATTGACACGATAGATTCGTTTTCAATCGGCCATTCCTTACAGCCGTCACGATTGCCCTGTGCGAAGCCCTGCCATACAAAGTCGCTGGGAGTCAGGGCTATGGTAAGCGTGAGGTCGTGATAATATGAGGCGGCGACAAGAGCGACTGTTGCTGTTGTGGACGCACCGACAATGCCTATTTTCTTGTTGCCGTGCGCTTTGAGCCATTCTATAGCCGAGCCGATACGCTCAAGAGGGTAGTTGTGGTGGCTGTAGTTCTTCTTTCCCGGCGACATAGTAATAACATTAATGCCGTAGGTATGAAGCCATTTCACGCAGGTGCGTGCCATATAGTCTTCGGGATCGTCACCGAGCATTGCTATCATTGCGGCATCGGACGGGGTTTTGTTTTCCCAGTAAGCACCGTAAAAGCCGTCAGTTTCGGGTTCAAAATGTAACTGTTTCATAGTTTTCTCCGTTTCTCTTTGGTTAGCTCTTGCTAACATCTGACTAGAGTATAGCACGAGGGAGGAGAGATGTCAAGGGCTTACGCGGCTGCAAGAAAAAACGGTTGCAGGCACGAGAAGGGGTCAAAATGCCTGCAACCGCAATATATGTCAATGCTTTGCCGTCAAGGAAAGGATGATCGCTTACTTTTCAGGAGAGGAAATGAGTAATGGCAGAATTTTTACAGCAAAGCAGGAGCTTTTTAACTTATTTTTGCCACATTCTTATCGGCGGCAAAGCCCGATATGTTATATAGAACCAGCACCTCGGTTATACCGTTATCGCTGATATATTTACTTATAGAGCTTCTGAAAAACCTCGGATCTATCATGTGGGTTTCGCTGTATTCGTCAATAACGAACTGTGAAAAGGTGTTTGCGTATGAATCTTTCAGTATCAGCAATTTACCGTTACCGTTCCCGTTTATTACTGTAGTCTGCTGATTTGAATTGAAGAAAACGGCATATTGATCGGTAGTGTCGAGATACTTCCTTTCGTAAATGCTGTCGGTAATATACGCACCGCTGTTGTAGTTTACATTATGCTTTGACAACTTGTAATAAGCGGTTATTGTATCATACGGTGCAAAAGGATAATTGACTTTGAAATAAGTCGTTCCGCGGAAGTTGTCACAAAGCGTTTCACTCTTCCATGCGGAGAGCGGAGATGCCGTCACACCTTTGTCGTTCTTCCACTGTGAATAACAGTAGTATGCACCGAGGCTTGTATAGTGGTGATCGGTTTTATAGTAAATGTATTCGCTGTTATGCGACCTCAGAATATCGGTTACATCGACCGTATCAAGTCCCTGACTTTTTGCATACCCGATCACCTTACGCTGTTCGCAGACAGCTGCAAACGCAGGAAGTTTATCCGAGAGGATCTGATCCGAGGTCGGAACGAGCATAACTTTCATATTTATTCCATCCTGTTTCAACTTGTCCGACAGTTTTACCAGTGCGGATATATTGGATCTGACCTGCTCATTTACCGTTACATCGGTTTTATCAATAAGATAGCCGTCTTTTGCAAAGTAAATACCCGATATTTCTTTCTTGCCGAGTGCTATCTCCGAAATGGTTTTAAGCGTTACCCAGCTGTCACGGGCAGGGAACTGATCGGCAAGATATTTTTCTATATCGGTTGACAGCTCGCCCGAAAATATTTTATCGGCAGATATTGCCGGCAGTTGCTCAAGCTGTCTTTTTTCACTTGCCGAATAATCCTTATCGTGTGTGGCTATGCCTATGACAAGTCCGCTTAAAAGCAAAAGGCAGAAAAGAATTGATACTAATTTGTTTTCCATTTTCCACACCTCCTCAGAAACGGAAATACAGGAACGGATTATACGATCCGCTTATCAGATATGCCGTTGAAAGAACTGTTACGGCAAGCATACCCGAAATGCTCACAAGGCTTGTCAGTGTGCTGTTTTTTAGCTTTTTCAGCTTACCGTACAGGATTTTTCCGACAGGGGTAGAGGCAACAAGACAGATAAGCAGTAACGGAAGGTACGATATCATCTGATACATCGTTTCATTTGTAACAAAGGCAGACGCACCGCCGAACATGACTTTCAGATAATCAAGTCCCTGGGATATATCTTCAAAGGCAAAGAACACCCAGCCGATAAGAATACAGATGACCGCATAGATATGTCCTATAAAAGACGGCGCTTTATTCAGATATTTCAGCAGGAAAAGCTTTTCGATTATCAGCAGGATCCCGTAAAAGACGCCCCACAGCACATAGTTCCAGCTTGCTCCATGCCAAAAGCCCGTAAGCAACCATACAACAGCGATGTTCCTTATCTGCACGGCAAAGCGTTTACGGTTTCCGCCCAAAGGAATATATACATAATCACGGAACCATGTTCCCATCGAAATGTGCCAGCGCCGCCAAAATTCCGTTACGCTCTTTGAAATATACGGATAATTGAAATTTTCAAGAAAATCAAAACCGAATATTTTACCCAGTCCTATAGCCATATCCGAATATCCCGAAAAATCGAAATATATCTGAAAAGCAAAGGCTATTGCGCCCAGCCACGCAGATACTACGCTAAGCTGTGAAATGTCGGTCTTTGATACAGCACTCCAGAGTAAGCCTATATTATTGGCAAGGAGCACTTTCTTCGCAAGTCCTACGGCGAAACGTTTTACTCCGTCCCCGAATTTATCAAACGAATGCGTGCGATCGTTTATCTGATCGGCTATAGTCTGATAACGCACTATCGGTCCTGCTATAAGCTGAGGGAAAAGCGAAACGTATGCACCGAATGAAATTATATTGTTCTGCACCTTTGCATCTCCGCGGTAAACATCTATAGTATAGCTCATAGTTTGGAACGTGTAGAACGATATACCGATAGGGAGAGGCAGGTTGAGCAGGGGAATAGCTGTGCCTGTTATGCTGTTTATTGTTGTGATGAAAAAATCAGTATACTTGAACAGGCAGAGCAATCCCAAATTTACAAAAACCGAAACCAGCAGTCCGATTTTCGCCTTTGGCGTGCCTCTGTATCTGTCAACCACTTTTCCACATGAAAAGTCGAGAACGGTAGAGAAAAGCATAAGCACGACATAGACGGGTTCTCCCCACGCATAGAAAAGAAGGCTGAAAAGAAAGAGTACAGCGTTTTTAAAGCGTTTCGGAACGATAAAATATACAAGCAGTACGGCAGGGAGAAAAAGCAGAAGAAAAGTCAGCCCAGAGAAAACCATATCAGCCGCCTAATATCAGTCCGCCGTTTTCGGAAGAATTTTCGTCCTCTTCAGGAACTATGGCGGCATTTGCAGGAACTTCACCGAATATGCTCTTTACGGCATTGTCTATCTTTTCGTATTCACTCTTGGCAAGCTTTGCTTCGGCATCGGAATCTTCACCGTCATAGCTTGCTCCTGCTAGAATGTACATTACATAATTGCCGCTCTGATATATCCTTGCGTTAATGACTTTCTGCGTGCCGAAAGGATACTGACGGATATAATCTACCATCTGTGAGAAAGACTCATTGAGTGCTTCTACAGCTTTTCCTGCGTAACCGTCCTTTACTTTAAGAATTACAACTGTATCGGGATTTACGCTTGATATTGAATTCTGTTTTGCTGTAAAGCTTTCAACTTTAGCCATATCAAGACCGTAGTAATTAGTCATTGTGTCTTTATCAACCTCGGTATCACAAAGGTAATTGTTCTTGCCCACTGCATCGGCGATCTTCTTTTCAATCTCATCGGTCGTTGCCTTTACATCGGTCCTGTTGTCGGTCTTGCTATTATTCTTGTTATCGGTTTTGCTGTTGTTTTTGTTGTCGTCTTTTTTTGTGTCGGTCGATGAGCTTGTGTTGCCGGAATTGTTGTTTGATGTGTTTTTGTTTGTGTTACTGCAAGCGGCACAGCTGAGTGCCATTACCAGAGCCATAAGTATAACTGTAAACTTTTTCATTTTTATTTTCTCCTTCATTGTCAATCTATAAAACTACAGAAACCGTAAAGTCCGAACCCGTACGCTGCTCTTTTTTACGCTTCTGTATATATAACGATCGAGAAAGAGAAAATGTCGGGAAAATTTTTAAAAAATTTTCCCGACATCTGAGAAGAGCTTATATGATTGTTATTCTGTCATCATTTCTGCCGTTTTTTTCACCGTTTCACTATCGGCGTTGTCACTGTTACAAAGATAATAATGTATATCTCCGTTGTTCCAGCTGACTTGCGTTGTCAGTACCGAACCGTCTTCAAAAACAGTAAGCACTGCCTCTGTTCCATTTCCATAAGTGATTTTTTCACTTGATTTCTTGTCGCCGAAAGGTCCGATTTCTCTGTCTTTTTCGGCATACAGCAGATAATTATGTCCGCCCGATGTAAAAGCAGCACAGGCAACACTGTCATATACGCTGTAGGTGATATCTGTCGAATTTGCCGGCATAGACGGCAATGGAGCAATCTGCTCAAAGCTTTCTTTTCCCGATGTATCGGATGTTGTCTGCTCGTACTGCGGTGGTGCTGTCACCTGTACAAGCGGATCGCTGTCACTGCTTTCAACCGGTACATTGTTTTTGAATAATACCGTCGTAAAGACGGCAATACACAGGCAAGCGGCTACAGGCAGGGCATAGTTTGCAAATCTGAGTGCCGTTTTTCTCTTGGGGCTTTCTGCGGTTTTCTGTTGCTGAGCTTTTTTCATGATATTGGCGTACATACGATCTTTTGCGCTGTCGTCAGGCTCAATATTATCAATTGATTTCTTTATTTTATCGTCCACTTTTCTCACCCTCCTAACCTGCGTTTCAGCAAGGCTCGTGCCTCGCTTAAGTGATTTCGGACTGTAGACGGCGGTTTGCCGAGCATTGTGGCTATTTCGTCCGTCTTATAATCCATATAGTAATGCAGATACACAACATCTTTATACTTTGTCGGCAGCTGCATTACAATTTCAAGAGTTTCATCTGTCTGCGGTGCGTTCTCGTCCTTTATTTCCGGGCACTCGTCAATATCCGTTTTTTTACGCCACCAATGTTTCAATTTGTCCTTGCATAAATTCATTGCGGTGAGCGTCAGCCATTTCTTTTCGTGATCTTCATCGGTAAAGGTAAAATTGCCCGTGAAAACCTTGACAAACACGTCCTCCGTGCAGTCTTCGGCATCGGTGCTGTTCTTCATATAAGTAAAACAGATACGGTAGACGAGCTTGTAATTCCGGCTGTAGAATGACTCGAACCACTCCTGTGAATTCTGTTCCGGCATAATATGATACTGCTCCTCTCATAAGTATAACGATTCGGAAAGAACTTTTGTCGGATTATTATGTAATATTTTAAAAGGCGGTGAAAAATCATCGCCTTTGTCTGTGAAAATTCAATTGTATAAACGCAAAAAAGTGTGCCATTCAACGTGAACCACCGCAAATTGTTTGCAATATCAGTTTGATTAGGTCTGAATCTGCACTAGCATATTGTATCCGCCGGTAACGGAGGTTATGCTAATTGCCAACCGCCAGAACGGCGAATTGTCAGCGGCGACTCGCCGCCGATCAGGCTCTGGATTTTATTATGTCGACCATTTCGCCGACGTTCTTCATTGAAGAAACCTCGCCCATCTTGAAACGGATGCCGAATTCGTCTTCTACAGCTGAGATGAGGTTGATATGCTCAAGGCTGTCCCAGTCCTCTATATCATCTGCTGTTGTGCCAGCTTCGACCTCGATCTCATCATCGTCGAATACGTTTCTGAAAACCTCGTTTAATCTTTCGTAAATTTCCTGCTCGCTCATTTTACTTGTTCCTTTCTACAGTAATATACTTGTTTTTAGGCTCGTAGCCCAAAAGCGAAAGCTCCCATACGGTGTTGCCGTCTGCGTCCTCACTGACCTTCGTAAAGCCGAAGTCGCCGTACAGCTCTTTCACCATTTTATTCTTTGCGGTGGGGTAATAATAACCCTTTACCGTCTTAAGTCCACGCTGTTTTGCTCTGTCGCAGAGATTGTCGAGCATTGCGTATTCCATATCACGCTTAAGCACACGACAACTCATCAGCCATAAATCTATGTCGAGCGTATCGCCGTTCACCTTTCCGATAACTACCGATACTATACCGTTGTCACCGAACTTGTCGGCAAGCCTGCCGTACAGCCTGATATAGCTGTCATCTGCGAATACCTGCTCCATTTCTGCGGTTGTGAAGCGCTTTGTGGTGAGGTTGAACTGGTTGCTCTTGTTTGTAAGCTGTGTTATGCGGGGGAGATAGACAGGCAGGAAGTCATCTATCACAGCCACCATCTCAAGACTGTGAAGATACTCGCCGTAGTCGGTGAACTGTGCCTGCTGTGCGGCTCTTACCGCATTCTCCTTGTACATTTCGTTACGCTTTAAATCATCGCTCGAAAAAGCGGTTATCTCAAAGAAGCGTGAGCGGTCTACCACTCTTATATAATCCTCAGGCCGCTCCATTTCGGGAACGGCTACTGTAGGCAGCTGTGCGGAAACTATCGCACGCTCGGCAGGGTTATCATCAAGGAATACAAGCGCATCCTGTCCGATGTTAAGTCCTGTCGCTATTGCCTCGATGTTTCTGTCCTTGTTATCCCAGTTTGCCTTTATCATTATGAAATCATCGGGCTTTAAACTGCCCTCGGGGTGATTAAGGCCTGCAAGGGCGTTTTCCTCGTCATTCTTCGAGCAGACGGTCAGCATTACGCCTGTATCCTTCACAAGTCCGAGATACTTCTGGAATTCGGCATAGACCTGTCCCATATGGGTTTCCTGTCCGATTTCGATACCGTCAACACCGTCATCTCCGACAACTCCGCCCCATAATGTATTATCAAGGTCGAGTACAAGCGCTTTCTTGTTCTTGCCGAATACCGACTTTATTATTGCCGCTAAGTTGAACGCAAAATCGGGTATCGCAGGAACGCACATTGCGTACTTATATAGATGCCAGTAGGACGGCTCGCTCCACTTGTCAAGGCCGTAGCAGGCACTGACATAGTTTATATCATTGATATAAAAGCTCTCGTGCGATGCGGCATAATCGGCAAATGCCGTGTTCAGCCTGTTTATGAAATTCACTCTGCCTCGGCAGTCAAACGCATCACGGTTGCCCATAAGTCTGAAATACGGCTGTTCGAAGTTATTCTGGATTACGGGGCAGTGATAGCGCTCGGCTATCTTTTCCCACATCGTTTCAAAATATTTCATCTGCTCGGCAAAAAGAGCGTCTGTCTGCTCCTTGCTGTCGGTTATCGCAGGGTATTTCAGAATGTTGCGGTTGGACGTGTGAACGAAAATAAGGTCGGGTGAGAAGCTGTCAAGCTCCTCGTTTCCGAATACCGCATCCTGCCAGTAGCGGTTGTACTCCGACTCGTAGAAGGTCGGCTCGATACCGTAGTTCAGCAGGAATAATTCGAGCATATTTATTATATCATTCGTGGTCGAGCCGCCGAGAACGGCGATTTTTTTCTTTATACGCACACTGCCGTCTGACAGGAGCTGTCTTTTTATAGAGCGTTTCTTTTTCAGCAGATAACCGCTGTCGAAGGGGTATTCAAGTTCTTTCATAGGTGTGTCCTTATTTCAAGTAATTAAATCATATTATCAATTATCTCATTGAAGTGCTTTTTATATCCCTAACCCCCTGACCCCCTTTCCCCCGTGAAAGGCTGTGTATGCTCGGTTGGCTTTGCGTCCTTGCAAAGCCCTTGGGCATACACGCCCGGCATCCGTGCCGGGGATAAGTCGAGGGCTGACGCCCCTGCGACCCTTTCCGGCTTCACAGAAGCCGGGATTGCAATCGTTGAAATAGTGAATATAAAAACACTTTTTAGATATTTCGTATATATGAGAAGTAGTCGCAGTTGCCGCCTGCAACGGTATAGGCGCAGTTTGCAAACAGCAGATCGGTCGCATCGACCTGCTTGCAGAATTTTATTGCGTTTACCTCGCAGTAGCGCAGGTCAAGCACATAGATATTATCAAAGCTCTCGGTGAAGAACGGGATAAGCCCGTTGCCGTAGCTTTCCTTGATAACGACCAGATTTCTGCCTGTCTTTGCGTTGGTCTTTATGTGGGCGATGAGATCGTCACTGCCTAAAAACGACAGGTAGTAATAGCTTGCGTTGTCGCAAAGAAAAAGGTTGCTGTCATAGCCGTTGCTGTAATAACGGTCGTAATATGTGGTTTTCAGCTTATCCTCATTCGGAGAATAGTAGACCGCATAGGTTTCGGGATCGTTATTAAGATGCTCATCGGACGAATAGTAATACATCGAGCCGACATAACCGCCGCAGGTTTCCTTGCGGTAATTTTTTATATCCGGCACTTTTACTCCTGCAGTTTTGCAGAACACCTGTGCGGCATAATATGCGCCGAGCGGCATCCAGTGGTGGTCCGTCCTTGAGTATATCTCCTCTGAGGTGTGCTTTGACAGGGTATCGTACACGCTGACGTTTGTAACGCCTGTGCTTTTAAGTCCGCTTTCGATATAATCTATCTTATCCTTCTGAAGCTCGGTGTAGCCCTTGTATTCGGTCGGATTGTAGAAATCGACAGAGGTCGGTATTACCATAGAATATACCGTTACTTCGGGAAGCGCCGACTGGAACGCCTTTACATCGGTCATATACTGGTCGCAGTAGCCGTATGTACCGCCGTAGAACATAATTCCACGGTAGTGATCATCCATCCCTGCGACTAATATGCCGTTGTCGCCTATCGCCCTGTAGCTGTTTATATCGCTGTTGCTTACAGGGGCGGAGCTTTCTTCAGAAGAAGTGCCGTCTGTTTCGGGAGCGGAGGTTTCTTCGGCGGAAGTATCCGGCGGTAACGTTTCGGGAGCGGAGGTATCGGGCGGTTCGGTTTCTTCACTTTCGGTGTCCGAAGGAGCTTCCGATGATACGGGGTCGGGTGGTAGGGTGTATGCCGATGTGTCCTTGCCGCTTGCGTTGCTGTCGGGGAAAACCTCCGAGCATCCGCAGGCGAGCGATAATGTCAATATAAGTGCTGTTATCTTCGGGAGCTTTTTCATACTGCTCCTCCTTTCAGAAAACCTGTCAGAGCTTTACTTTGAAAGCAGGTTGTTCTTTATACCCTCTGCATTTTCACCGACAGCGGAGAATGTACACATTGTGAACAGAACGTCGGTAATGCCGTTATCCTTAATAAAGTCGGGTGCGTAAAGGTCAAAGTAGCGGATGTCGCAAACGTAGATTTCCTCGAAGGAATCTATAAAGAAAGGAACTTCGGCGTTGCCGTAGCTGTCCTTGAAGATGCAGAGCTTTCTGCCGTTCTTGTTTGCGGTTTCTATCTTTACGATCTTCTGATCGCCGCCCATAAAGGTCGAATATGCGCCGCTTGCGGGCTGATCTACAAATATGCTGTGGAACTGTGTGAACTGCTCGTCAACCTTGAAGTCGGTGGTATAATAAGTAGCGGTGTAATCTGTAGAGGGGATATAGTAGGTGAAGGTATCGGGGTCGTTCTTGATACGCTCGTTATACTCGGTAAATGCGTACATTGTTCCGACAAAGCCTTCTATCGTTTCCGTCTTGTAGGTCGAAAGCTCCTTTACGGGTACCTGTGCCATTTCACAGAAAGCCTTTGCCGCATAATATGCGCCGAGGGGTTCCCAGTGGTGATCGGTACGGGTATAGATGTACTCGTTTGTGTGTGCCTCAAGTGCGGCATATCCGTCAACGTTTATCACGTTCACCAGCTTGTTTGCTATGCTGTTTATCGAATCCCTGTGGCTTGCGTTGTATTTTTCGTAGCCTTCGGGAAGGTAGTATGCGCCTGCTGTAGGCACTACCATATTGAATACGTTTACCGATGAGCCTACCTTTTCTTTGAACTCGTTGAGGTATGACGCATAATTTGCGCCGTCGCCGCCGCCGTAAAGGGAGATGCCCCATGTATGACCGTCTATGTCAACGACAAGCTGGCCGTTTGTCTGAACACCGTCAACGCCGACAGGCTTCTTGTTGTCTGTTGATGATCCATCGGAAGAAACTGTGCTTTCCGAAGAGGCGGATGAATTATCGCTTGTTGTATCGCTTTTTGTATTATCCTTGCTTTCTGTAGCGGAGCTTTCCGTTATACTGCTTTCGTTTTTGCTGTCCGTGGCGGAGCTTGCATTCTGTGATGAGCAGGCGCAGGCCGACGTCAGAATTGACGCACAGGCAAGTATTGTTGCTGTTAACTTGATATTTAGCTTCATAGTATGTCCTTTCTTTATGCGGGGGATATTTTTATATTGCCCGTAAATGTAAATTCTTGTCCTATTGTAGTATATCACACTATCGTGTCAAGTTCAAGGATTTTCACTTAAGTTTCAGTCGGCGAAACGTTATATTTACTGTAAATGTCACGGGTTATGACTATTCCGCCGGGGAGGGCGTATTCGCTCTGCATATAATCGTAATAATCGCCGGGGGTTATTATGCCTGCGGTCTTTACTATATCGGTTCCTGCCTTGCTGAGTATATAATCGGCAAGGAAAACGCAGTTTGTACTCATAACGAAATAGGTCTTGAATCTGCCGCTTTTGAACTTATAGAACCGTGCGTGAGTGCCGTTCCACAGCGAACTGCAATAATCGTCAAAATCCGCAATGTCGGCGGTGGGGCTGTTTTCGGCTGCAAGCTGATAGGGCGGTTTCCAGCGGGTGATGTTACGTTCAAGCTTTGCTATGCCTTTTCTGACTTTTGCAAGCTGTTTTTCCGACAGCTTTATGCCGAAATCGAACACCATCTGCAAATCGTGATAGACGCAGAAATTTATATACTTGTCAAAATCCGCTTTAAAAAGCACACCGTCACCGATGCCGCCGAAAAGCCGCTCCGACGCTTTATCGTAATTTCCGTAGGATATTACCGTGCCGTTCAGCACAAGGTCGCAATGTCCTATAGAGCCTACTCCGTCGGCGCTGACGTGGATAAGAACGTGTATATCGGGGGTGGCGGTGCTTTTTTCGTAGCGCTCCTCGTTTTGCAGTTTTTCAATATCTATCTCACGGGAATCAAGACGTTCGGTATAGCTGCGAAGGGTTTTCAGCGGTATGAACGTGGTTATGACCTGAGGAAGCGAAAAGCGTATCCTGCGGCGGATGATGCCCTTGGCTTTATTCGGGACAGCCTCACGGATAAACAGCCTCAGTTCGCCTGCGCCGTAAATAATGCAATATAGCCCGATGACGATAAGCATACCCTGACTTCCCATAAGAGTGCCGAAAAGCATAATAATGCCGAAAACGGTGAAGAATATTCCTGAAAAAAAGTCATAGAACGCATCGGGAACGGCATTTTTAAGGGCTGTGCCGAAGTCGATGAATTTCACAAGGGCATTAAGAAAAACGTAAAGCGAGAATATAAACGACAGAAGTGCAAGAGTGGCGGCGGGAAAGAAAACGGATATAAGTCCTATTATAATGTTTCCGATACCGCTGAACACGGGCAGTCGCCGATGTCTTGCGTAGGCACGGATAAGGCGGTGGATACCGTTTGCAACGATAAAGATACCGCCAAGCCTTGCGGCAGGCTCTACCACTATTTTTCCGTTTACAAGTACAAGTATACCGACAGTGATAAGTCCTGCGCCGTACAGGAGCAGCCACGTTATATTGAAGTTCTTTTTTATATTCGGCTTTACGGTCATAATATGCTTTTACTCCTTGAAATAAGGCAATAATCGGGGGTTTTGTATTGACAAATGCAACACAAAATGATACAATAACTATCGCAACTTTACTGTGCGGTCGCGGGGTGAAAACCGTGAGGAAAGTCCGAGCATCACAGAGCAGGGTAGCTGTTAACGGCAGCCGGAGGCGACTCCAGGGCGAGTGCAACAGAAATATACCGCATTGTTTTTACAGTGTAAGGGTGGAAAGGCGAGGTAAGAGCTCACCACGGGGCAGGCGACTGTTCCTGTCTGTAAACCCTATCCGATGCAACACCGATTGGTTTCGGGGATGAACCGTCTGCTCGGCGGTCCCGATTTAAGGTGGCTTGAGGTCTGCGGCGACGCAGGGCGTAGATAGATGATCGCACACGACAAAACTCGGCTTACAGGTAAAGTTGCTATATTGATATTGTGCCGGCTCGAAAGGGTCGGCTTTAGTTTATATAAAAAGTGTGTTTTTGAAATAAACTTCTGATTTATTATCCCTATCCCCAAACCCCTTTCCCCCGGAAAGGGGCTGAGTGTGGGGCTGCCGC
>ERZ1026848.154-NODE-154-length-37555-cov-20.995067_pt1 | contig 37555 bp, 27 predicted proteins | sample MGYA00380154_ERZ1026848 | MGnify/ENA primary metagenome ERZ1026848 (study PRJEB33269, sample SAMEA4719790) | human gut metagenome | biome: human-associated habitat; feature: organic feature; material: feces | place: Cameroon | collected 2013-10 ...
GCATGCGCATGGGCGGGTCCCACATCGGCCCCCACATGAAGCGGTCGTTGTAAAGGCGCTCGGTTATGAGTTGGGCTTGCAGCTGCGCCTGACGCTGACGGGCGATCGCCAGCGCCACCTGCAGATCCTTTTCGAGCCCCGGCGCGTCGGCCGGACGCTTCATCACGTAGCGCACCTGCGAGGCGCTGCCGCAGATCACGAGCGGATTGGGAGAGGTGACGGTGGCGCCCGACTGCCAGGTGTAGGTTACGCCCGGAATGCGCGCGCAGCCGTCGGCCTGACGCGAGGCATCGAGCGCGTCCTTGGAGAAGGTGACCGAGACGGGCGTCAGGCCGTATTGCTGACCGGCCGCGGACGTGACGGCCGCCCCGTCGATGTCGCTTTCAAAAAGAACCGTCGTGGAACAGCCTGTGAGCAGCACCGCCGCGGCGGCGCCGATCCAAATCGTCGTGCGCATGGCCAGCCTCCGAGTATGTCTTCGTCCTCACTCATTGTAGTGGCCCAAGCGCCGCTCAAAGGCGAGCCGCAGGCCTCAATCGAGGGATTGAAGGCGCTTGGTTGTGGAAAACCCTTGCGTTCTTCACAGCTTTTGTGAATAAGTGCGTCAGCGGGAACGGGCGGTCACTGATTTGTCACATTATTTTCATCGTGCCTAAAAATTAGGCACTAAGGGATTTGTCTGAGGTCCCCGGCACAAGGGCCTTGCCGGCCTTTTCGAGCGCCGACAGCTCAAGGTTTTGATATCGTTTGAGAAAAACCATCGGGAGGAAAAAACATGCCCTTTGTAAACATCAAACTGACGGGCGAAGAGGAAGCGCCCACGGCCGAGCAAAAGCAGCGGCTCATCGAAGGCGTCACGCGTCTGATCGCCGACGCGCTCGGCAAGGACACGACGCACCTCGTTGTCGTCATCGACGAAGTGCCGATGGACAACTACGGCATCAACGGGCGCAGCGTGCGCCGCATCCGCGCCGAAAAGAAGGCCAAGGCCTGAGGCCAAACAAGGCAAACAAAACGGGCGGCCCGCCGTAGGCAAAGCCGCCCGTTGAAGTTGCTGCGTGCAGTCGCTTAGAGGAACTGCGCGCCCACGATGCCCGCAATCATCAGCGGGATGTTGTAGGCGATGAAGGTCGGCACGCACGTGTCCCAAATGTGGTCGTGCTGTCCGTCGGCGTTCAGGCCGCTCGTCGGGCCGAGCGTGGTGTCGGATGCCGGCGAGCCAGCGTCACCGAGGGCGCCCGCGGCAGACATCAGCAGGATGGTGGCCGGCACGGAAAAGCCCACGGCTGCGCACAGCGGCACGTAGATGACGGCCAGAATGGGCACGGTGCCGAAGGAGGTGCCGATGCCCATCGTCACGATCAGGCCGATGGCCGTGATGATCGTGGCCGCCAGGATCTTGTTGGTGTTCAGGTAGGGCACGACGCTTTCGATGAGTTCGTTGACGGCGCCCGTTTCCTTGAGAATGGCCGCGTAGCCGCCCGCAATAAGCATCACGAAGGCGATAAAGCCCATCATGGAGATGCCGCCCGACAGGTGCTCGTCGAGTTCCTTAAAGCGGAAGGCGCGGCCGAGAATCATCACCATCAGACCGATAAGGGCGGCCAGAGGCAGGGATTCCCAGATGAGCTGCACGACCACCGCCAGCACGATCGCCAGCAGCGTGGCCCAGTGCTTGATCTCAAACTTGTCGAAGGCTTCGACGGGCTTTTCGCTGCCGATCACGGGACGGTTTTCGTAGTGACGTGGCTTGCGGTAGAGCACGAACACGGCAAAGAGCAGGCCGACGAACATGGCGGCGCCCAGAATCCAGTTGATCGAGGAGACGTCCGAGACGGTGACCTTCATGCCGCTTTGCGTCATGCTGTCGGCCACGATACCCTGGAAAATCAGACCGAAGCCTACGGGCAGGGTGATGTACGGGGCCTTCAGGCCAAAGCTCAGAGAGCAGGCCACCGCACGGCGGTCGAGCATCATCTTGTTCATCAGATACAAGAGCGGAGGAATGAGCAGCGGAATGAAGGCGATGTGCACCGGCACGACGTTTTGCGACAAGCAGGCGATGAAGGCCAGCGCCATGCAGAAGATGCCGGGCTTGGAGCCCAGGTGCCTGGAGAGCCACGCCACAAGCACCTGCATCAGGCCCGTGTGGGCGATGGCCACGGCGAACGTGCCGAGCAAAATGTAGGAAAGGGCGGTGGTGGCGTTGGCCGCAAAGCCGTTCGAGAGCAGGGACATCGTTTTGCCGATGTCAATGCCGCCCGACAGGCCCGCGGTGATGGCCGCCAGAATCAGGGCAAACAGAACGTTGACCTTGACTAGGCACAGCACACAGAGCACCAGCACCGACAGGATGATGGGGTTCAGGAGAAGATCCATTTGAGAGTTGCCTCGCGAGGGGAGTGAGGTCGCAGACGGCGGCGCAGCGCCGTGCGAATGTTTTGAAATGTTTCAGGGCATAGTACAGCATTTGCCCGCACTCTCCAAAGGTCCGAGCGCCCTTTTTGTCGTGGTTTGCCCATCCGTCGTTCGACTAGGAGCGCCCCTTGGAACGCCGGCCGAGCCCTATCGCAAATGCGGGTTTTTGCCCAAGGCGCAGGCGTTCCTGTTAGCATTCGCATTGAACGCCGTCCCGCGCGCCCTTGGGCGCCGGCCACCGCAGCCGCTGGCGGACGCGCCAATTCTCAACTCTTCGGACCGATCCGACCGGCCGTCCCGGGCCGGTAGCCGTGTTTCGCAATGAAAAATCCCACTCAGTTTTATGTCGTTGTGCCCCTGGGGCTCGAAGCGCTCTGCGCGCAGGAACTCGAATCGATCGGCATTGCCGGCGCCCGTGTCCAAAAGGGCGCGGTGACGTTTACGGGCTCCATGCTCGCCGCGCAGCGCGCTTGCCTGTACTGCCGCACCCCGAGCCGCATCCTGATGCGCGTGGGCGTGTCCGACTACGACGACGAAGAGGACATCTACAACTTTGCCTGCCGCACCAAGTGGGAAAACTGGTTCGGGCCCGATGCGACCATCCGCGTGGACATCAACGCGCGCCGCTCGCCGCTGCGCAGCCTGGACTTTACGCTGCTGCGCATCAAGGACGGCATCTGCGACCGCTTCATGCACTTTATGGACAAGCGCCCGAGCGTGGATACGGCCAACCCCGACATCCGCGTCTTTGCCTTTGCCGACGAGTCGCACTGCACGTTCTATCTGGATTTGTGCGGTGAGGCGCTCTTTAAGCGCGGCTGGCGCACCGACAAGGGCGAGGCGCCCCTCAAGGAAAACCTCGCCTCGGGCCTGCTGATGCTTGCGGGCTGGACGAGCGGCACGCCCCTGCTCGATCCGTTCTGCGGCTCGGGCACGATCGCCATCGAGGCGGCCCTGGCCGCCTGCGGCGTGGCGCCGGGCCTCAAGCGCCGGTTCCTTTTTGAAAACTTCTCGGGCTTTGACCACGAGGCCTGGCGCGAAGAGCTTGAGGAAGCCAAGGCGCAGGTCAACATGCACGCCGACGTGCACATTGCCGCCAGCGACATCAGCACGATCGTGGTGGGTAAGGCCGAGCAGAACGCGCGCCGCGCCGGGCTCGGAGCCCTCATCGACGACGGTCGCCTGCGCTTTTCTCAGTGCGACGCCCGAGCGGTGACGCCGCCGGCGACCGCGGGCCTGATCGTGGCCAACCCGCCCTACGGCGAGCAGTCCAACCCCAAGAGCGCCACGGTGGCCTCGATGATGAAGGACGTGGCCGACAACCTCAAAAACAATTTCTCGGGCTGGACGGCGCGCTTTCTGACGAGCGACCGCAATCTGCCGCATCAGATGCGCCTGAAGGAAAGCAAGAAGACGCCGCTTTTCAACGGCCCTCTGGAATGCCGCTTCTTTGAATTCAACCTGGTCTCGGGAAGTTTTCGCAGCAAGCCGTAACTGATCCGGACAGCGCCGATTGGGCCGTGCACCGGTCGGAACCCCTTTGGGCAGCCGTCGGGGCGACTTGCAATTTTTTGAGCGGGTCGTAAAATACTGCCTCTCAGCAAAGCCTCTTGTCCCCATCGTCTAGAGGCCTAGGACATGACCCTCTCACGGTTAGAACTGGGGTTCGAATCCCCATGGGGACGCCAATCACACAAAACGGCGGGAGAAAACGTTGTTTTGCAGAGCGCCGAAAACACCGCGAAAACCCAATGACAAGAAAGGGTTCGCGGTTTTTTGTTGTCTGTTTTCGCAGCTGCCCTCCAAGTCCTGGTTCCCCGCTTTGAGGTGCCTGCTGGCTGTGGGGACGCTTGCCGTTCTCTCGTTTGCGGCGGGGTGGCCGGTTGCCTTGGCCGGGCCGGCGGACGGCGACACGCGCCCCGTGGTGCGCATCGGACTGGCCGATACGTTTGCGCCGGATTTTTACATCAACACTTACGCGCCGACCGTTCAATACCTCAAAAAACGTCTTCCCCAATACCGATTCGAGTCGGTGGAGTTTGCCCATGACTCCCTGCTGACGGTCGGTCAGGCGCGCGGCCTGGACTTTTTGGTGAGCAGTGCCGGCACCTTCGGTGTGCGGGGGCAGGAGCTCGGCATCGAGCACATCGTCATCCGCAAGCGCGCCGACGTCAAAAACGCCTCGCGCACCGTGGCCGCCGTGTTCGTGGCCCGCTCGGACAACGAGCGCATCAAAACCCTGGCGGATATGCGGCACAAGCGGGCGGCCGCCACCACTGCCTCAAGTTTTGACGGCTGGCTGATCGCCCAGGACGAAATCGCTCGGGCGGGTTTTTCGCCCGATCGCTTTTTCTCGTCCGTTCAATTCACCGAATTCAACTACCCGGACGTCATCAGCCGTGTGCTCGTCGGGCAGGCCGACGTCGGTGTGCTCACGCGCTGTGAGTTGGAAAATCTCGAGCAGCAGGGGCTGATTGATCCGCAATCCGTCAAGGTCATCAACGAAAAGGACGCGGCCGACGAGCCGTGCCGGCGCTCTTCGGACTTGTATCCGGCCGAGGTGTTTGCCGTTTTTCCGCACACGGATGCCGAACTGGCCAAAGCCGTGACGATCGCCCTGCTGCAAATGCCCGTCTACGACAAGGCTGAGCCGGGCTGGGAATGGGTGACGGTCAACGACTTCGTCAACATTTCCGGACTGCTCGAGCGCCTGTCCCTGGGCAGCTACGCCTACCAGGGCCAATACACGGTCGGTGCGCTGGCCCGGCGCTACAAAACCGAAATCATTTTGGTGCTCGCGCTCATCGCCGCCACCCTTTTTCACATTCTGCGCGTGGACGCCCTGGTGATGCAGCGTACGCGGGAACTCATGCGGGCGGTGGCCGAAAAGGAGGCGCTGCTCGAGCGCATGAAGCGTACGCAAAGCTACCTGCAGCTTTTGGAACGCAACACGATCGTCAGTCAGCTCTCGAGCCTTTTTGCCCACGAGATGAAGCAGCCGGTCACCAACATCATCAACTACGCCGGCGGTCTGAAAATGATGCACAAACTCGGGCGTCGTGATCCGGCCGCCGAAGAGCGGGCCCTTGAGGCCATCAACGATCAGGCCCACCGGATGGCCCAGATCGTCGATCGCGTGCGGGCCTACGCCAAACACGAACCGTTGGCCAAAAGCGAGTGTGTGCTGGCCGACATCGTCTCGACGATGCTTGAAAACTTCCGGCTCGCGCAAAAGACGGTCAGCGCGGTGCGCGTGTCCGTTGCGGGCGGCATCCGCGTCAAGGCCGAACCCGTGTCGCTGGAGTTGATGCTTTTGAATCTCGTGCGCAATGCCGAACGGGCGGCCAGCGTCAATGCCCGGCCCGAAGTGTTCATTTCGGCCACGGCCGACGCGCAGCAGGTGCGCGTGACCGTTTCGGACAACGGACCGCGGGTGAGCGATTCGCTTTTTGACGAGCTCGGGCGTATCGGCGGCGTGCAAAGCGCGCAGGGGCTGGGGATGGGCCTGGCCATCGCCAAGGGAATTGCGGAAAATCACAACGGGCATTTGGAGTTTTCCCGCTCCGCGGGCGGCGGTCTGGCCGTCACGCTGGTGATGCCCTGCGACAACACGGACAAGACGACTCATGAGCAAGAACCTTCCGCCTGATTTGATCCGCATCGTCGACGATGATCCGTCGGTGTGCGCCTCACTGACCTTCATTTTACAGATCGCCGGTTTTGACGTCGTCTCCTACAACAGCGCCGATCAGTTTCTCGAGCAGGCCTCGCAGGGTCGGGACGGCTGCGTGCTTTTGGACGTCAAGATGCCCGGCCGCAGCGGACTGGAGCTCTTTGACGAGATTCGGCGGCGCAGAATGCTGCTGCCCGTGATTTTTCTGACCGGCCACGGCGACATTGAAATGGCCGTGCAGGCTCTGCACGACGGCGCCTTTGATTTTCTCGTCAAGCCGGCCGAACCCGAACGCCTGATCGAAAAGGTGAAAAAAGCCGTTCAGGAGTGCCGCTCGGTGCGCTGCCGCGCGCAGGAAAAACGCGAGGTGGAGTCCCTGATGGCACGCCTGACGCCCGCCGAGGCACAGGTGGCGCAGCTCATGGCCAAGGGATTGCCGGTCAAAACCATCGCCTCGGTTTTGGAAGTTAGCGAACAGGCCGTCAAGGTACACCGCTCGTCGGTCTACCACAAGCTCGACGTGATCAATCCGGTAGAAGTGGCCGGCATCGTGACCGAATGGAATCGGAGTCGGGAAAAATGATTTCACGCCGCCGTCTGCTCGGGGTTTTGGGGGCCGCTGCGTTTTGGGCTTCGGCCGCGCGGGGCGCGGCAGAGCAAAACGCTCCGGCTTGGGAGCGTTTCTACGACGTCGTGGTGGTCGGCGGCGGGGGCGCGGGCCTGGCGGCGGCCGTCTCGGCCGCTCAGAACGGCGCCACGGTTTGTCTTATTGAAAAGCTGCCGCTTTTGGGAGGCGACACGCTGCGCAGCACCGGATACTTTTCCTGTGTGGAGCCGCGGCGACAAAAACTCAACGGCATTGAGGACTCTTGGTCGCTGCACTTTAGGCAGACGATTGAGGCGGGCGGCAACCTGGCCGATCCCACGATTGTCCGGCGCATGATTTGGGAGGCGCCCGAAACCGTGGCCTGGCTCGAGCGCTGCGGCGTGCTCTTTCAGGACACGGTGTACGAAATCTACGGGGCGCGCCACAAGCGATGCCTCAAGCCTTTGCTGCCGCGCGGCACGGCCTACGTGCGCGCGCTTGCGGAAGCGGCCGCGGCTTTGAACGTCGACATGCGGCTCGAAACAGCCTTAAGCGACATTCATTTTGACGCGCGGGGACGGGCCGTCGGCATCTCGGCGGTGACGTCGGACGGCCGGACGCTTCGCTTGGGCGCCCGTCGGGGCATCGTGCTGGCCAGCGGCGGGTTCGGCGCCAATGCCGAGATGGTCAGCCGCTATGCGCCGCAGCTGGCGGGACTGGCCACCGACAATTCGCCGGGCTCGACGGGGGACGCCCTCCCATTGGCTCGCCGCTACGGCATTGCGCTCGAAGGGCTCGAATACGTCGAGTGCGTGGCCGGCAACCCGCCGGGGCGAAAGACCCATGCGCGTCTTTTCATTCCGGCCGATTTTGTCCTCATCAACGAGCGGGGAAAACGCTTTGTCGAGGAGGATGCGCTGAGGCTCGAGCTCACGCAGGCCATTTTGCGGCAGCCCAACCGCCGCTGCTTTACGGTGTTTGACGCGCAGGGCGTCGAGCATCTCGATCCGATTTCGCAAAAGGGGCTGTATCAGGCGCTGGTGGCCGACGAGGCCTTCAGTGCGGACACGCTCGGAGAGCTGGCCGAGCTGATGGGCTTGCCGGTGCGCACCTTCAAAGAGCAGATCGCCGCCTACAACCGGCGCAGCAGCTGGGGACAGGAATCGGGACGGCAGCCGCAGGACAAATGCTCCCGCGAAGGGTGCACGCCGCTGCTGCAGCCGCCTTTTTGGGCCTACGAGGTGGGACTGACGATTCACTACACGCCGGGCGGCATCGTCGTCGACGAGTTCGGGCGCGTCAAAAGAGGGGATCGGAGCATCGTGCCGGGGCTTTGGGCCGCCGGCGAGGTGACGGGCAGCGTGCACGGCTCCAACAGGCTGGGCGGCAACGGCCTGGCCGATGCGCTCACATTCGGCAGGCTCACCGGAGAGGCGGCGGCCAGAAATGCGCCGAAAAATTTTTAATTTTTCTCCTTTTAAATTCAAAATGCAATAAACGGACGGTTATGTCTTTCGCTTGGGGTGTTTTCTAACATGAGGACATCAAAAAACAGGCGGTTTCGGCCCGTTTGCCGGGACTGCGCCTGTGAACAACACCAAGAGGAGAGACACAGATATGTCCGAAGTGCTCAATTCCCGCCGTAACTTTCTGAAGGCGGCAGCGTTCGGCGGCGCCGCCATGCTCGGCGCCGGTTCGACGGCCGCCGTGCAGGCCGCTCCCAAGAAGCCGGCCGAATCCACGTATGACTTCGTCATCGTGGGTGCGGGCTGCGGCGGTTTGGTCTGCGCCATTCGCGCGGCCCAGAAAGGTTTGAAGCCGATTCTTCTGGAAAAGATGGGCTCGCCGGCCGGCAACACCGTTTACTCGGCAGGCTTTATGCTCGGCGTGCACACCAAGGCTCAGCAGGCCAAGAACGCCAACGCTTCCGATACGACGGAAAAGTTCTACGAAGACATGATGAAGGTCTCCAAGGGGAAGGGCGACAAGGCTCTGACCCGCTACGTGGCCGAACATGCCGACGAAGTGATGAACTGGATGACCGACTACGTGGGCGTCAAGTACGCCGTTGGCATGAAGCTCGCCTTCCCGATGCTTGAACGCGCTCACCTGACGATCGGCGAAGTCAAGCCGGGCGGCAAGCAGCTTTCCAACGTGCTGATGGCCAAGGCCCGCAAGCTCGGCGTCAAGATTCAGTTCAACACCAAGGTTGTGGAACTGACGACCGACGAGAACACGGGAGCCGTCACCGGCGTTCGCGCCCGCACCAAGAAGGGCACCGAAATCATCAACGGCAAGCTCGGCGTGGTGCTGGCCACGGGCGGCTACTCGGCCAACCAGGGCCTGGTGACGCAGTACTGCGGCAGCGCCGCCGCCTCCATGCCGATCCGCGGCTCGCGCATCATCGCCGGTGAAAACGTCGTGCTCACGCAGAAGGTGTTCGCCAAGCTCGTCAACGTCGATCAGTACCACTGCGGACCGATTCACGGCCCGACCGGCGCCAACCCGCTCAACATTGTCAACAACGGCGTGTGCGTCAGTGCCGACACGAGCGAGCGTTTCACCGACGAAGGACAGACCTACGTGCAGATGAGCCGCGATACGGCCGGCAAGACCAAGGCCAACTGGGCCTTCATGATCGTCGACCAGGATACGCACGACATGAAGAAGCTGGCCAACGACTGGGAAAGCTATGCGCGCAACAAGGCGCCGGTCTTTAAGGCCGACACGATTGAGGAACTGGCTCAGAAGGCAGGCCTTGATCCCAAGAAGCTCGCCGCCGTGATCAAGGAATACAACAAGGCCTGCAAGGACAACACGCGCGGTCAGCTCACGCCGCCCAACAGCCTGCCCGAAGCGCGCCTCGTGCAGAAGGCTCCGTTCTACGCCGTTCCGTTCCAGGGCGGCATGACGGCCACCTTCGGCGGCCCGCTCATCAACACGCGTGCTCAGGTGCTTGACACCGAAAACAACGTCGTGCGCGGTCTGTTTGCCATCGGCAACGCCGCCGGCGGCCTGTTCTACGACGACTACGTCGGCGGTGCCCAGCTCACGAGCGCGGCAGTCTTCGGTTACGCCGTCGCCGACTTTATGAAGGCCCGTATGGCCTGATTCGGGTCAGAGGACTCACGGGCGCCATGCGAACCCCTCAGAGGCGCCCGTACGGATCTTTTCCCCGCTGGGTGCCGGCTTATGCCTCAGCGGGGATTTTTTCTTTACAGTCAAAATGAACAAGAGAACTTTTCTTAGCGCCTGCGCCGCCGCCCTGTGCATGGGCGCTCTGGCGGCCTCAAGCGCTTGGGCGGCTGCCCCCACCATGCCCCTGAAGGGGGCGCACAAGGCCATGAATCTGCCCTGCGAGGCCTGCCACGGGGACGTCAAACCCCGTGAGGTGCCCGAAGAGGCGGCCTGCATGACCTGTCATCAGAGCCGCGACGCGGTCAAGGCCAAGACGGCGCATCTCAAGCCCAATCCGCACTACGGGCACGACGACACTGTCGAGTGCACGGCCTGCCACAAGGAACACCAGGAAAGCGTGCTGATCTGCGACGAATGCCACAAGTGGGGCTATAAGACCCCGTAGCGGGGTGGGCCCGGTGCGTCGCCCTTTTACCGGCGTCCCTCGCCGTGGCCCAGAACGATGTACTTGACGCTGGTCAGGCCTTCGAGACCCACGGGCCCTCGGGCGTGCAGTTTGCCGGTGCTGATGCCGATTTCGGCTCCGAGGCCGTACTCAAAGCCGTCGGCAAAGCGCGTCGAGCAGTTGACCATCACGCTGCCTGAGTCGACCTCACGCAAAAAGCGCTCGGAATTGGCGAGGTTGTTCGTGATGATGGCGTCGGTGTGCTTGGACGAGTGCTTGTCGATGAAGGCGATGGCCTCATCGAGGCTTTCCACGACGGCAATGGAAATGACCGGCGCGTTGTATTCGGTGTCCCAGTCTTCGGGCGAGGCGCCCGTGCAGGGCAGGTCCTGCGCCCGCAGAATTGCCAGCGCCTTGTCGTCGCAGCGCATCTCGACGTTCTTGTCGGCAAAAACGCGGCCGATGCGCGGCAGGAAAGATTGCGCGACGGCCTCGTGCACCAGCAGCGTTTCGGTGGCGTTGCACGGCGAATAGCGCTGCGTCTTGGCGTTGTCGGTCACCGACACGGCCATGTCAAGATCGGCGTCCCTGTCCACATAGGTGTGGCAGATGCCGTCGAGGTGATGAATCATCGGCACGGTGGCTTCGGCGGCTAGGCGCTCGATCAGGCCCTTGCCGCCGCGCGGAATGATGACGTCGACATACTTGTTGGCGCGGATCATCTCGCCGACGAAGGCGCGGTCGGCCGTGGGCGCCACCTGAACGGCGCCCTCGGGAAGGCCCTCGGCCTGCAGGGCGCGCTTGACCAGATCGCCGAGCACGGCGTTGGTTTCAAAGGCTTCCGAGCCGCCGCGCAGCAGGCAGGCGTTGCCCGACTTGATCGCCAGACAGGCCGCATCGACCGTCACGTTCGGGCGCGACTCGTAGATGATGCCGATCACGCCCAGCGGTACACGCATTTTTCCCACCAAAATCCCCGAGGGGCGGCGGCGCATGTCGGAGACTTCCCCGACCGGATCGGGCAGCTCGGCCGTCTGTCGGGCGCCTTCGGCCATCAGGGACAGAACCTTGTCCGTGACGCGCAGACGGTCGACGAAAGACTCCTTAAGACCGTTTTCACGGGCTCTGGCCAGGTCCTTTTCGTTGGCCGCGAAAATCGCCTCACGGTTTTGTTCGAGCAGGTCCGCGAGCGTGCGCAGCGCCGTGTTTTTGTCGGCCGTGGAGGCGGCGGCCATTTGACGGGAGGCCGCACGCGCCGTCTGACCGACGTCAGCCATCAGTTGGGCAAAGTCTGTGGACATGGAAAACCTACCAATAAGCAGCGGCGCCCGCAGGCGCCCGGAAAGCCGCCTTTGAGCGGGCGGCTTCGGATCGTTTGTCGATTGTACGGCCTTAGGACGCGAGGAACACGGCCAGGGTGGCAATTTCCACCCAGGGGTCGGTGTCGCGGTTGGGCACCACCAGGCCTTTGCTGATTTTGTCGATGTCGGCGCAAAGCATCAGGGCGCTGGCCAGTTTGCGGGTATTGAGGCGCGCGCCCGCCCGCGTGATGCGTGCGCTTCTGTCGCCCCAGACGCCGGCTTGGCGCAGGGCCGAATTGCGGTCGCTTCCCGCATCGATGGCGCTACGGTAGCGCAGCGTCATGCGGATTTCGTCGGTCACCATCCACATGAAGGAGGGGATGGTCTCGCCGGCCGCGTTGAGGTTTTCGACGATGCGCAGCGACTTGGCCGGGTCACCGGAAAACATCGCCTGCAGCAGGTTTTCGACGTCAAATCGGGCGACATCGCGCACGGAGTCGACGACGGCCTCTTCGGAAATGACGCTGTGGGCCGGGAAAAGGTACGCGAGTTTGAGCACTTCCTGCGAGGCGGCCAGCAGATTGCCCTCGCAGCGGTCGGCCAAAATCTTGAGGGCGGCCGGATCGGCCTTGAGCCTGCGTTTGGCCAGACGCGCGGCAAACCAGGCGGGCAACTCGCGCGCCGTCACGGGGGCGCATTCGACCAGCTGCGCGGCGGCCGTCAGGGTCTTGTACCAGGCGGCTTTTTTCAGGGACCAGTCGTAGGGAATCGTCACCACGAGCGTGACGCCGTCCAGGGGCATGCCGGCCAGATCCGAGAGGGCCTGCGTTCCCTTGGGGCCGGGGCGGGGACTTGCGAGGCGCAGCTCGACGATTTTTTTGTCGCCGAACAGGCTCATGGCCATGCAGCTTTCGGGCAGTTTGCTCCAATCCCAGGTGGCCGAGGCGTTGAGCACCTCGCGCTCGGTGGCGCCTTCCTCACGAGCCTTGGCGCGCAGCAGGTCGGCCGCTTCAAGCATCAGAAGCGGCTCCTCGCCCGTGATCACCCACAGGGGCGGCAGGGGATTTTGCGCCAGAAAGGGCTCAAGGTCGACAAAGCGCATGAGTGGAGCGACTGCTTGGGTTAGCGGGTGGTCGTGTCTTCGACGGGCTTGGGTTCGGAAGCCTTTTCGAGGCGGCGCACCATCTGCATGACGATGTCGCTCATCATCTCGTCGATCACGAGCGCTTCCTCACGGCCGCGGCTCAGATAGTCCTCGTCGTTGTAGGAGATTTCTCGCACGGCCGAGATGACGGTGTCGGGCAGGTACTGATCGCCGTTGGGGGCGGCCACGCGGAAGGTGACGTCGAGCTTGAGCTCGTACTCGCGCGCTTCGCCGCGGGTGTTGTAGGCCACCACGTTGCGCGTGCGGTTTTCGCCCACAACGTACAGGATGGCCTGCGCCTGCGAGGCCGAGCCGACCAGACGCACGTCCGAGCCCGCCTTGATCTGACGGGCGAGCTGCGCGCCCAGGGGCGTGTTGAGGTTGTAGCTGATGTAAAGCGTTTCAAAGGGCAGCGTAAAGCGCCCGCGCAGGCGGAAACCGCAGCCCGAAAGGGCCAGGGCGGCGGCAGCGGCGATCAGCGTACGGCGACTGGTGTGGCGGAGCATGGCAGTAGCAAAGAAGTTGGGAAAACGCAGGCCCCCCGGTTGGGCTTGGGCGGGCCTGCGGACGGATCCATTATAAGGAGCGGTGCCTGCCTCAGGCGCAGCCCTTGCTCGTGGCGGAAATGTCGGCCGAGGTGCGCGGGGCTTCCTGCGAGAAGATCGCGTCGACGTCCTTTTTCTCAAAAAGGTAGAGCGAGCCGCAGAATTCGCAGCGCACCTTGATCGTGCCCTGTTCGGCGATGATTTCGCGCGCTTGCTTTTCACCGATCGAGCGGATCATCTGCGCGATGTTCGGGCGCGAGCAGCGGCACTCGAACTTGGGCGTGACGTTGGCCAGAGCCCCGGGATCGAGCTCCCAGAACAGGCGCCCGGACAGGTCGAGCGGATCGAGCGTGAGCAGCTCGTCAGCCGTGACGGTCTGCGCGTAGGTGAGCACTTCGTTAAAGCCCTCGTCGGCGCTCTCTTCGGTGGCGTTTTCATCGGCTTTGCCGCCTTGGGCGGGCAGACGCTGCACAATCAGGCCGGCGGCGTTTTTATCGTCGGCGGCCAGCCACAGACGCGTGTGCAGCTGCTCGGACATCGTCATGAAGCCCTCGAGCGTTTCGGCCACCGTCTCGCCCGTGAGCGGCACCACGCCCTGGTAGGGCTCCTCGTTGGGACGGCGGTCGGCCAGATCGAGGATGGCCGCGCAGCGGCCCTTGCCCGTGGTGTTCACCAGGTCCTTGAACGAGGCGTTTTCGGGCACCGCGACGCCCTCGCGCATCTGCACGGTGGCGCGCATCTTCATGCCGGTGCGCACTTCCACGAGCGCGAGCTTGACCGGACCGTCGCCGATGATCTGTAGCACCAGGGCGCCTTCAAACTTCAGGCCGGCGGCCATAAGGGCGGCGGCCGCGGCCAGTTCGCCGAGCATGGTCAGAACGGGCGCGGGCGCTTCCAAAGAAGCCTTCATCTGCTGCCAGGCCTGCGTCAAGCGCACGGCCTTGGCCTGCGTGTTTTGCTTGGAAAAAAGAAGTTTGACGAGAGAGTCTTTCGAATCGGTCATATCGGTTGCCGCCGGCTCTGCGGTGAGTCGGCGTCCTGAAAAAAATGCGGTAGTCAATGAGGGCAGGGGATGTTGGCTCAGTCCAGACGGCGCAGGCCTTTGGCAAAGCGTGCGGCCTGCTCGACGTAGTGAGCCGTGTTGCGGTGCGTCGTGTGGATTTCCTCTTCGGTCAAGTTTCGCACAAAGCGGGCGGGCGTGCCGACCACGAGGGTGCCGGCGGCCACGGTTTTGCCCGGGGCCACCAGGCTGCCCGCGCCCACCACGGCGTTTTCCTCGACGACGGCACCGTTGAGCACAATGGCGCCCATGCCCACGAGGGCGCCCTTTTTGATCGTGCAGCCGTGCAAAATCGCGCCGTGCCCGATCGTGACGTTTTCCTCGATCACGCAGGGGTGGCCTTTTTCGGTGTGAATGACGGCGTTGTCCTGCACGTTGCTGCCCGCGCCCACGCGGATGGGCTCAAGGTCGCCGCGCAAAACGGCACCCGGCCAGACGCTGGCGCCCTCTTCGAGCGTCACCATGCCGATCACCCGGCTGGAGTCGGCCGTCCAGGCCGAAAAAGAGACGGACGGCACATGGTTATCCAAAGCGAAACGCGCCATAATCGTACGAATGAGGGAAGGTTGTTCGTTGCGAGAGTGCGATTGTACCGACAGGCGCCCAAGCCGAACCGCCCCGTATACAAACGGAAAAACAAGCCCGAAACGCAAACACGGCACAACGAGGGAGTTTTTGTGGGAATGCTCGATCTGCATATGCACTCGACGGCCAGTGACGGGAGCCTGTCGCCCGACGCGCTGGTGCGCTTTTGCGTGCGCGAGTGCGGAGTTCGCACGATGGCGCTCACCGACCACGACACGGTGGCCGGCATCGATCTGGCGCGCTGCACGGCGCAATCCGAAGGCATCTGCTTTGTGCCCGGGATCGAAGTCTCGACGATTTACGCGGGCAAAAACATTCATGTGGTGGGACTGGGCATCAACGAGCACGACGAAGAGTTGCTCGCGGTGACCACACGCATGTGCGCCGAGCGTGACCGTCGCGCCGTCAATCTGGCGCAGCGCTTTGCCGAGCTGGGCATTGAGGGCATGCTCGAGGAGGCCATGGCCTTTTCCGAGCGCGAAAGCAATCTGTCGCGTCTGCACTTTGCCAAGGCGCTTTTAAAGCGCGGCATCGTGAGCAACCAGCAGGAAGCCTTCGACAAGTACCTCGGCGAGGGTAAGCCCGCCTACGTGGCCGCCCCCTGGGGGTCGGTGGCCGACGCCGTCGCCCTCATTCACCGGGCGCGCGGCATCGCGGTGCTCGCGCACCCCGGGCGCTATCAATTCAAGGCCGACTGGCAGCTCGATGCGTTCGTCGAAGGCTTTGCCGAATGCGGCGGCGACGGCATTGAGGTCGTCAGCGGCTCCCAGAGTCCGGCCTTTACCGAAAAGGCCGTGCAGTTTGCCCGCAACTACGGCCTGGCGGTGAGCACCGGCAGCGACTTTCATAGTCTCTCGGGCACGCGCCCGCGCCCGGGGGGCCAGGGCGAATTGCCCAAGGGGTTGACCACCGTGATGCGCATGCTCGGCATCGACTAGAGCCGAGCGGGCCGATTCAAACGAAAAAGAGAGGCGGGACCTCTCTTTTTTTAAGACGTCGACGGTTGGGGCCATCGGCGCCGCGCTTTCGACTTTGCCCTTTACTGGCGCATCTCTCGGAGAATTTCCTCGGGCTCCGTGCGCTCGCTCGAGCGGAACGGATTGATGTCGATGCCCCCGCGACGGGTAAAGCACGCGTAGACCTCGAGCAACTTTGGGGCAAAGGCTTGGCGCAGATCGTGGAAGATCTGCTCGACGCACTGCTCGTGAAAGCCGCGGTGGCAGCGGTAGGAGACCAGGTACTTCAAAAGCGAGGCCGGATCGATGGGACGCCCTTCGTAGGTGATGAGCACGCTGGCCAGATCGGGCTGGCCAGTGACCGGGCACAAGGAGCGGAACACGCTCGTGCTGTAGGTTTGGCGGATCGTGCAGTCGGTAACGGGCGCAAAGGCCAGAAGCGACGGATCGGTTTCGTAGACCGTCAGAGCCTCGCCGAGCGGCAGATCGGGGTTGTCGAGCGAAATGCCCGGCATCGGGCACACAAAGCCCGGGTATTCGTGCACGGGGTAAAGACGCACGGTCACGGGAGCCCCTAAGCGCGAGGAAAGATCTTCCTGCATACGCCAGACCACGTCCTGTGCGCTTTGCATCGGTGTCATCGCAAAGGAGCCCGCGTAAAGCTTGAGGGACTTGGACTCGATGATCGAGTGCGAGGAGGCGGGCACAAGCAACTCGCCCACGGCCGTCTGCGGCACTCCCTGCGGGCTGAGCCAAGATAGTTCATACAGGCGCCAGATGTCCGTTCCCTGAAAGTCATGGTCGCCGATGGCGTCTCGCCCGAGCGAGCGCGGGATCGGCTGCAGCAGATCCGGGTTGTAGCGGTCGCTGTAGGTCGTGTCCTTGCCGAGCATGGTGTTTTGCGGTTCGGGCATCAGAACGGGAGTGCTGGACATGTGGGTTCTCGAAAAGCGGGCAAAGGGCGGGGCGGCGCACCGTGCGCCGAATCGGGACAAATTATACGGTCGGCCCGGCCGATGACTGTCGGATACGAACGCAGGGGGCGGAAAAGAAAAAAATCCGTGGGCGGCCAAAAAAGAGGCTCTTCTGGACTTTTGGGGAAATTGGGGTTGCCCGTGCCACCAGACCTAGCCCGGAAACCAAGAGCGCGTTGGATCCTGTATCGTTGGAATAAAACCAACAACATAACGATAGGAGCCCGAAATTGTGCAATTCTAGTTACTCAATCCAAAACCCGCTCGGTTTTCTAGTCAGAAAAATCCAACAAAAACCAAATAAATTCAGGGACTTGATGTCGATTTCTCGTTGACGTCAAGTTTCTTTTTATCTATAATCTAGTTACGTTTATTAGCGGAACTAGAGAAAGTCAATGAAGCAGATCCCCCCTCCCGAATTGCCCAAGCTCATCGTCAATTCCTCCGGCAAGCACAAATACGTCTTCACGTACAAGAATCGCTGGGATTCCGAAAAGCAGCGTGCCTGGCGCGGCAAGGGAGACTCCAAGTGCGTCGGCAAACTCCTGCCGGTGGAGGGCAAGCCCGAGTGCGGAGAAATTCTCTTCAACGACGAGTTCAAGGAGAAGTACTCCGAGCTCGAGGATCTGCGCGTGTTTCGCTACAAGGGCGGAAGACTCGAATTCAAGCCGCTTGACGATGACACGCACAGCGTGCATCACGCCCGCACGGAGCAAAGGTTGCACGCCGGCGCCACCTGGGTCCTCAACCAAATCGTGGGCGCCTCGCCGCTGGGCATGGCGCTCAAGGAGACGTTCGCCGACTACAAGGTGGCCCTGCGCCTTCTGTCTCTGGCCTACTACCACGTCGTCTGCAAGGATCGGGCGATGTGCAATTACGAGGAATTTGCCGAGTGCACGTGGCTGCCGTACGCGCGAGGCTGCAGCGGCTCGTCGGTCGGCCGACTGCTCAAGGGGATCACCAAGCATAAGGTCAGCAAGTTCCTCACCAAGCTCAACGAGGCCTATGTCCGCGAGCAGGGCCAAAGCCTGTGCGAGCGCCGCTTTTGGGCGCTTGACTCAACCTCCATCTCCTCGTATTCGGCAAACATCGACTCGGTCGAATACGGCCACAACAAGGACGAGGTGTGCGTTCCTCAGACCAACGTGCTGCTCATCGTCGATCAGCAAAGCGGAACCCCCGTTTACTTTCGTAACTTCGACGGGAACGTGCCCGACACCTGCACGATCCGCAACACGCTCGCCGAGCTGGCCATGCTCAAGATCGACACGAGCAACGTCGTGCTGGTAACCGACAAGGGTTACTGCTCAAGCGGGAACTGGGAGGACTTGATGCGCAACGGGGTGAGCTTCATCAGCAACGCGCGGCGCAATCTGAATGCGGCCATTACGCAGATCATTGAGGAGCATTACGCCGAGCTCATCGACTGGAACCACAGCATCGGTTTTATCAACCAAAACGCCGTGACGGTTCCGCTGCAATGGCGTTACGACGAGTTCCCGATCAAGGGCAAGAAAAAGCAGAAGAACGCCGTCAAGACGCTCTACGTGCACCTTTACTACAGCAAGGCGATCAACGACGAGATGGCCGACAGGCTGAAGCTGCAGTTGCGCGCTGCCATCGAGCAGCATCGGCTCGATGAGGGCAAGCTCTCGGAGGCACAGAAAAAGCTTTTGAAGGATTACACGCAGGAAGCGGACGGCAAGCCGGTCATCAATATGAGCCGGATCGACAAAAAGCTGCGTTATGCCGGCGTGCGCGTGTTGGTGAGCGACGCCATCGCTGATCCGCTCGAATGCAGCGTGGCCTACGAGGAGCGCAACGAGGTCGAGTACGCCTTCAATACGCTCAAGTCCCGCTTGTCGTGCAACCGCACGGGCGTGCACTCGACCAGGGCGTGGGATGGGCGGCTCTTTTTGGAGGTGTTGGCCACGGCCATCAACAGCATGGTGCGCGCCCGTGTGCGGCTCTACAACGAGACGGCCGTCAAGAACAAATATCGCGTGCACTACGACAGCGACGGCAAGCTGCTCGCAAAGCTCAACAACGTGTACATGACGAAGTTCTCCGACGGCTGGATCTTTGACGAAGTGGTCGGCAAGAAGAAGGAGCTCTTCAAAATCCTCAACGTCCCGGTGCCCTCAGCCGAGCAGAGCTATGAGCGGGTGGAGCCGACGGCCGAAGCCGATGAAACGCCGAGCGATATCGAGGATTTGGCCATTGAGACCGCCGAGGATCCGTTGGAGGATCTTTAGTCCGAAAAAGGGCTCCGGGAAAGAAGCCCTCAAGCTAGTGACGTAAAAACTTGCACAATTTCGGCTTTCCCCAAAAAGTCGGAAGAGCAAAAAAAGACGCACAACCGAGAGGCTGTACGTCATTTTTTCGACGCTTTCGGGAAGTTTCAACACTCTCCAAAAGTTAGAAATTGGTGCCCAAGACTGGACTCGAACCAGCATGCCTTTCGGCGCTGCGACCTGAACACAGTGCGTCTACCAATTTCGCCACTTGGGCACTCAAATTTTCTGAGGAGCGAATTATTGCCAATGCCAAAGGGAATGTCAAATGCTTTTTGCGATTTTTTTGTGTTCCCCGGGCCTTTTTGCGTCTCAAAATTGGCTTAAGACTATGAAGTGCAAAGGCTTTTTAGAATAAAAATTATTTTTCGAAGCGGATAAAAAATTGTTTCCTTCGGCTCTGACCTGCCTCTCCGTCGTCTCATCGGCCCGCAACGGCGCACCAATGTACCAGCGCAAGGGCAGATGCGGGGCGGGCGCGGCTCGAGGCCCGGCGTACATCGGCTATGATGCGATTGATTGGCCGCCGACCGTGTCAAGGCGGCCCGGACAAAGGACGTTTTTTCTGCTCCGAGAGCACCGTAGGATCCCAAATGCAAAAATCAGTACCCGAGAAACAACCGAAAAAGCAATCCGCCAAAAACAACACCGACCGCAGCGTCGCCGTCGCCGACAAGGCCTTTGTGCTCTCCATGGGGGAGAGCTTTTCGCAGACGGCCTTCTGCAAGGCCTATCACGAGACCTTCGGCGTGACGCTCTCGACGGCCAAATCCGTCTTTGAGCAACTCGTGGCCAAAAAGGCGGTGGTGCCCGCGCAAACCGCGCGCCGCTACGGCCGCGGCCCGGCCATCCCGCCGCAGTGCGACCTGGTGCGACTCGTCGGCAACCGCACCGGGGACTTCAAGATCAAAAGCCTGAGCCGCCCCGACAAGATCGTTGATCGGATCAAGAGCACGAATCCGGAAAGCGCGCTGCTGCCCGACGACGTGGTCTTCGGCGTGTGCCGCATGGAGGACGACCCGGTCTTTCAGCCGCAGATTCTTGTTCGGCGCCCGCGCACCGAACTCGTGTGCCGCCTCGGCTACGCCAACCGCGTCTGCATCGAAGGCTGCGGCTCGGTCATCGCCAATCGCCTCGAGCCCAAGGGGGAGGGCGTGTGGGGAAAGGACCGCAAGGCCCTCAAGGGAAAATTCTTCACCGTGCGCCTTGACGAGGCCTGCTGCAAACCTTTTTCGGCCATCAAGCCGCTCAAGGGCTCGTTCGTGAAGTTCATCGGCAGCGTTGACTCGACGCAGACCGAAATCGACATGACGCTCGAGCGCTTGTCGATTCCGAGTGAATTTTCCAAGGACGCCATGGCGCAGGCTCAGGCCCTGCCCGACGTGGTCGACGCCGACGCGGAAGTGGTCGATCGCGTGGATCTGCGCGACATCGGTCTGGTGACGATCGACGGCGAAGACGCCCGCGACTTTGACGACGCGGTCTGGTGCGCGCCGCAGCAGGGCGGCCAAGGCGGCTGGCGCCTGTTGGTGGCCATCGCCGACGTGAGCCACTACGTCACGCCCGCCAGTGCCCTCGATGCCGACGCGCAGCAGCGCTGCACGAGTGTGTACTTTCCCACGCGCGTGGTGCCCATGCTCCCCGAAATGCTCAGCAACGGGTTGTGCTCGCTCAATCCCGGGGTGGACCGTTGCTCGATGGTCTGCGACATGCTCATTTCCGCCCAGGGCGAAATCACGGCCTATCAGTTCTATCCGGCCCTGATCCGCTCCAAGGCCCGACTGACGTACACGAGCGTGTGGAACGCCCTCAACGGCGACGCGCAGGACTTTTTGGTGCGCGGCGGAAACCTGACGGACATCGGCAACCTTTATGCGCTCTTTAAGGTGCTCCTCGAAGCCCGTCATCGCCGCGGGGCCGCGGACTTTACGTCGAGCGAAACGGAAATCGCCACCGACGAGCAGACGCAAAAGATTATCGCCATCCGCAAGCGCGACCACAACGACGCGCACCGCCTCATCGAGGAGTGCATGCTCGCGGCCAACGTGTGCGCGGCCGATTTTGTGCATTCGCACAAGGCCAAGTGCCTCTATCGCGTGCACGACGCGCCCGCGGCCGATCGCCTCACGGCGCTGCGCTCGACCCTGTCGTGCTTCGGGCTCAAGCTCGAAGGGGGCCTCAAGCCCACGCCCGCCGACTACGCCGCCGTGGCTAAAAAGGCCGAAACGCTACCCGCGGCCGACGTCATCAATTCGTTGCTGTTGCGTAGCATGCAGCGGGCCGTCTACAGCCCGGTCCTAAAGCCGCACTATGGCCTCAACTACGAGTCCTACACGCACTTCACCTCGCCCATTCGTCGCTATCCGGACTTGCTCGTGCACCGCACCATCCGCTCGATTCTCGAGGGGCGGCGCTATGTGCCCACGCTGGCGCAGACGCCCGAGGAAATGCTGCGCACCCGCATGCTTGAACTCGCCAGCAGCCAGAAGGCCGCCGCGCAGCAGCAGGGCGAGGAGGTCAAGGGCACCCGCAAGAGCAAGGAAGACGAGAGCTGGGAAGCCCTCGGACTGCTCACGTCGGCGGCCGAGCGGCGCGCCGACGAGGCTTCGCGCGACATCGTGGCGTGGATGAAGGCCGACTACATGGCCAAGTACCGCAACAAGTGCTTTGAGGGCGTCATCACGGGGGCCAATCCCGCGGGCGTGTACGTGACCCTGACGGAAATCTTCGTCGAGGGCTTTGTGCACGTGAGCCGCCTCAACGGCTGGGAGTACTTCCGGTACGACCCCGACGTGATGTGCTTTGAGGGCGAATTCGGCACCGAGCGCTTCATGATCGGCGACAAGGTGACCGTGCGGGTGCTGTCGGCCGTCACCGACACGCGGCGCATCGACTTTGAGATGGTCAAAAACCACACCGACGCCACGCGCAGCCGCGGCACGAAAAACAAGAAAACCCGCCGCCGCTTCGGCTAAGTCTTTTCAACACGGGGCGCAGAGCCCGGGGCGAGCCGCGATCGGCCCGCGTCCCTTACAATATCGGCAGCACAAAAACGCTCGCCCGGCAGGGGAGCGTTTTTTCAAAAGCCTCCCAATTCTTTTCCTTGAGGAGGGCGCATCGATCGTGCGCCCGATTTCGTCGCAATGAGCAAACAAGTCGTTCTGGCGGGTTTTCACGCCGTTAATGCCCGAGCCAAACTCAACCCGGACTCGATCCGCGTGGTGTACGTCGAAAGCGCGCGCCGCGACAAGCGCATGCAGCAGTGCCGGGATCGCCTCGCGGCCGCCGGCGTCAAGGTGATGCAGGCCGACGCCAAGCGCCTTGAGGGCATGGCCCCGGGCATTCCGCACCAGGGCATCGTGGCGCTGGCCGACGAGCTCAAGCAGACGCTTGACTTTGACACGCTTTTGGATCAGATCACGCCCGAGACGCTGCTGCTGATCCTCGACGGTGTGACCGATCCGCGCAACTTCGGCGCCTGCCTGCGTGTGGCCGACGCCGCGGGCGTGCAGGCCGTGATCGCCCCGCGCGACCGCTCCGCGAGCTTTTCGCCGGCGGCGGCCAAGGCGGCAGCCGGGGCCTGGGAGAGCGTGCCGGTGGTGACCGTCACCAATCTGGCCGCGAGCATCACAGATCTGCGTGAGGCCGGCGTCATGGTGGTGGGCACGGCCGGCGAAGCGCAAAAGACGATCTACGAAATCGATCAGAAGCGGGCCTTTGCTTGGGTGCTCGGCGCCGAGGGTGAGGGACTGCGTCAGCTCACGCGCAAGCGCTGCGACGAGCTGGCCAAGATCCCGATGTTCGGGGCCGTGGACAGCCTCAACGTGTCGGTGGCCACGGGCGTGTGCCTGTTTGAATCGGTGCGTCAGCGTCAGGGTTAAGTTCTTTTTTGACGCTGTCCGAGCGCCGGGACGGTCCGCACAAACGGACCCCCGGTGTTTTTTTAGGCCGCTTAGCCGGCTTTGGGCATTTCGGCGACGGCTTCGATTTCCACGAGGCACCCGAAGTGCAGCGTCGTCGTCGAGACGATCACGCGGCCGGGCTTGTGCTCGCCGAAAAACTTGGCGTACTCCTCGTTGATCGGGCCCCAGTAGGACACGTCGGGCGTGTAGATGCGGCAGAAGACCACGTCGTTGGTGGTCACGCCCGCGGCTTCGAGCACGCGCTTGACGTTGTTGAGGGCCAGCCGAGTATGCGCGCGGATGTCACCTGGGCACACCTCGCGGGTGTCCGGATCGATCGAAAGCTGCCCGGAGACGTACAGCGTGCCGTTGGAAATGACGCCGGCGCTGTAGTGGCCCTTGTTTTCGCCCTTAAAGTCGGGGGTGACGATTTGCATGATGATCTCCTCGAAAATGTCTGGCCCGGGGCTCCCGGCCAAGCGTGCGCAGGCCGGATCGGCGGGGCCTCAGGCCCGTTGTTGTCGACCAAAGCCTAGCAAATCCGACAATCAGCGGCCAAAGCGGGCAAATCAGCTCAAAAATTCTCTTGGAAAAGCAGTCCCCAGCCCTTACAATTAGGGCACCTCCAAGACTTCGGCTGCGCGAACACCGGCAGACACCGAAGGTTTTTGTGTTCTCCGAACAAAAGCCTTTTCCAAATGACCCCTCGACTTCGGCTCAATCACATCATGAAGGCCTATCCGGGCATCGTCGCCAACGACGACATCTGTCTGGAAGTGGACCCGGGTGAGGTGTTGGCGATTCTCGGCGAAAACGGCGCCGGTAAGTCCACCCTCATGAAAATCATCTTCGGGTCGGTGACGCCCGATCAGGGAACGATTGAGTTCGACGGACGCGTGGCCGAGATCACGAGTCCCTCGCAGGCCAACCGCCTGGGAATCGCCATGGTGCACCAGCACTTTGCGGTGTTCGAAACGCTCACGGTCGCCCAGAACGTCATTTTGGGCATCACCGAGCGGCTTTCGGCCCAGGCCTGCGCCGAGCGCATCCGCGCCTTGGGCGAGCGCTACGGCATCGCCGTCGACCCGGACGCGGTCGTGGCCGATCTGTCGATGGGCGAGAGGCAGCGCGTGGAAATCATCCGCGCCCTTATGAGCGATCCCAAGCTGCTCATCCTGGACGAGCCAACGTCGGTTTTGACGCCTCAGGCCGTGCGCAAGCTTTTTGAAACCCTCAAAAAGCTCGCCTCCGAAGGCGTCTCGATTCTCTTTATTTCCCACAAGCTCGATGAAATTCGCGAGCTCGCCGACCGCTGCACGATTTTGCGCGCCGGCCGCGTGATCGAAACGGTCAATCCCAAGGAAAAGACCGAAGAGGATTTGGCCCGTCTGATGATCGGCAAGGAGCCGCCCAAGCTCGTGCGCACCGCGGGCGCGCCCGGCGAAGTGGCCCTTGAGCTCGAGGGCGTTTCGCTTGACGGCGGACACCACGTCACGGGTCTGACGGACATCAATCTGGCGGTTCGCCGCGGCGAAATCGTGGGCATTGCCGGCATTTCGGGCAACGGCCAGTCGCGCCTTTTGGGCGTTTGCATGGGCGAACTGCGCCAGAGCAAGGGCTCGGTCAAGCTCTTCGGGCAGGCCGTCGACGCCCTCGATCCGGCCGAGCGCCGCGCCAAGGGCCTGCGCTACGTGCCCGAGCAGCGTCTCGGTCACGGGGCCGTGCCGGAATTTTCCCTGACGGACAACACGCTTCTGACGGGCGACGCGTTTCACCGTCACGGGTTTGTCCTGCAGGACAAGGCGCTGGAATTTACCGAAACGGTCATTGAACGCTTTCAGGTCAAGCCCGAGCGCCCCAAGGCGGCCGCCGCGAGTTTTTCGGGCGGCAACCTGCAGAAATACATCGTCGGGCGTGAGATTTTGAGCGCGCCGAGCGTGCTCGTGGTCGATCAGCCGACCTGGGGTGTGGACGTGGGCGCGGCCACCGTCATTCGCAATGCGCTTTTGGAACTGTGCCGTCAGGGCGCGGGTGTTCTCGTGGTAAGTGAAGAAATCGAAGAGCTGTTTGCCGTGTGCGATCGCATCGCCGTGATGTACCGCGGCTGCATTTCGCCCACGGTTGAGGTGAGCGCGATGAGCACCGAAGAGCTCGGCCGCTGGATGGCCGGCCTGTGGGACGGCAGTCCCTTTGTGCAGGAACGCGGGGAGGGCAAGTGATCATGCAGTGTCCCGTGCGTTTGGTGGCCCGCAAGAATCCGGGCCGGATGGTGTGGCTCACGCCGCTGCTGGCGCTGGCGCTCACGGTGGTGTTCGGCGCGGTGCTCTTTGCGCTGCTCGGCCGCAACCCGATCCATGCCCTGTACGTCTTTTTGATCGCCCCTCTGGAGTCGCTGCGCGGCTGGGCCGAAGTGGGCGTGAAGATGACCCCGCTGCTGCTGTGCGCCGTGGGTCTGGTGGTGTGTTTCCGCGCCAGCATTTGGAACATCGGTGCCGAAGGTCAGTTTCTCGCCGGCGCCATTGCGGGCGGCTGGGCGGCCCTCAATTGTCCCGAGGGGGCCGGTCACTGGTATCTGATCGTCGTGCTGCTCGCGGGCATTGCCGGCGGCGCCTTCTGGGGCGGCATCACGGCGCTGCTGCGCGACAAATTCAACGCCAACGAAATTCTCGTTTCGCTCATGCTCGTGTACGTGGCGCAGTTCGGCCTGGCCTACTGCGTGCAGGGTCCGCTGCAGGATCCCGACGGCCTGGGCTTTCCGCAGTCGGCGCTCTTTGCCTCCTCGGCGAGCATGCCCATGATTTTGGGCGGCACGCGTCTGCATCTGGGCTTTGCCCTGGCCGTCATCGCGGCCGTCGTCGTGCAGATTCTGATGGTGCGCATGTTCATCGGCTTTCAGCTCAAGGTCTCGGGCATGGCGCCTCTGGCGGCCAAGTACGCGGGCTTTCGTCCCAAGCGGTTGCTGTGGACCTCGATGCTCATTTCGGGTGGCCTGGCCGGTCTGGCCGGCGTGGCCGAAGTGAGCGGCCCGGTCGGGCAGCTCACGCTCAATATCAGCCCGGGCTACGGTTTTGCGGCCATTATCGTGGCCTTCGTGGGGCGCCTGTCGCCCGCGGGCTGCATCCCGGCCGCCTTTGTGATGGCGCTCTTTTATCTGGGCGGCGAACTCGGTCAGTCTCGTCTGGGGCTTCCGAGCTCGATCACGGGCGTGTACCAGGGCATGCTGCTCTTTTTCCTTTTGATCTGCGACTCTCTGATCTTCTTTAAGCCCGTCTGGCAGGGCTGGAGCAGCCGCAAAACGAGCAAGGAGGCCTAAACCATGGACGCAGCGGTTGTCGCTTCGGTGATTGCGGCCACGCTCAACGCGGGCACGCCTTTGCTCATCGCCGCCATCGGCATTCTCATTCACGAAAAAAGCGGTGTTCTGAACCTCGGCGTCGAAGGCATGATGCTCATGGGCGCCGTCACTGGTTTCGGGGTCACATACGCCACGGGTAGCTTTACGCTCGGGTTTCTGGCCGGCGCCATGGCCGGGCTTGTGATGGCGGCCCTTTTCGGGTTCTTCACCCTCGGCCTGTACGCTAATCAGTACGCCGCAGGTTTGGCCCTGTCGCTCTTTGGCACGGGTCTGTCGGCCTTCGTGGGCCAGCCCCTGCAGGGCGTGGCGCTGCCCTCGCGCGCGGCTGCGGGTATTCCCGGGCTCGAGTCGATTCCCTTTATCGGGCAGGCGTTTTTCTCCTCGCACTGCCTGGTGTACCTCTCGCTCATCGGCCTGGCGGCCGTGGGTTGGTTCCTTTACAAGTCGCGCGCCGGCCTGATGCTGCGGGCCGTGGGCGAGTCGCCCTCGGCGGCCTATGCCCTGGGCTACGACGTGCGTCTGATTCGCTTTGCCGCGGTGCTCTTCGGCGGCTTCATGTCGGGCATGGCCGGCGCCTATCTGTCGCTCGTGTACACCCCGCTTTGGGCCGAAGGCATGACCGCGGGCCGCGGCTGGATTGCGCTGGCGCTGGTGACCTTTGCCACCTGGCGCCCGCTGCGCGTGGTGCTCGGTGCGTATCTTTTCGGCGGCGTGACGATGCTGCAGTTCAACATGCAGGCCATGGGCATTGAGATTCCCTCGCAGTTCATGGCGATGACGCCGTATCTGGCCACGATTCTGGTGCTGGTGCTCATCAGCCGCAATCCCAAGTGGATTGCCCTGAACGTGCCCGCGAGCCTGGGCAAGACGTTCCATCCGAGAAACTAGGGAGGCGGCGGGCCGCCGCCGGCGTTTAAAATCATCGACACCAGCGAGAGTTTTCCTTTTTTTCCATTTCTCATCAATGAGGTAACCGTAATGGCATTTCGCAAAATCGCTCTGACCCTTGCCGCCGCGTCCTGCATGGTTCTGGCCGGCTGCGGGGACGATGCGTCCAAGACCGCGCAGCAGGCGCAGGCGCCGGCCGCCGCCGGCTCTTCCGCGCCCCTGAAGGCCGCCTGGATCTATCCGAGCCCGGCCGCCGACGAGGGCTGGTCCAAGCAGCACGACCTATCCCGTCAGGTGATTCAGAAGAAGTTCGGCGACAAGGTTCAGACGCAGTTCGTGGAAAACGTCACGACCATGGCCGACGCCGAACGCGTGATCCGAGACCTCGCCAGCCAGGGCAACAAGATCATTTTTGCGACGAGCTTTGAGTTCATGAACCCGGCCCTGAAGGTTGCCAAGGAGTTCCCGGACGTCAAGTTCGAACACGCCACCGGCTACAAGACCGCCGAAAACTTCAACTACTACAACGCGCGCTTTTACCAGGGGCGTTACTTGGCCGGCAAGCTTGCCGCTTCGATGAGCAAGGACGGGCACCTGGGCTACGTGGCCGCCGTGCCGATTCCCGAAGTGCTGCAGGGCATCAACGCCTACACGCTCGGTGCGCAGACCGTCAACCCGAACGTGAAGGTCGACGTCGTCTGGACCAACACCTGGTATGACCCGGGCAAGGAAGCCGACGCCACCAACACCCTGATCGGCCAGGGCTGCGACATCATCACGCACCACACCAACTCGCAGGCGGTGGCCTCCACGGCCGAATCCAAGGGCGTGAAGGTGATCAGCTACAACTCGGCGATGGTCAAGGCCGCTCCGACGCAGCTCATCGGCGCCGTCACGCACCACTGGGATGAGTACTACGCCAAGCGCATCCAGGCCGTCATGGACGGCACCTGGAAGGTCGAACCGCTCTGGGGCGGCGCCGAACTGCACATGATCGCCCTCGAGAACATTTCCAAGGATGCCAAGAAGGAAGTCGTGGACGACATCAAGGCGACCTACGCCAAGATGGAAAAGCAGCAGTTCAAGATCTTCACCGGTCCCATCATGGATAACGAAGGCAAGATGCGCATCGCCGAAGGCGTGACTGCCGACGACAAGATGCTCACGACGATGAACTACTTCGTCAAGGGCGTCACGGGCAAGGTGCCCTCGGGCAACTAAACGCTCGGACGGGTTCGGACTCGGGCCGGACCCGCTTGCCGAGGCTTCGCTCTTTTGAGGACCCGCTTCGTGCGGGTCTTCTTTTGGGCGGGTGCCGACGGCATCCGCCTCAAGCCGTTGTTCCCGAGCGCGATCGTCGCCTTGTTTGGAAGGTTTGAGGCAAGCGTTTGGGCGGGCTCGCTCAGGATACAATCAACGGCACCGTCGAGAGTTTTTCCCCTTTTTTCTCATCAATGAGGTAACCATAATGGCATTTCGCAAAATCGCTCTGACCCTTGCCGCCGCCTCCTGCATGCTTCTGGCCGGCTGCGGGGACGATGCGTCCAAGACCGCACAGCAGGCTCAGGCGCCGGCCGCCGCCGGCTCGTCCGCGCCCCTGAAGGCCGCCTGGGTCTATCCGAGCCCGGTCGGCGGCGACGGCTGGTCCAAGCAGCACGATCAGTCCCGCCAGAAGATTCAGAAGGAATTCGGCGACAAGATCCAGACGCAGTACGTCGAAAACGTCACGACGATGGCCGATGCCGAACGCGTGATCCGAGATCTGGCCAGCCAGGGCAACAAGATCATCTTTGCGACGAGCTTCGGGTACATGAACCCGGCCCTGAAGGTCGCCAAGGAGTTCCCGGACGTCAAGTTTGAGCACGCCACCGGCTACAAGACCGCCGAGAACCTGAGCTACTACAACGCGCGCTTTTATCAGGCGCGGTACCTTGCCGGCAAACTTGCCGCCTCGATGAGCAAGGACGGTCACCTGGGCTACGTGGCCGCCGTGCCGATTCCCGAAGTGCTGCAGGGCATCAACGCCTACACGCTCGGCGCGCAGACCGTCAACCCGAACGTGAAGGTTGACGTTGTCTGGACCAACACCTGGTACGACCCGGGCAAGGAAACCGATGCGGCCAACACCCTGATCGGTCAGGGGTGCGACGTTCTGACGCACCACACCGACTCGCAGGCGGTGGCCTCCACGGCCGAGTCCCGCGGCGTCAAGGTGATCAGCTACCACTCGCCCATGGTCACGGCCGCGCCCACGCAGCTCATCGGTGCCGTTACGCACCACTGGGATGAGTTCTACGCCAAGCGCATTCAGGCCGTCATGGACGGGACTTGGAAGGTCGACCCGGTTTGGGGCGGCGCGGAACTCCACATGATTGCCCTCGAGAACATCTCCAAGGATGCCAAGAAGGAAGTCGTGGACGACATCAACGCCACGTACGCCAAGCTTGAAAAGCAGCAGTTCAAGATCTTCACCGGCCCGATCGTGGATAACGAAGGTAAGGTGCGCATCCCCGAAGGTCAGAGCGCCGACGACAAGATGCTCACGACGATGAACTTCTTCGTCAAGGGTGTCACCGGCAAGGTGCCCTCGGGCAACTAACCGGCCCCAAAGGCTCGGCCTGCGGCCGGGCTCGGCAACAAAAAGACCCGCCTTGTGCGGGTCTTTCCGTGTCCGGCGGGGCTTCGGCAAGGGCGCTTGGACGTGATGGAAGTGTACTTTGGGTACAGTCGGTATAGTTGGTACGGTTGGTATGGTCAGTCGGCCTGATCCGGAGCCCCAACAAGCAGAAAACCCGCATTGTGCGGGCTTTTGCGCAAGGTGGAAATCGGGCCTGCCGTCAGTCTTCGGCGCTGGCCGAGGCCTTGTTGAGGCTGTCGAGCAGCAGCGTGCGGTGACGAGCATCGGTGAGCGTGCCCACGTAGGCGCGGATGAGCTCGGCCGTCTGCCAGCGCTTGGTCGGCGAAATGCCGAGCATGGCGGTGATGGCCTCGGTAAAGAGCACGTCGTGGCAGTCGGCGCCTTCGGGCATCACGCTCGTGGCGGTGATGCGGCGAGCCTCTTCCTCAATGGCAAAGAGCATCGGAAAGAGAACGCCGACGGGCAGCCGCTCGGCCGCCTCGCGCGAGTACTGCTCCAGTTTTTCCAGATAGTGGTCGATGTTGGTGGGCAGAAAGGACGCCAGCGTCGGCTTGGTCGAGTCTTCGCGCAATCGATCGGAGAGCTCGCGCAGCACGCCAAGCATGGTGCGGGCAAAGCTTTCGGCCACGGCGCGCGGCGGCGTCGAGGGCAGGGAGCGAATCAGATCCTCGCCGCGGCTCGGGTCATGCAGCAGACACTCAATGAGCATCTTCTGGGCCTGTTCGGCTGACAGGGCATGCACCGCATCCTGCAGGGCGTCGGCGTAACCGTAGTGATCCATGTCGTTTCCTTATGGGGTCAGTTCTTGGCGCCGCCCGACTTGTTGCGGGAAGCGGGGCGCGAGGAAATCGTGCGCTGAGTCGGCGCGGCCTCGGTCTTGCGCACCGTCGGCTCGCTTGCCTTGCGCGGACGGCCCGGCGCACGGTGTTCGACTGCGCTCGGGGTGATCTGCAGACCGCGCACGAGGCGGCTGGCCAGATCGTCGGCCGCGGCGGCGGGTTTGTCCTCGCTCTTGGGCGAAGCCTTGACGGCGGCCTTGGGCGCCGGTTTGGCGGCCGTTTTCCGGGCACCGGCCGGGGCGGGCTTGGCGGCGGCCTTGGGGCGCGCCGTGGCAAGCTTGGCCTCGGTCTTGAGAATCTTCACGACGACGGGGGCGGCGGGCTTTTGCACCTGCACCTTGTCGGCTTTGACCGGCTTTTCGCTCTTGTCGCTCTTTTCGTTTTTCGGGGCCTTGGCTTCGGGCGCGGCCGGCTTTTGCTTTTTGGCTTCTTCCGAGGCGTGCCCGGCTTCGGCCTTGGTTTGGGCGCGATCGCTTACGGCAGAGGCCTCGTGAGCGGCGGCAATTTCGTACCCCTTTTCCTCACACCAGCTCTTGAAGGCCTTGCGGTCGGCGATGCGGGCGCGCGGCAGGCCGCCGGCGGTGGTACGCACAAAGCCGATGGGCTTGACGGCGGCCGGGGCGGCCTCCATCAGAAGACTCAGCGCCAGACCCTCGGGGCTGTCCTTGAGGGGGCAGTAAAGGCTGTCGGAGGTCTGCACGGGGCGCTCGAGACTGTCCTTAACGAGCGTGGTGAGCGTCTTGAATTCCGAGCGATCCATCGTCTCGACCCAGTCGGTGAGCGAGGCCGTCTGCATGAGCGAGAGCGCACGGTGGCAGCGCAGCGCGTTGCGGCGCGTTTCGGCGTAGGTCTCGAAAATGTCGTTGCTCGCGTCGGCCTGCAGATCGTCCTGCGAGGGCAGGCCGTCTTTGGTCAGTTCCATCGCCTTAAGGCCCAGAGCGCTTAATTCGCGCACCTTGTCGTGCAGCACCTCGTAGCGGGCGATGTAGTCGGGAATCATGCGGCCGCGTGCCTCAAAGACGGCGGTGTACAGGTCGGGTGACTTGGCCATGGCCTTGAGAAGCTTTTTCGGGGACTTTTTCCAGTCTTCGCCCAGAAGGGATTCAATCACCTTCCGAAGGCTGCGGGATTGAAATTCGGCGGCGCGCAATTCTCCTGCGGCGTCGATGGCAAAGCGAAAGGATTTACGGTCGTTCACGGCAAAGCTTCTTATTGTGTTTCGGTGGTATTCGAGGGGTAAGCACGCGGGCTTAGGCCCGTCGACTATTCTAGTGCCTGCGCGGGGGCAAACGGCGCGTCTGAATGCAAAGAAAAATCGCAATGAAAAATCCCGAGGCGCCCGCTCGGAGCGCTTCGGGATTGCAAGATAGGGCAATGCGTTGCTCTTAGCCTAAGCTTCTTGCACCCGAAATTCGATGGAGACTTTTCATGCGGGGCTTGACATCTCTGAAGTTGTCCGACCTTGATTCATGCCGCCTGATCCACATCAGCGGCAGCCATTTTGACGTCACCGCCACTCTTATCCAGCGCCTCATGACGCAGGCCATCCGAGAGCACCGGATGCCCGTCAAGGCGCTCAGCAAAATCCACTTAATTCCGCCTGGCCGTGCGAAATTTCCGCCCAGCCACTTAAAAAGTAGGGGCGGCTGGCTTCATAAAATAAAATTGCTGGCATCGGGGCTGGCTTGGCGAGCGCCCGGATTGTGCAGTTTGCAGACTTGTCCACAGCTTTGACGGCCGCTCAGGTTCCATCATGGGCCGTAGGCCGCCAAAGCTGTGGGCAAGTCGTTTGCGGGCGGCTGCGCCCGTCGACGTGGCCGGCGCGCTGATGACGTTTTTTGCTCGCGGCCGACGGCGTGCGCGAGTGCCGGCGCGGGTACGCAGATGCTTCGGCGCGCGGAGCGACAGCGCAGCGCGCGCCCCGGAGTTCTCCCGTCAATGAGCTCCCCCCGGAGCGTGCACAGCGCTGTCTTTGGCCTTGCCGCAATTACTCGGCGGCTCTCACCTTCTTAGCCTCCTTCGTGCGCTCACGGTAGGAGCGCCCCTTGAGCTCAATGAAGTAGCTCCTGTTCTTGAGACGATCCAAGATCGCATCCGCGTGGTACTTGTCGCCGATATACGAGTACCAATCGGCAAATCCCCGCTGACTGGCGATGATCAGAGAGCCTCCGGCCTGGCCGCGCTCATCGATAAACGAGAAGAAGTCATCCCGCGTGGCCTCGTCCATCGGCGTCATCCCAAAGTCGTCGATGATCAGCAGCTTCTTGGCGTTGAGCCTGTTTCGGAATTGAATCGGCTCATTGTCGCTGCGTGCCTGTTTGATGCGGTCGATCAGAGTGGCCGCATGCCAATACACGGTTGACAGCCCCGCATTAATGGCTTGCTTGCCCAAGGCCTTGGCCAGCCATGTCTTACCGGTGCCGGCCATGCCCGTGATGATCACGTTCAGGCCTTGTTCCTGGTCGATCCAATGGCACAGGGACAGCTCATTGACGAGCGATTTCTTCAAGCCCCTGTCGCTTTCGTAGGTGATGCGGGCGACGTCGGGCATGACGTCCTTGATGCCCGATTCCTTGAAGAGCTTGTTTTGCCGTTTTTCATATTCGATTTCGGCCTGTAACATAAGGTACAGGCGGCGGGAGAAGGGCTCTTGACAGAAGGCCGGATCAGCTTCCTGCTTTTGAAACTCCCGGAAAAATCCTGGGATCTTGATATCTTTGCAGAATTGCCCAATTTTGAGTTGAAGATCATCATTAGTCATTTCTTTTCTCCCGTCGTCTTGAAGTAATCGGCACCGCGGTATTCGGATTTATCCTTCTGGCCCGATATGTCGATCTTCCACCCTGTCTCGATTGTTTCCCTGTCGTACCTGCTCAAGCTCTTGGCACGGACTTTTTCAAACGTTTGGATGCTGACGTCGGCTCTGGACAGAACCTCGGTGCAAATGGCCTCAAGGGCCTCGGGCGACATGCGTTCGGAAGTACGGATCAGGTGTCGCAAATGGGTGGCGGCTCGGCTGTTGGCCTGCCCTCCTAAGGTTTGAGCAAAGCGCAGCGCGTGATCCGGAAAGTGCAGATCCTTTTCGATGTGCTCGAGCAGCTCGTTTCTCGACATGGCCAGCAGGCGAAGCTCGGGCGGCAGCAGCTCTGCTCTGGTCGGCTCGTCGCCCTGCAGGGCTGTGCGCAGCTGCGTCGTGTGGATAAGCGCGCCCGTCTCCTTGAGCCGGCACTCGATGCGCCCCGTGGTGCGATCGAGGGCGATGATCAGCATCTTTCCCGTGTAACCCCATGGGACGTTGTAGCGCAGGTTCTCTATGCGTATCTGATCACCCTTGAGCACCTTGCGGAAGGAGCGGAGCTTCGGGCTCGTTTTCCCGTGACGGGGAGGCGACTTGATGGGAACGACGAAAAACGGCGGACTCCCGAGTGGGAGCCCGCCGTTTTCAGCGGTGGGTCCCGCCTCCTCGCAGGAGGAGACGGGAAGGTGGGCGTTAGAACGTGTAGAGGACGTTCACGCTGCCGGTGCCGCCGCGGCGGTCGCCGACGTAGCCCTTGAGGCCCACGCCGATGGTCCAGGGACCGTTGGCTTCGGGCTTCATAGTGAAGCCGAGGTCGACGATGGCGCTGTCGCCCTTGAGGCTCGGAGCATCAAGCGCGGCGGTGGCGCCCGCGAACTTCAGCTCGCCCTCGGCCTTGCCGTCGAAGACGTGCTCGTATGCGAGGCCGGCGTACCAGTCGAAGGTCTGGAAGGCGCCTTCAAGACGAGCGCCGAGGCGGACCGCATGGGTCGTCGTGTCGTCCATGGAGAAGCGTTCGTTCGCATCGCTGTCGAGCGTGACGTCGTCGCCCTCGACATAGGAGAGGAGGTAGCGGCCGTAGGCGTCAAGCTTGACGTCAGGCGTCAGGTCAAAGACGTAGCCCGCGCCGATGTGGGCCGTCGCATAGAGGCTGTCGGCGTCGTACTTCGCGGTGCCCGTGCCGTAGGAGCCATCGAATTCGGTCGAGATCTGGCCGAGGCGGACGGCGCCGTCGAGGTAGAAGGGAGACTGGAAGTCGTAGCGCATCGCGGCGCCCACACCGTAGTAGTCGTGGTCGGCGTCGGCTTCGGTGGAGGCGACGTGCGATTCGGACGAGGCCCAGCCGGCTTCAACGAAGCCCGCGAGCGTCAGGTTGTTGATGCGGCCGGCCGTACCGACGGCGAGCGAGAAGCCCTCGACGTCGACGTGCGAGCCCGTTTCGTAGCGGTTGTAGCCGCCCGCCATCGCGCCGAAGGCCGTGAACGCGCCTTCCTTCGCGGCGGCGCGGATCGAGCGCATGCCTTCGTCGGCAACGAATTCGGCACCCTGTGTCACGAAGGCGACGGAGCCGAGCTGGGCTTCAGCGAGCGTCTTCGAGCTCTCGGAGACCTTCACGGAGGAGGCGCCGATCGTCTGGGCCGTGTCGCCCGTGCCGATCACGATGCCCGCGTCGGTGAGGAGCAGGTTGGTGTTGTTGATGGCATTCTGGCCGAGGTCGTAGACCACGTCGCCGAAGGCGTTCTCAAGGGTCACCGTGGTTCCGGCGGCCGTCTTGTAATTGCCGTCAACGAGGAGCGTGCCCGAAGCGACGTTCCTGGCGACGATGGCCGTGTCGCCGGACATGTCGAACGAGGCGTTTTCCGTCGTGAGCGTCAGGATCGCGCCGCCGGCAGGCGTGCCGGTGCCGTCGAAGACGATTTCGGAGGCCTGGCCGCCCGTGATATTGCCGACGGTATTGCTGCCTTCAAGATAAAGCGTCGTTTCCGTGTTTGCGTCGTTCGAAATATGGAGCGTGCGCATCTTGGAGTTGATGAGGTTGAACGTGCGCTGGGTCTTCGTCGTTTCTTCAGCGTTACCCGTGTTCGCGTTGGTATCGGCGAGGTGCATGATCGTGGCGGTGGCAGGCAGGGAGTCGGTGGTGACAAGACCCGTTACTTCAGCGCCGTCAAGCGTGATGACGGAGTTTTCGACCGTGACGGTGCCCTGAGCGTCGGCGTGGTTGCCGCCGCCGTACACGTTGCCGACGATCTTCGAATTGACGATCGTCACTTCGGCGGTTTTGACGGTGGAGGTGGCGCCCGCGTCGGCGTAGCCGCCGGCGAAGACGTTGACTGTGCCATCAGTGGCCGCGGCTCCGAGCGTGGCATCTGCGATCCTGAGACGGGTGCCCTCGACGGAGGCGGTAGCCTTGGCGCCCTTGGCGAAGCCGCCGGCGTAGACGTCGCCGGAGAGCGTGACGTCCTTGCCCGCGATCGTCATGTCGACGGAGCCGACCTCGGCTTTAACCGGCACGGTGTTGCTGTCAAGACCTGCCTTGACGTATGCAACGCCGCCGCCCACGACGGTGGCGGGGATCCCAAAGCCGTCAAGGCCGCTGTTGTGATTCATTGATTTGATAGTGCCGCCCCTGATGTTGATGGCGACGTTCTTGACATCAGTCGAGATGGTCGCATCACCGAGGGAGCCGTAAACGTAGCTCAGGCCGCCGCCGACGATGCCGTTGAGCGTGCCGCCCGTGACGTTCACGCGGGCCGTACCCTTGACGTTCGCCGAGACGACGCGGTTGGAGGCTTGGCCCTGGCCCGCCTTGGCGGAGCCGCCGCCGAGTACTGCGGCTTCATAGGTGCCGCCCGTGATGGTGAGCGAGGTGTCGCCGAGAACGTCGCTCGAGAGGCCACCCGTGAAGTCGTTGGACTTGCCGCCCGCGATGACGTTGGACTGGAAGGTGCCGGCCTTGAGGACGAGTTTCGTGCTGCCGACGGTGGCGGAAACGAAGCTGTCTTGGTCATGGTCCTTGACGGTCTGGCGCAGATACGTGCCGCCGATGACTTCGTCCACCACCGTGACTTTTTCGGCGTCAACGAGGATGTTGGTTGCGCCCTTGATTACGGAGGCCGTGTACTTTCCAGAAGAGACTGGGGTATTGTTCCTTATGTTTTCGGCAACGTAGCTGCCGCCGACGATGCCCTTGCCGACCGTGATCGTGCCTTCACCCGTCACGATGACGGAGGTGTCGCCTTCAATGACGGACTTGCCGCGGTTGGCGACATAATCGCCGCCGACGAGAATGCTTTTCTCACCGAGTCTGACGGTCTTGTCCTTGGCCGCATTGATCTTAACGGTGGCGGATTGTGCCGTGGAGGAAGTGCCTTCACCAGTGACGCCGCTACCGGCCACGACATGGCCGTTGTACGTGCCGCCGTTGATCTGCAGGGAGGAGTTGCCCGTCATGAGCTTGAGTTCCATGCCTTGCGTGTCGGTATGCGAATAGTTTTCAGCGAAGCTGCCGCCGTAGACGGAACCGCCGAAGGTGCCGCCGTTGATGGTGACGGAGGTGTTGCCGACGGTGGAGTTCGTCTGGGAGATCCGGCCGGCTCCGTCATCCGTCGCCTTGATGTAGTTGCCGCCTACCACGGCGCCCTTGGTCGGGGCAACGCCCAACTGAATGACGCCGTCTTGAATGACGAGCGTCGTGTTGCCGTTGGCGATGGAGCCCTTGCCTGCATTGTTCGCCTTGCTGCCCGCGACAATGTATTCGGTCTTCACGTCCTTGATGGTCACCTTGGTGTCGCCGATGGTGGCCGTGTGCTCCTGATTAAGTGCATTGCCCGGCTTGAGATAGTTGCCGCCGACGATTTCATCAACTTGCGTATCATTGGACAGGGAGACGGTCAGGTCGCTCGTGTCCCCTGCATGATCGAGGTTGGTCTCAGTGGTGACCTGACCCACATAATGCCACCAGCCGCGGGAGTGTGTGAAATTTTGTGTCCAGTGAGGTTTTAGGGGTGGGCGGAGAAA
>ERZ1026848.155-NODE-155-length-37519-cov-8.502322_pt1 | contig 37519 bp, 39 predicted proteins | sample MGYA00380154_ERZ1026848 | MGnify/ENA primary metagenome ERZ1026848 (study PRJEB33269, sample SAMEA4719790) | human gut metagenome | biome: human-associated habitat; feature: organic feature; material: feces | place: Cameroon | collected 2013-10 ...
ATATAAAATCATAAAAAACAGATAAATTGCAGCTAAGCCTGAAAAACGTGATTTGGCCAGCCGAAGCACCGGCGGGACGCCAAAAGAGCCAAAATCTGGAAAAGAGGGCTTTTTCACTCCCCTCTATTTCACATAACGTGCATTATACGAAAATACATATCCTAAAAATCAGGACCTTCCCTTCACGCAGGTTTCTGCGATCCGGAGGCCCTGATGACTTGGGTTGCGGCATTTTAATTTTTGGCACAGGAAACGTCTCTTCCCCGTTTTGAGAATCATTGGTTTGCATCCGGCAGCGGCGTGGTGCCAAAATATGCACAGATAGCCTCGTAGTAAATACGCGCAGTTCGTTTGCAGCCCTGTTCGCTGCCAAAGCGTTCCACATCATCCGCATTGGTCACAAAGCATTGTTCCGCCAGCACGACCGGACAGTTTACATCTTCCAGCAGTGTGAAGCTCCGTTCTGCACGCACTTCGGTATGGGTACTCTCCACCAGCTGCTTCTGATCATTTTCCAGATAATAAATGTAACGGATGCCGCCGCGCCCACGCAGGTGCGCTCCGGCGTTCTGCATCCCCTCTGCCAATTTCTGAGCAAAGTAATAACTCTCCGCATGCCATGTGCGCCCCGGCACAGATGGATAGCACTCAAAGCCGGTTGCACTGGAACCGTTTGCGGCGGAGTTTCCGTGAATGGAAAGCAGCAACTGTGGGGCCTGCGCATTGGCGGCGGCTGCCCGCTCGGCAGGCGTTGCGGTCTGGTCAAAGGCATCCCGCGTCCGGAGCGGAATGTAATTCGGGTCCTGCTCCAGCCATGCAAGCAGCACGGAGGCCGTGGCGGCCGTCATGTCTTTTTCTTCCACCACTCCCCTTGCGCCCGGGTCGTTGCCGCCATGCCCGGCATCAATGGCTACACGATACGGCGGGTCGCCCACCTGCGGCCGAAACGCCTCTCCGGAGGCAGAGACACTTCCCTGCTCTTGCGAAGAAACCCGCAATGCTTCTCGCCAGAGAAACGCCGAAAAAACAAATGCAAACACACAGAAACAGAGTGTGAGGGCCGTGCGGAGAAAAGAACTCTCCTTCCGTTTCGCTCTTCGCTTCTTTTTCTGGTGTGTGGGCTTGCGACGTTCTGCCATGATATGTACTTCCTGTCCAGATAAACTTCCTATAATAATACGAGTATACTCGGCTTTTTTCTGCAGTGCAAGCAAAAAAGCCTGCCCGTAAGCAGCGGGCAGGCTTTGAAATGACCCCTTATTTCAGCTCCACGACGGTCACGCCGCTTTCGCCTTCGCCGTAACGGCCCAGACGGAAGCTCTTGACCATGCGGTTGCCGCGCAGGTGCTTGTGGATGGCAGTGCGCAGTGCGCCGGTGCCATTGCCGTGGATCAGGTAGACTACGGTCTGGCCGTTCAGAATGGCGCGGTCGATGAAGGAATCCACCTCTGGCAATGCCTCGTCCACGGTCAATCCCAGCAGATTGCACTCCATTTTGGCGCTGCGGTGCACCCGCTCCACGCGGCCATTCGGACGGTTTGCGTCGCCGGTCAGGCGGGAATACCGCTGCTGTGCCTTGGTCTGCGGTTTCGGGTCCTTGACCAGCTTTTCCGGCTGTTTGAGCCCCTTGAGCGGGACCTTGGTCTTGATGATGCCGGCCCGTACCAGAACATCCCCGTTCTTGTCTGGCAGCGAAAGCACCGTGGCCAGCTGGTTGAGCTCTGCAATGCAGACCTCCTGCCCTACCTTGACCTCTTTCAGCGGCACAAATTCCTTGACCGGATTGTGCACCACCTCGGTGCCCATAAACAGCTTTTCGGATTCCTTTTTGGCAATCTCACGGGCACGCTGGGCTTTCTGCTGGGTGCTCAGGCGCTCGTCCTTCTGCAGCTGACGCAGTTCGTCGGTCAGCGCATAGGCCTGGCTTTCCACCTGCTGGGCCAGCGCACGGGCTTTGGCGCGGGCCGCTTCCAGCTCGTTTTCGCCCTGCTGGATCAGTTCATCCCGCTTTTTCTGGGCAGCCTCCAGCTGGTGGGATGCCTCGTTCTTCAGCTCTTCCACCTCGTGCTGGCTTTCCTTCAACTGCAATTTCAGATCATCCAACTGGCCCAGAACGGCATCCAGCCGCTTATCCTCGGCCGACAGATGCTGCTGCGCTGCCTCAATGACCCGCTCCGGGATGCCAAGCTTCTCACTGATGAGGAATGCGTTGGACTTGCCCGGCACGCCGACGCTCAGCTTATAGGTCGGGCGCAGCGTTTCCAGATCGAATTCGCAGCTGGCGTTCACGACGCCCTTGGTCTCCAGTGCGAACACCTTGAGCTCTGCATAGTGGGTGGTGGCCATCAGCAGCACGCCGCGGCGGCGCAGTTCTTCAATGATGGCCACAGCCAGCGCGGCACCCTCGGCAGGGTCGGTACCGGCACCCAGCTCGTCCAGCAGCACAAGGGTGTGCGGCATGGCCAGCTCCAGAATGCCGGTGATCTTTTTCATATGGCCGGAGAAGGTGGAAAGGCTCTGTTCGATGCTTTGCTCATCGCCGATGTCCACGAGAAACTCATCGAACACGCAGACCTCGCTGCGCTCGTCGGCCGGGATCAGGAAACCACACTGTGCCATCGCGCACAGCAGACCGGCCGTTTTCAGGGTGACGGTCTTGCCGCCGGTGTTCGGGCCGGTGATGATGAGCGAATCATATTCTTTGCCCAGTGCAATGTCCACCGGCACGCACTTCTGTGGGTCGATCAATGGGTGGCGTGCCCGGATCAGCGAGAAGGAATTGTCGGTGCGCACTGCAGGTTTGAATGCCTTGAGCTCCAGCGCCAGACGCGCCTTTGCCAGCAGGACATCAATGTCCAGCATGGCCTGATAGCTGTACTGGAACTGCGGCTCAATGGCTGCCACCTGTGCGGTAAAGGCTACCAGAATGCGCTCGATCTCCTGCGCTTCCTGGGCACGATACTGCAGGATGCGGGCATTGGCTTCCACGACAGCCTGCGGTTCCACAAACACCGTTGCACCGGTAGAGGAAACGTCATGGATGATGCCGCTCACTTCGCCGCGATATTCGCTCTTGACCGGGACAACGTAGCGGCCGTTGCGCATGGAGACCACACTCTCCTGCAGATACTTGGAGGTGTCCATGTTGCGCACCATGCTTTCCAGACGGTCGCGAATGCTGTTTTCGGTCGCACGGATCTTCTTGCGCAGGTCGTTCAGGGTGCGGGAGGCCGTGTCGGCCATCGCATCCGGGGCAAGGATCGCACTGGAGATCTGCTGTTCCAGGCCCGGCTCCGGGGACAACGCATAGAACAGATCATCGGTCGGGAGCATATCGTGCTCCGAAGAACCGTACCAGTTGGTCAGGTTCTGGAAGTTGCGCAGAGCACCGGCCACCATCAGCAGCTCGCCCATGGAAAGCACGCCGCCCTTGACCGCACGGGCGGCCAGCGCACTGACGCCCTCCACTCCGCCGAAACGGGGCGAACCGTTCTTGATCAGCAGCGTATTGATGGCATCCGTCTGCTCCAGCGCATAGCGCACCTCGTCCGGGTCACACTGCGGCTCAAGTGCCAGGAGCTTCGCCTTTGCTTCCTTACATACACAGCCCTCCGCAGCACGGGCGATGATCTTATCCAGTTCTAATGTTTTTAAGTAGCTTGTTTCCATAATATCCTTTTGCTCAGGGCAGCACCGTTTTTAAAAAGTCGTAGCTCTTCAGAGGCTTGTCCAGATGCGTTAGCGCATACTGCTCCGCTACGGCTGCCAGCTTTTCCAGACTGCCCACAGAAATCTTGAACGAAAATATTTTTTTGTCCTCCACAAGGCAGATGTGCCGCAGTGCAAACAGTGCATTGCGATCCAGATTGCAGCGTTTCCCAGCCTTGGCCGCACAATCAGCACAGAGCAGATAGCCCTCCTGCACATCCAGATAAAAGGCATCGCCTGCATCGTAGGTGCCGCAGTCGCGGCAGCACACCAACTGCGGCAGAAAGCCACACTCACTCATGGTGCGAAGCTCAAAAACGGCCTTGATGGCCCGCAGGTCCGCCTTGTGCTCACTGATCATGTACAGGCAGTTCAGCAGCAGACGCAGTTCCCGCTCAGCTTCCTGTCCGGTGGGGGTCAACGCAGCAGCCATTTCGGCCAGATACATGGCCAGACTCATCCCCTCGATGGAGGAAGAAATGCCGTGAAAGACATTCTTGACGGCCGCTTCGCGCACAGTATACATGTTGCGCCCCGGCACCAGCGTGAATTCCGAATAGCAAAACAGCCCGCACGCGCTGAACAATTTGCTTTTCAGCCGCAGGCTGCTCTGTGCCGAAGCCGAGATTACCCCCAGCCCCGGGGTCAGGATCGTGAGGATCCGGTCCGATTCTTTATAGCGGGTCTCTTTCAACACCAGACCCAGTGTTACAAAGGTCTCCATGATCCGTGTCTCCTGCCGGATGCTCGTCCGGCATCTGTGTCTGTTTGTACTCCAGATAACGGAGAATGTTTCCCGTGCAGGCAAAGGCCTGCCAGCTTGTTTGCACGTCCATTGGCCGGGTCTCCTTTCCGGGCAGCGCCACTGCCGTCAGTGTTCTCTGGCGGCGGTGGCGTTATCCGAGGAAAAACCGCCCTGCATTGGAAAGGCTCAGCGGTTGCCGTTGTTCTGCTTGAAACCGAAATTGTTCAGCAGGAACTCGTTATCCCGCCAGTCCGACTTCACCTTGACCCAGCACTGCAGGTTCACACGGCAGCCCAAAAACTCTTCGCAGTCGGCACGGGCCGCACTGGCGATCTTTTTCAGCATAGCACCGCCTTTGCCAATGACCATGCCCTTGTGGCTTTCCCGCTCACAGTAAATGTTCACATCAATGTCGATGAGATCGGTGCCGGGGCGCTCCTTGAAGCGCTCCACGACCACCGCGATGCCGTGTGGGATCTCGTCGCGCATGAACAGCAGGGCCTTTTCACGGATGACCTCTGCCACCAGTTCCTTCTCCGGCATATCGGTGTAGGCATCATCATCAAAGTAATGGGGGCCTTCTACGGCGTAGCGGCTCAAGGCATCGAACAGCGTTTCACAGCCGTCCTCGTTGCGGACGCTGACCGTGTAGATGTCATCGAATACACCCAGCGCCTTCAGCTCTTCTTTGCGGGCTTCCAGGTCAGCGGCATCCTTGACAAGGTCTGTCTTATTGATGACGGCAATGGCCGGGCCGCCGCTGCTGCGCAGCATGTCCACCAGAACCATCTCGGATTCATTCAGGGCACCATAGGGCTCAAACAGCATCATGGAAACATCCACGTCGGCAATGGAATCGCTGGCGGTTTTGTCCATGCGCTTGCCCAGCTTGTTGCGGGCTTTGTGTACGCCGGGGGTATCCAGCAGCACATACTGCAGCGGGCCGCGGGTGATCACACCGGTAATGCGGGTACGGGTGGTCTGCGGCTTGGAGGTGACAATGGCCACCTTTTCGCCAACCAGCAGGTTGGTCAGGCTGGATTTGCCCACATTGGGGCGGCCGATGACCGCCACAAAAACCGACGACGTATCGTAATGGCCCTGAACGGGCGTCGTGTTACTCAAAATCAAACTCCTGTCTTGCTGTGTGCAGAAATGCACGTTGGATCAAAGGCAAATCATTCGGTGTAGCTCACCGTGCGGGGCAGGCCCAGCTGCAGCAGCACGGCCTCTTCTTTTTCCCGCATCCGCATAGCTTCCAGGCCGCCGTTCTCATGGTCGTAGCCCAGCAGATGCAGCATGGAATGCACGGTCAGAAATGCCACTTCCCGCTGCAGCGGATGGCCGTAGAGGGTCGCCTGCTCCTGGGCGCGCTCCATGCTGATGACGATATCGCCCAGCATTTTGCAGCCGTTGTTTTCGTCCACATCATATTTGCCATCCACACCCAGCGGGAAGCTCAAAACGTCGGTGGGCATGGGCTTGTTGCGGTACTGGTTGTTCAGCTCTGCAATGGCCGCGTTGTCCACAAAGGTCACGCTGATCTCAGCCGGAGCCTCAAAGTGCTCGAACTCCAGCACAGCGTTGCAGGCGCGGCGGATCAGGATGCGGAGGCCGGACGGGACCTTGACGGCCTTCTGGGAATTGGTAATCAGAACTTTATTGGACATAGAATCAGTCCTCTCCTTTCTGGTTTGGTTGTTTTTCGGGATGTGCAGCCCTGTCGTATGCCTTGATGATCTCCTGCACAAGGCGGTGGCGCACAACGTCTTTTTCGGTAAAATAGCACTGGGCAATGCCCTTGACCTGCTTCAGCACATGCAGCGCATCCACAAGGCCGCTGCGGGTGCGTTCCGGCAGGTCGATCTGAGTCACATCGCCGGTCACAACGACCTTGGAACCCACGCCCATGCGGGTCAGGAACATTTTCATCTGCTCCGGCGTGGTGTTCTGCGCCTCATCCAGAATGATGAAGGAGTCGTCCAGCGTACGGCCGCGCATATAGGCCAGCGGGGCCACCTCAATGATCTGTTTTTCCACCAGACGCTCATATGTCTCGGCCCCCAGCATATCAAACAGACCGTCATACAGCGGGCGCAGATACGGGTCCACTTTCTGCTGCAGATCACCGGGCAGAAAACCCAGTTTCTCCCCTGCTTCTACCGCCGGGCGGGTCAGCACGATGCGGGACACCTCCTTGGCTTTGAAGGCCTTTACGGCCATAGCTACGGCGAGGTAGGTCTTACCGGTGCCCGCCGGGCCGACACCAAAGGTGATGGCATTGTTCCGGATGGCATTCAGGTATTCATTCTGGCCCAGCGTCTTGGGCCGGATGGGCCGCCCTTTGACCGTAACCGTTACAAAATCCTCGGTCAGTTCCCGCACCCGTTTCTCAGCGCCGTCATGGGCCAGGCTGATGCAGTAGCGCACAGTCTGATCCTCCAGCGGGGTGTGGTTCTCGATCAGAAGAAGCATGCCTTCCACCGCGCGGCTGGCCGCCGCTACGTTGGCCGGTTCACCGGAGAGCCGGAGCTGTGTGCCCCGGCAGACGGCCGTAACGGAGAACTCGTTTTCCAGCAGCCGGATGTTCCGGTCGCAGTTGCCAAAGACCGCCGCGGCGATCTCTACACTATCCAGTTCAATGTTCTTTTCTGCCATGTGCTCCTCCTGATGTGCCTGCTTCGATAGCTATATTGTACCACCAAAATCCTTAGAAGAAAACTATGAAAATTGCACAAAATATTTTTCTGGCTTCCATCGTTTTTACATATTGGTGGAATGGTCTTGACAAACTATATCGGGGTGCGATATACTAGGTCTGTGGTATATCGGGCGACGATATAAAGACCGTCGATAGAAATGGAGGTGCATCGGCAATGGAAAACATTGCGCTGACCGAGTCCACCTATTACATTTTGCTTGCTCTTTATCATCCGCAGCATGGATACGGCATCATGCAGCAGACCGAGCAGCTTTCCGGCGGGCGGGTACACCTTGCCGCAGGGACATTGTATGGAGCGCTGAACTCCCTGTGCGAAAAAGGATGGATCCGACAGCTGCCCGTGGAACGTGGGAGCCGCAAAAAAGAGTATCAGTTGACCGCGGAAGGACTTGCAGTCCTGAAGCACGAGCTTGCCCGGCTGCAGCAGCTGGTTGCAAACGGCGAAAGCATCCTGAAGGAGGAATGACCATGAATACGCGCAAAACCATCCATAAAGTCTATCTGGCATGGGATTTCAAGAAGGAAGAACTCTGGCTCAACGAAATGGCGGCGGAAGGCTGGGCTTTGGAGCATGCAGCGTTTTGCTCGTACACCTTCGTGCGCTGTGAGCCGGGCGAATACATCATCCGCATGGAGATGAATGCAGACCGGGACTATCGCAGCTTTGTGGAAGAAACCGGTGCAGAATATGTCGGCGGCTGTGTGAACTGGATCTATTTCCGCCGCAAAGCCGAGCTCGGGTCGTTTGACCTGTTTTCGGACATAGATTCCCGCATTGCGCATCTTGCACGCATCGGTAAATCGCTCTGGCTGATCTGCCTTGCCAATCTGATCATCGGTGTTGTCAATATCATAGACGGGCAGACATTTTCCATTGTGAATCTGCTGTGCAGCGTTCTGCTGGCCTATGGTCTGGGCCGCATCCATGGGATGAAAGCATCCCTTGAAGAAGAGCGTGCCCTGCACGAATAAACCTTGTCAAGCCTTTTGTGCCACAACCGCATAGAAAAACAAGATGTATCTTTGGGTAAAACAGCAATAGCAAACTTTTCTCCTGCGTGATACAATAGCAAGCGTTGCGTGCCCTGCCGCCGCAGCAAAAAAGATTGAAGGAGAAATGAACGATGGAACAATGCTATCTGATGCCCGGACAGGAACGCTGCGAACGATTCAAGGACGCAAACGGTGTTCCGCGCGTTCACTACTCCTACCGTTCCCTGCACGGTGCCTTTTTTGACTGCGAGAGCCGCAGCCTGGAGGAAGCCCAGCATCTGTGTGAGGACTGGCTGGTCGGCCAGGACCGCTGCTACCGCAACTGATCCCATAAAAAAGCAAGCGCCTCTGTTCCATGGATGGTCACTCCATCCGGAGCAGAGGCGCTTTTTGCTGTTAGTTCCACAGCTGTGCGCAGACAAGCTCCAGCACACTGCCCGCAATACAGCGGGATTTATCCGAGATCAGGAAACAGTTGGAAAGCTCTTCCCGGCGGGGGTCCACATCAGCCACCTTGAACCCCGGAGTGACCGGGTAGCCGCTGCGCAGCAGACCGCGCAGGATGCCGCCGATCTGTGTGGTGACCGGGATGGATTTGCCTTCCGACGTCCGGATCTGTGCGATGATCTCCCCTGCTTCCACCAGGTCACCGATCTTTCGCACATCCTGAAAGATGCCTTCCGTCTGCGCATGGATGACCCGCTCCTTGCCATAACCGCCGATGACACCCGGAATACCAGTGTTCGGGATGGCAGCGCCCTCCCGGATGATACGGCCCAGCCGATGGCCGCGCTTCGTCTCGACCACGACATCCACATCCTGTCCGGCTGTAAATCCGGGGCCAAGGGCGATGGTCAGCGGTGCCATATTACGGGTGGTGCCAAGGTTCTTCTTGGCCAGAATAGCATCCACCAATACATCCGGCTTTGCTTGTGCCACGCAGCTGCCTGCCGGGTCGATGAGGACGGGCACCGCATTCTGTGCCCAGACGGTCGGAGCCTGTTCCAGTGTGTCGATACGAACAGCCCTCAGGCCCTCTACCGTTGTTTCACCTTCGTACACAGCTTCGCAGAGCGACACCTGCCGCCGGATAGCCGCCGGGTGAGCGGTTTCCAGTACAAGCACCCGCAGCCCAGCGGACCACAGACGATGGATGGTGCCGGTAGCAAGGTCGCCGCCGCCGCGCACCAGAATCAAGGCATCCTGTTTCATTCGATGGATCCTCCTTCCGGAATGATTTCCAGCAGAAGCTCCATGGAACCACCGCAGGCCGCAACCGCGGCATCTTCGTTTTTGCCGTCGGCCGAAAATGTGACCGTCTGCACCGATGCTGTATGCCCGGCCAGCATTTCAGCAGCGGCCTGCCGAGTACGGTATTCCATGATGCCGCCGCCCACACTGCCCACAGTCGTGCCATCGGGCAGGAGCAGCATTTTGGAGCCGACCTCCCGCGGGGTGGAGCCGTGCCGTGCAATGATCGTCGCCAGCACTGCAGGCTGGCCGTTCTGTGCGGCCTGCTCCATCGCCGCCAGAAGCGCCGGAGCAAAGCCCTCGGTCTGAGGGCGGGCGTTTTTCACTTCCACGATCTGCGCCAGAATGGACAGCGCGATCTCTTCGGCGGTTTTGGCCCCGATGGCAAGTCCGATGGGGGCCTGCACAGCTTCCACCCGTGCAGCATCCGCCCCGGCTTCCAGCAGCTGTCGCCGTACCAGTGCGGCCCGGCCCCGGCTGCCCATCATGCCAACGTAAGCCGCCGGTTTCTGCAAGATCTGCTCCAGGCAGGCCACATCAAAGGCATGGGCGCGGGTCACAACCACAAAGTAGGTCTCTGCCCCGCCGGGCACCTGCTCCAGTGCCTGTGCAAACGGTAAGCAGAGGACCGTGTCCGCTCCGGCATCCCGCAGGTCCTGCGCATATTCCGTGCGGTCCTCCATAGCAAGCACCGGCAGGCCCAGCAGTTTTGCCAGCCGTACCACCGATGCCGCTACATGGCCGCCGCCGCAGACAACGATCTGCGGCACCGCACCGAATCGTTCCACAAACACCCGCGTGCCGTCCAGTTCCAGAAACCCGGTGGCCGTGCATTCCTGCAAACGGGAAAGGCTGCGCTGCAATACGCCGCTGCTGTGGGTCTGCCACACCGGGCGCCCGCCGCGCAGCAGCATCCGGCTGCCGACCTCCGGTCCATCCAGCACCGCCGCAAGGGTACAGTCTCCGGTGACCTGCCCTTTCTGCAGGGCATCAACCAATGCGCTCATAAAATATTCTCCTGTTCGTCATTGCTCCACCTGCGACACCGCGTCGTAAGCCGCCGGGTCCAGCAGGCTGTTCCAGTGTTCCCAATCCTCCGGCGTCATGCGCCAGGCAAGGCCGCACCCGGCGGAGATCTCCCGTGGGAGCGGGATCAGCCGCCCGGGAATCTGTGCCGTGGCGCAGTGCTTCTCCCAGGCCATGGCTTCCACCGTTGTGCGGAAGGAGAGCACGATATAGGTCTTTTTTGTGCGCATTTACAGCTCCTGTGCCAGCTCCCGCACAGCCTGTGCAGCGTGCAGAGCTTCTTCCATGGTATTGCTGTGTGAAAAGCTGAACCGTACCACGCCCTGTTCCACCGTGCCAAGCGCCTTGTGCATCAGCGGGGCGCAATGTGCTCCGGCCCGCACACAGATGCCGTAGTCCTCCCACAGGATATCGGCCACCCGGGCAGAGTCCTCGTCTCCGATATTCAGGGAGACGATGGGCGCACGCAGAGCGGTCTCAATGTCGCCGTATACAGTCACGCCCGGCATACCGCATACTTCTTCGTAAAAACAGCGAGCCAGTGCAGCTTCGCGGGCGGCCAGCATTTCCACGCCCTGTGTCAGAAGCCATTGTACTCCGGCGCAAAGCCCGGCAAGGCCGTGCACGTTCAGGGTGCCGGCTTCCAGTGCGGTGGGCATCTGGGCGGGATGCTGCTCGTCATAGCTGTGCACGCCGCTGCCGCCCACTACAAGGGGCGCGATCTGCACACCCGGACGCACATACAGCCCGCCGGTGCCCTGCGGCCCCAGTAAAGCCTTGTGCCCGGTGAAGCACAGCACATCCACACCCAGCGCCTGTACGTCGATGGACTGGGCTCCGGCCGTCTGCGCGGCATCCACGATCAGCAGCAAGCCGTGCCGGTGCGCAAAGGCCGCAGCCTTTGCAAGATCGGTACAGTTGCCGGTCACATTGGACGCTCCGGTCACGACCAGCGCTCTGGTGTTTGGGCGCACAAGCTCTTCCCATTTTTCATATTGCAGGCGGCCTTTGGCGTCTACCCCGGCAAAGCTGAGCTGGACCCCCTGTGTCCGCAGCCGGTACAGCGGCCGCAGGACCGAATTATGCTCACACACGGTGGTGATGACATGATCCCCCGGCCCCAGCAGCCCGCACAGGGCGGTGTTCAACGCGCCGGTGGCGTTGGCCGTAAAGGCAATGCAGGCAGGGTCCGGCGCGTGGAAAAGCTCTGCCAGCGCTTCCCGTGCGGCATACACCAGCCGGGAAGCATGCAGGGTCGGCTCATGGGCACCGCGGCCGGGATTGCCTGCGGTGTGCAGGGCGTCCAGAATGGCGGCGTCCACTTCCTGCGGTTTGTACAGCGTGGTGGCAGCATTGTCCAGATAGATCACGGCTTGACCACGTTCCCGGCATGGGTCAGCTTTTCCACGATGGCATACATGTTCGTCACGCTGCCTACGGCCAGCTTCTCGGTCAGGCCGTAATAGTTCAGGCAGGTGCCGCAGGTCATGATCTCCACACCTTCCGATTCCAGCGTCTTGAGGTCCTCCAGCATGGGAGAACCCTCACAGGTCAGGGATGCACCGCCGTTATAGAACAGAACCGTCTTGGGCAGCTTGTCCTGCTGCGTCAGGGCAAACACGAACGCCTTGAGCAGGGTCTTGCCCAGCTCCTCGGCCCCGGCACCCATAGTGTTTGCGCCAATGGCCACCACGGTGTCCGTGCGGGCATCCGGCATGCAGACGGCCGGGGTCTCTTCAGCCGCCGGGGCCTCCCCGATGGTGAACAGCACTCGGTATTCCCGTTCGGCCAGCTTTTCGGCGCTGTACTGATAACCCTTTTGCTGGGCCATCTTGGTCAGGTTCTGCACGGCGATCTCGTTGTCCACCAGAATTTCCACCCGACCAGCACCCTTCAGCTCCGAAATAGCGCGCTTGGCCTTGACGACCGGCAGCGGGCAGGCGTCTCCTCTTGCATCAACATGTGTCATAATCGTTTCTCCTTTCAGTAGATCAGTATGTTACTGTGATCTCGGTTTCGGTTCGGGGAACGATCTCGCCCACGATCTTCGCGGGCAGGCCAGCAGATTGCAGTTCCTTCTCCAGCGCGCTGGCTTCCGCCGGGTCCACTGCCAGCAGCAGACCGCCGGATGTCTGCGGGTCGAACAAGACTTCTTCCATGGCAAACGGAACGCCCTCAAACCGGACAAAAGGCCCTGTATGATTGCGGTTGCGCTGCCCGGCAGCGGTGTACAGGAAGTCATCCGCCGCCTTTTCCACGCCCGGCAGCACCGGCACGGCGCGGGCGTTGATCTTGCAGGAAAGTTTCCCGCCCATCATCTCGTGCAGATGCCCCAGAAAACTGAAGCCAGTCACATCGGTGGCCGCGTGCACAGTATACCGGCGGCTGATCTCCGCAGCGGTCTTGTTCAGGGTTGTCATGGAACTGATGGCGGCTGCCATGTGTTCCGGGGCCGCCTCGCCCACGCGGTTTGCGGTGCACAGCAGCCCCACACCCAGCGCTTTGGTCAGCAGCAGCTTGTCTCCCGGCTGGCCGGCATCGTTTGCGTACAGATGATGCGGATCCACAAGGCCGGTCACCGACAGGCCGTATTTGACGCCGGTGTCTGCAATGGAATGACCTCCGGCCAGAATGCCCCCTGCTTCGGCTACCTTTTCGGCTCCGCCGCGCAGGATCTCGCCCAAAACGTTCAGGTCCATATTTTCCGGGAAACACACCAGATTGAGGGCGGTTTTCACCTCGCCACCCATGGCATACACGTCGCTCAGGGCGTTGGCCGCTGCTATCTGCCCGAAGGTATAGGGGTCATCCACCATGGGTGGGAAAAAGTCCACCGTCTGCACCAGGGCCAGATCTTCTGCAACGCGGTAGACGGCGGCATCATCCCGGCTGTCATACCCCACCAGCAGATTCGGGTCCTTTTCGCCGCGGGGCAGCTTTTCCAGAATGCGGCTCAGCACACCGGCACCCAGCTTTGCCGTGCAGCCGCCCCCGGTACAGAATACGATTTTTTCATCCTTGCTCATGCACGTTCTCTCTCTTCAAATTGTGTCAGAACGCCGTTCACACGATAACGTTCCTGCAGAACACAGAGCGTCTGCTTCCCGAGCAGTTGGCGCTGCGGCGTATCTGCCTGATTGAGCACCGCATAAAAGGCCCTGCTGCCCACTCGTTTCCGGCCGCCCTGCTCACTTGCCAGCAGTTGAGCCAGAAGTTCCGGGGTCAGGCAGGCCTCCGGCGGAACGCCCAGCAGCATGCAGGCTTGTTCCAACCGGAAGCAACATTCTTTCAAAGGGTGGCCCAGTGCGGAAAGCCCGGCCACCGCCAGTACGATGTCGCTTTGCGGCAGCAGAACAGGTTCCTGCTCCGCCGGGGCTTTGCACGGGAAATGCTTTGCACCGTCGGCTTCCAGAAACACGGCGTCTGCCTGTGCCATCCAGTGGGCAAGGTCTGCTTCCGGCGGTGCGGTCAACTTACCCTTGGGAGCCGGAGAACCCACCACGGCATAAGAGCCGCGGGCCCAGAGTTCCTGTATTTCGGCGTCAGTCTTTGCCCAGAGCCAGTTTTCCGGGCGCAGGATGTGGGTGGTAGTGGACACCAGCACCCGCCAACCTTTCTGCGCGCAATGGCTGGCCATGGCATACAGCAGCGTTGTTTTTCCGCCGCCCCCTACCAGGGACACCACATGGCCTTTTTCCGCCAGAAACGGAAACTGCTGTTCCCCGATCATTTGTGGTTTTCAGCGGCGGCCATGGCCACCTGCTCCGGGGTAATGGGCAGCTCACAGAACCGGGTGCCGATGGCGTTATAGATGGCGTCGGAAATAGCCGGCAGCGGCGTGTTGATGACCACCTCACCGATGGATTTTGCACCAAAGGGACCGGTAGCCTCGTAGCTGTTCTCGAACTCCACCCGGATCTTGCCAATGTCCGTCCGAGCCGGGATCTTATACTGGAACAGCGAGTTTTCTTCCGGGCAGCCCTTCCGGTCATAGGTAACATTCTCGGTCAGCGTCATACCGATGCCCTGCAGCAGGCCACCTTCCGCCTGCACACGGGTCAGGTTGGGGTTGATGGGCGTACCGCAGTCCACGCAGGCGTCAAATTCCAGCACCTTCACCTCGCCGGTCTCGGTGTCCACTTCCACCTCGGCAGCACCCACCATAAAGGGCGGCGGCGACAGGGGCGAGGTGTGGGTCTCGGTGGCTTCCAGCGGGACCATATGGCCGAACTGAGACGCATAGGCGATCTCGGACAGGGTCTTTTTCGTTTCCGGGGCGGCGCTTTCAAACACTTCTTTGCCGTCAAACTCCACAGCATCTGCCGGGCAGCCCAGCAGCTCGGCACCCAGTTTGCAGATCTGTTCCCGCAGCTTCATGGCACACTTCTCAGTGGCCTTGCCGGTAACGTAGGTGGTACTGGATGCATAGGAACCGGAGTCATAGGGAGAGGTATCGGTGTCGGCACCAAATACCGCAATGTTGTCCAGCGGGCAGTCCAGCACTTCGGCGGCGATCTGCGCCAGCGTGGTGTCACAGCCGGTGCCCATATCCGCTGCACCGATGATCAGCGAGTAGAATCCATCATCGTTCAGCTTGAGGGTCGCACTGCCCACGTCCATGCCGGAAATACCGGAGCCCTGCATGGCCATGCCCATGCCGACGGCGCGCACCTTGCCGTTGCCCAGATCACGGGCCGGGTATTTGTGCTCCCAGTCGATCATCTCCCGCACCTTGACAAGACAGCGGTCCAACGCACAGCTGGTGTTCACGGCACCGTAGTAGGCAGGCATCACATCGCCCTCCTGCACCGTGTTCTTCAGGCGCAGGGCAAAGGGGTCCATGTTCAGCTTGTGGGCCAGCTCGTTCACGGCAGATTCCACAGCAAACAGGCCCTGAGTCGCACCGTAGCCGCGGTAGGCACCGGCAGACATGTGGTTGGTATACACCACATCGCTGACAAAGCGGAACGCTTCGGCCTTACCGTACAGCGGGATGGATTTGTGGCCGGACAGGCCCACGGTCGTGGGGCCGTGCTCGCCATAGGCACCGGTGTTGGACAGCGTGTACAGGTCGATGCCCTTCACGATGCCGTCCTTCGTGGCACCCAGCCGGACATGCATCTCCATTTCGTGACGCGGAGAGGAGGCCGTCTGGCTCTCTACCCGGCTGAAGATGATCTTGGAAGGCTTTTTGGTCTTCCAGGTCACAAAGGCGGGGTATACCTCGCTGACCGCTGTCTGCTTGGCACCAAAGCCGCCGCCGATGCGGGGCTTGGAAACACGCACCATGGATTTGGGGATGTGCAGGGCATTGGCAATGTTGCGCCGTGCATGAAACACGATCTGGGTGGAGCTGAGCACGTTCAGCCGCCCATAAGTGTCAATGGAACAATAGGTGCGGAAGGTTTCCATCATGGCCTGCTGGCAGGCCTTGGTGTGGTAAACATGGTCGATTACCACATCGCACCCCGCCAGCACTGCGTCGATGTCTCCGGAGCCGCACTCATCGTGGGCACACAGGTTGCGCTTGTTGTCGGCCCCTACCGGGCACAGAGCCTCCCAGCTGTCCTCCGGGTGCACCAGAACCGGGTTGTCCTTGGCGGTGTGAAAGTCCAGCACCGGTTCCAGCACCTCATAGTCCACCTTGATAAGCTTCAGCGCTTTGTCCACGCATTTTTCGTCCTTACCGGCCACAATGGCCACCACATCACCCACGAAACGGACGTGGCGGTCGATGACCAGTCGGTCACGGGGGCTTGCCTCCGGGAAGGTCTGGCCTGCCTGGGTGTAGCGGGGCGCATCTTGCGGCACATCCTCCCAGGTGAAGATGGCTTCAATGCCGGGCACCTTCTTGGCCACGGTCGTGTTGATCGTCCGGACCATGGCGTTTGCATGAGGCGAGCGCAGCAGCTTGACGATCAGGCAGTCCTGCGGGATCACATCATCCATATAGACCGGCTGGCCGGTGACCAGCTGCATGGCGTCCTTTTTGCGGAACGGTTTGTTGACTGTGTTCATTCAGCAGCCGCCTCCTTCTGTTTTTTCCAGTCCAGAAAATTCAGGATGCCGCGCAGCTGGCCTTCATAGCCGGAGCAGCGGCAGAGATTGCCGGAAAGATATTCTTTGATTTCTTCGGCAGACGGGTATGGATTTTCCCGGAACAGCGCCAGAGCATTCATGATAAAGCCCGGGTTGCAGAAGCCGCACTGCTCTGCGCCCTGATCGGCGATGAAGGCACCGAATTCGGCAGCTTCTTCCTGCAGGCCCTCCAGCGTGGTCACCTTGTGACCTTCGGCGCGGGCGGCCAGCACAGAACAGGACAGCACCGGCTTGTCATCCAGAAAAACCGTGCACAAGCCGCAGTTGGAAGTTTCGCAGCCGCGTTTGACGCTCAGGCATCCATGTCTGCGCACAAAGTCGATGAGCAGCGTATCGGGAGCCACATCGTCCGAGACGCGCACTCCGTTCAGCATCAGATTGATCTGCATTTAGGTTTCCTCCTGTCCGGCGCGGTTTTCCAGTTCTTCGGCTGCACGCCGCACCAGCACACCAGTCAGGTGGCGGCGGTATTCGGCGCTGCCGCGCATGTTGGAACCGGTGACCACCTGTTGTTGGATGGTTTCGGTCAGCTGCTGCGCCGGAGCTGCCGGTTCTTCATACAGCACAGCCTTGAGCGGGCGGGCACCCACCGCAAACCGGTAGCTGCCATCCTGCAGCCGGGCAGCGGCACAGGTGAGCACCGGAATGTCGGTCTGGCTGTTGCGCACCGACTGGTAGCAGTAATCGGCCGCTTCTTTCCGGACCAGCAGACGCACCACGATGTCCCGGTCGTAGGGACGCTCGGCATACTCCCGCAGCGGCACGATGCCGCCCTTATACAGCTCCACCGAGCAGTCCATGGCCAGGAACAGGGTCAGCACATCCGAAAAGCCAAACCGGCTGTAGATGCTGCCGCCGACGGTGGCCAGGTTGCGCAGCTGCACGCCCACGATGTGGCGCAGCGCTTCCCGGACGGCTCCGTGGGTAAAGGCTTCCAGTCCGGGGTGGGTCTCCAGCTGGCGCAGGGTGACCATCGCCCCAATGGAAAAGCCCACATCCGTTTCCTCGATCGTGTCCAGCCCCAGGCCGGACAGGTCGATGGCTGTGCCGACATTGATGGTCTCCATCTTGAGCCAGATCATGCCGCCCAGGATGCGGTTGGCCTTTTTCTGGTTGAGCTGCCAGGCTTCTTCCAGACTTTCGGCCCGTTTGTATTCTCGGATCGTCATCATATGCAGGTCCCTTTCTTTTTTATCCTTGCTGTTTCTATTTTAACACAGACACAGATTGCGTTTCAATCGGCGATTGCGCTATAATGGAAAAAAACCATCGGAAAGCGCAGGTCTTTTTTATGCAAATGCATGCTTCTACAGGGTGTGTGCTCATGGCCTCTGGTCTGAGTACCCGCTTTGGCTCCAACAAGCTTCTGGCACCGTTTGACGGTCAGCCCCTGCTGTACCGGGCCTTTGCAGCCACCGACACGCCGCAGCTGTCGGCACGCATCGTGGTGACCCGCTCGGCGCAGGTGCAGGCGCTGTGCAAAGCACAGGGGGTGCCGGTGCTCCTGCATGCACTGCCCGGCCGGAACGATACCGTGCGGCTGGGACTTTCGGCGCTGCTGGCACAGCATCCGGAACTGACCGGGTGCATGTTTCTGCCCGGTGACCAGCCCCTGCTGCGCCGGGCTACGGTGGACCAGCTGCTGACGGCCTTTGCGCAGACGCAAAAAGAAACAGAACGGGTGATCTTCCGTCTGGGTGCCCCGGCCGGAAACGGCCCGGACCCCCTTGTGGGAAGCCCCGTTCTGTTCAGCAACGGCTTTTTCCCGGAGCTGCTCACCCTGCCGGAGGGCAAGGGCGGCAGCGTCCTGCTGCACAAGTACCCGACGCTGGTGCATACCGCCTGTATCGCACAGCCGGAAGAGCTGGCCGACACCGATACGCCCGCCGCACTGGCGCAGCTGGAAGCGCTTGTCCGGGAAAAGGGATAAGATTTACTCTGCCTGATCGTTCTTGGGCAGCAGGACGTTCAGCAGGATGGCTACGAAGGCAGCCGGAACAATACCGGACTCACCGCAGATCAGCTGGAATGCATGGGGCGTATTGGCCAGGATGCCGCTGTTGGCACCCATGCCGTAGCCTACACCCAGCGCCACCGACACGATGGTCAGCTGGCGCGGGGTCATCTTTTCCTTGGTGATCAGCTGGATGCCGCTGACCACGATGGAAGAGAACATCATCACGGCTGCGCCGCCCAGAACGGCCTGCGGCATGATGGAGATCAGGGCGCCCAGCTTGGGGATCAGGCCGCACAGGATCAGGAATACGGCACCGGAGGCCAGAGCCATGCGGTTGACCACCTTGGTCATGGCCACCAGACCCACATTCTGGCTGAAAGAGGTATTGGGCAGCACGCCGAACAGTGCCGCAAAGGTGGAGCCGAGGCCGTCGCAGATGACACCGCCGGACAGCTCCTTGTCGGTGGGTTCGCGGTTCATGCCGCCCTCCATCACACCGGAGATGTCGCCCACCGTTTCCACGGCGGTGACAATGAACATGATCAGCACCGGCAGGATGGCACGCATATCAAACACGATCTTGACCGGGACCAGCTTGGGGATGGCAAACCAGGAAGCCTGTGCCACTTTGTCCCAGTTGAGCACCCAGGCCTTGGTGTACTCCACGCCGTCGGCGGTGACACCGGTGGTGGGCAGCACAAAGCCCATGACAAAGGCTGCCACATAACCGGCCAGAATGCCGATGAGGATGGCGGAAGAGCTGAGGAAGCCGGTGGTCCAGTGCTTGAAGATCAGGATGACCACCAGCACGAACAGGGCCAGCAGCAGGTTTTCCACCGAGCCGAAGTCCTTGGCGCTGTTGCCGCCGCCAAAGGAATTGATGCCCACCGAGATCAGCGACAGACCGATGGACAGCACCACCGTGCCGGTGACCACCGAGGGGAAGAACTTGCGCAGGGGCTTGAGGAAGAAGCCCAGCACAGTCTCAAACAGGCCGCCGATGATGGAAGCGCCCATGATGGCACCATAGGCCAGCACACCGCCTCCCATGCTGCCGACAACGCTGTTGAACACGCCGATAAAACCGGAGCTGGTACCCATGATGATGGGCACGCCGCCGCCCACGGGGCCGACCGTGAACAGCTGCACCAGCGTGACCACACCGGCCACGAACATGGCGCTCTGCAGCAGGGTGACCTGCAGGTCTGCAAACTCACCGCCCGCGATGCCGCAGGCGCTGGTGATGATCAGCAGCGGGGTCAGGTTGCCCACGAACATGGCGCAGACATGCTGCAGGCCCAGGGGGATGGCCTGGCGCAGAGACATCTTGCCATCAAACTGGTAAGCAGCCTCTTCAAGTTTGACTTCCTTCAAATGTTCCACTCTCCTCAGAATCTTGACGTTTTGGGTTTCGGATGCTTTGCAAAAAGCGGATTCATTATAACAAAGTTGCCATTTAATGTAAATAAAGTATGACTTTTCCGTGAACGGCTGCAACATTGCCCGATGGTCGTTTCCGGGTCAGAGACAGCAAAAAAGCAGCGGTTTTCCGCGCACGCTTCCACCCGGAATGGACTGGTTTCGCGCAGAATCCCCTGCTTTTTTCTAGAGTTTTTTCAGTTTTTGTGCGATACAGAGATTTTACAATTTCTTTGTCCGCACATCAGGCTTCCTCGCCCACATAGGTGAACCGTCGCTGGGTCTTTCCGTCGCGGGTAACCATCTCGTTCCACATGGAGGCGGGCCGCACCCACAGACTGTGCTCCCCGTACAGCTGCCGGTAGACCACATATTCCTCCTCGGTCTCGCTGTGGCGGGCCACACCCAGCACCTCATATTCTTTGCCTTTGAAATGCCGGTAACGCCCCGGCCGAATCTCTTCGCTCATCGTTTTTCTCCTTTTACCGACTGGCTAAGCCGTAATCCCGCAGGCAGTGCCGGATGCCCTGCTGTGTGGTATCAAAGCGGATGCCGGCCTTTTCCAACTTTTTGCCGTCCATGACCAGATTGCGCGGCCAGTCGGCGGCTTCAATCTGCACCGCAATGTCCAGCTCCTGCGCGAACTGCTGTGCCGTGTGCACCATATTTTCCGTATTGGAGCTGCCAAAGTTGTACACGCCGCCGGGCAGGCTCAGTGCCGGAGCAAGGTTTGCGATCACCTGTCGGACATAGGTCACGCCCCGGCAGTCGTTGGCCGAAAAGGTCACCGACGTCCCATGCAGGGCGGCGCGCAAAAGGTTCAGCGGCAGGTTGCCCCGGATGGGCAACCCGTAGCCCGGCAGGTCATACATCCAGCTGGCCCGCAGCAGCACAGCGTCCGGGCAGAGTTCCAGCACGCGCTGTTCCATTTCCAGTTTGCAGCGGCCATATACATTGGTCGGCTGCAGGGGCAATGTCTCCGGCAGCGGCCCGGGCTGCGTGATTCCGGCATAGACCTGATCTGAACTGAACGCCAGCAGCTTTGCGCCGGATGCGCAGGCAGCTTTTGCCACCCAGACCGGCAGCTCCACGTTGGCACGATGGGCTTCCTCCGGGTGCTGTGCACAATAGCCGGTGTCCGACAGAGCCGCCGCGTGCACAATGGCCGCAGGCTGTAGTTTCTGAATGGTCTCGGTCACTTCTGCCTCCCCGGCTGCTGCCAGAAAGCCGCGGGGCAGGCTGCAAAGCTCCGCATCCCCCAGCCCCTGCTGCAGGATGCGTGCGCCCAGAAAGCCGCTGCCGCCTGTGATGAGAACGCGTTTCATCGGTACTATCTCCCTCCCTGGTTTGCTGTCAGTATAGCATATTTTGTGCAGTAAGAAAAGCAACTGCGCCCCAAAGCGAAAGCTTCAGAGCGCAGCTGCATTTTTTCAGAGGAAGAATTCCAGCACAAAGACCACAGCGCAGCAGGCCACAGCCACCTGGAACAGGCTTGCACCGCACCAGGCCGCTGCAATGCCGATCACCAGCGCCACAGCACCGGCCACCGGGCTCTGGGTGGCCTGCACGATGGCCGGGAAGGTCATGACGGCCAGCGTGACATAGGGCACATAGTACAGGAACGACTGAACGAACCGGTTCTTGATGGGTTTGCGGATCAGAGTAAGCGGCAGGATGCGGATCGCATACGACACCAGTGCCATGACCGCAATGTAAATGTAGTTGTTATGCGTCATGTTCCGCCTCCTGATCCTTGACCGGGAACAGCACCGCAGCCACACTGGAAATAAGTACGGTGAGCAGGATGGTCCGGGTGCCGTCCGAAAGTGCCGAGATGCCCGGCAAATAGTTGCAGGCAAAACTCAATGCAAAGCTGATGGCCACCAGCACAGCCACCACCTTATCCTTGCGGGCAGGCGGGATGATGATGGCAAGGAACATGCCGTACAGCGCAACGCTCAGGGCGCTGACCGCACGCAGCGGCAACAGGTTGCCGGCAACGATGCCCAATGCCGTGCCGGATGCCCACGCCGGGGCTGCCAGCAGGATGGCACCGTAAGTATAGCAGGGGTTCAGGCTGCCGGGCCGTGCAATGGTGATGCCGAACAGCTCGTCCGTTACGTCGTAACCGATGACCAGCCGGTGCCAGAAGGGTGTACCCGGTGCAAACCGCTGAGCCAGCGCGCAGCTCATGAGCAGATAGCGCGCATTGGCGATGAGGGTGATCACGGCCACCTGAAAATAGCTGGCACCGCTCATAATAAGCGCAAAGGCAGCGTATTCACCGGCCGATGCGTTGTTCAGCAGACTGGCCAGAAACCCCTGAAACGGGGTAAAACCCGCCTTGCGGGCTGCAATGCCCAGCGAGAAAGAGACGGCAAAATAGCCCAGTGCGATGGGCACGCCATCCCGGATGCCCTCACAAAACACCTTTCGGCTGAAGGCCCACACAGGCTTCTGCTCCCGGATGATGTCCGCATCCAGAAGCGAATTGCTTGTTTCCATGTTGAAATTGCTCCTTTCCTGTTCCAAACATTGTCTATTATACTCCACCGCCGGGCCGGAGAAAAGGGCCTTGTAACATTTTTTGTGATAAAAACGCTCAAAAATTTTTATGGCAGACATAAGATTTCGTTTGGCCGAATCGCTTGTTCGGGCATACAAAAAGCACAGGCACCACTCCGGAAAGAGCAATGTCTGTGCTTTGGGGGTCAGAGGCCCGGCACCAGAAAATGCTGTGCCTGCGTCAGCACCCGGGTGTCGGGGTCCAGTCCGTTGGCCGCCAGCATCTGGGCCGGCGGCACATGGAACCGCCGCGCGATATCGAACAGCGCCTCCCCTTCCTGTGCATAGTAAATGCGCAAGGTGATCTCCGGGTCGGCAAGGGTCAGGGCTTCGCCCAGCGAAATGCTGCCAATGCCCTGGCGGGTACTGCGTCCCAGGATGGCACCCTCAGCCCGGGCGGTGATGGTTACGGTAAGAGTTCCGCCGGTGCAGGTACACTGTACGCTGTCGGTACTCAGCCAGCATTCCGGCTGCAGCTGCATCCCGGCGGGCACCTCGGCCGGGATGGGCACGGAAAGCTCCAGCGTTTTTTCGTAGCTGTCCAGCTCTCCCAGGCTGTTCTCCGCAAAGGCGGTGGCCGTGGCGCGGGCTGTCAGCGCCCAGCCGCCGCCCTGCCCACTCTGCTGCGAGATGCTGACAGGCCCATACGATACAAAACAGGCACGCAGCTGTGCCCCGGCATCCGGCAGCGGGCCGGAACCGGAAACCGTCGTGGTTGCATTCAGCAGGCAGACCAGTTCTTCGGCCGCCAGCTCCTGTGGGACAAGTTCCGTTTCAAACCGGGTGGAAAAGGCATCCGCCGCATATTGCAGCTGGTAGCTGCGCCAGGCCCGCAGATGCAGCATCAGGCTGGCCGACAGGGTGCCCGCCGCGTCCGGCTGCCCTTCCGTCAGGGAGAAGCCTACCGGCTCCACCACGCAAAGACACTTGCAGTCCTCGGTCAGACCGTCCACATCCAGCACCTGCTGGAACGGCAGAGTCGTGCTCAGGCTCTGCAATTCGGTTTCCTGCTCGGCACGCCAGGCACACTGCACCCGTACTTCGCCCTTGACCACCGCTTTGCCGGACAGCAGCCGTACCTCCTGTGCAGTGGCTGTGCCTGCAATGTCCAGCACCGCCGCCGGCGGGCTGGGAAAAGCCAGCTCCCCTTCGGCCGAGATCAGCTTATCCAGCACCGCAATGCTGCGCACGCCCTGCAGGGTGTCCAGCTGCTGCTCAATGCCGCCATCGGCCAGTGCAGTGATCACCTCCGCTTTGTTCTGGGTGCGCACGGTCGCCACCAGTCCCACGGCGCCTCGCACCTCCATGCGGCGCGGGTTGACCACCCGGCTGTTGAGGTATTCGGTCTGACCCTCCACCACTGCCGTCCAGGCCGTAAAGTCAAACTCCGGAAGCTCCAACTGTTTTGTAAAGGGCAGTTTCTGTTCGGTCTGGCAGAGACCTGTACCCTCCTCGCCCTGATAATAGACCGTACAGCGCAGATAACCCTCCAGTGTCAGCCTGCCCGGCTGCAGCTGCTTTTGCAGGATGACCGGCTTTGCAAAGCATTTGACCAGTTTGAACACCGGCGGCAGATAGTCCGAGACCAGGATCTCGGTCTCCAGCGGGAGCTCTGCCTTGACGGTGCACACCGTGCTCGCCTGCGGCATCGCGTCCCGAAAGATCTTCAGTTCCATGCAAGATGCTCCTTTCCCTGTCCGCTTCTACCACACGGTATGCGGCCGGGCCGGGAGATATGCAGCAAAAAGCTCCCGCCGGGGCCTGCCCGACGGGAGCTTTGCTTGACTTGCGCTTATTCCTGCGTGTTGCTGCGGATGCCAAACAGTCTGCGCAGCACACCGCGCAGCAGTCTGGGGCTTTTGAGCACGATCACCTGCATCCCGATCCCCACCTTTCCGTCTGATACCACACTATAAGCAGTTTACAGCCGGAATGTTCCGGAATTGCCGGAAAAGGATCAGTCCGCCACCGTTTCCACGATGACCAGTGCCCCTTCGCGAGTGGACACCGTGATGCAGTCGGAGCCTTCGGCGTATTCGTTGCTGACACCCAGCGGGTAGCCTGCGGTCAGCTCTGCATCGGTGAGTTCGTAATAGGAACCCTGCTCGCAGACGCCCTCTGCACGGCCTTCCATGGGGAACGCCGAGAAATAGAAGTAATCCTCTTTGGGGTAGCGGCGCGTCTCGCCTGGCATCACAAAGGTGATACGGCTGCGCTCGTCCTGCAGGGTGGCACGCACGCCGCGCTTCTCCAGGCCGAGGCCGGTGCACAGGTTGGCAAGGGTGTGTTCCAGCCGCCTGCCGCCGAGGCCCCCCAGCAGAAGCACCTCGTCAAAGCCCTTCTGCACGGCCAGCTTTGCCGCGTATTCCGTATCGGTATCGTCCTTGACATGGGGCAGAACTACGATCTCGTCGTCCTCCTGCTGCGGGCAGGGTGCCGTGTCGAAGTCGCCCACGATCACATGGGGCTTGCAGTGCAGGGGCGCGCAGTTGCGGTAGCCTGCATCGCAGGCGATGATAAAATCATCTTCCCGCAGCAGACCGGCCAGCGCCGGAGAGACCGGGCAGGCCGAAAGGATCACACACCGTGCCATAAACAAACCTTCCTTGCTTTTTAAAATTTGGGGCGCTGCCAGTCCTTGACGTCCTTGACCTCATCGTACATGGCGCAGTAGCTGTCGTACCGGGTCTGGGAGAGCTTGCCCTCGGCAAGAGCCTGCCGCACAGCGCATCCCTTCTCGGTCCGGTGGGAGCAGCCGGTGAACTGGCATTGCCCCAGATAGGGTCCGAACTCTGGGAACGCGTGCTCCAGATTTTCCTTAGGGATAAAGCCTGCCCGGTTTGCTTCCAAGCTGGCAAAGCCCGGCGTGTCGGCAATTCGGCCGCCAAAGGCTTCAAAAATAGTCACTTCCCGGGTGGTGTGGCGGCCGCGGCCCAGCTTCTGGCTGATGGCGCTGGTCTCCCGGGCAGCATCCGGCAGCAATGCGTTGAGCAGCGTGGACTTGCCCACACCGGAGTTGCCGCAGAACGCGCACAGCCGTCCGCTGATCCACTGTTTGACCTCGTCCAGCCCGGCTCCGCTGCTGTAGTCGATGCGGATGAACGGCAGGGTGGATTTTTCATACGCACTGCGCAGGAATTCTGCCTCCGCCAGATCGCTCTTGGTGCACACGATCACCGGCTGCACGCCCTTGTCCACTGCAATGGCGGACAGCTTGTCCAGCACCAAGGTGCTGGGGGTAGGCTGGGTGGTGCTGGCCACCAGAAACAGAACGTCCAGGTTTGCCACCGGCGGCCGCACGAATACGTTCTTGCGCGGGACGATCTGTGCAATGACCGAAGCCCCGTTCTCGGTTTCCAGCGTTACCTCATCCCCGGCCACCGGGGTGATCTTCTGCTTGCGAAAAATGCCGCGGGGCTTGCATTCCACGATGCCATCCGGCGTTTTAACGTAGTAAAAACCGCCGATGCCTTTTACGATATAACCGTTCATGCCTGCCTCCGTCAGCCCAACAGCGAAGCCCACCAGTCGGCAAGGCCGGAGCCTTCGCTGCTGGAAGCGGATTCACCGGTCTCGGTGCTGGAAGAAGAGCCGGAAGAGGAGCTGCTGTCACCGCCCCACAGGCTGCCCCACCAGTCGCTGCCGCTGCCGCTGGGTGCTTCCGGCTCCACCGGCGCGGGCTCCGGGCCTGCGCTCACAGTGATATTCACGCGGCCGTTCAGCTTGGCGGTGGAACCGGCCGCCGGGTTCTGCCCGATGACCGTGCCCACCGGCTGGTCGCTGTACTGGTCGGTCTGGCTGCCCAGGCCCAGATGGTTCTGCACCAGCAGGGTGCGGGCATCGTCCACGCTCATGCCGGACAGCGACGGCACCTTGGTGGTGGTGGCCACCTGCGGGCGGCTGACATAGACCACCACCGTGGATCCGGATTCTACTTGGGTGCCGGCTGCCGGGTCGGTGCGGATCACGGCGCCGGAGGCCACGGAGGTGTCCACGGCCTGGGTCACCAGCACGGAAACACCCAGACTCTTGAGCTGCTGCTCGGCGTCGGCCTGCACATAGTTGGTCAGGTCCGGCACGGTGACATACTGGGTGCCCAGGCTGACGGTCAGGGTCACGCCCTGGCCCTCACGCACGGTGCGGCCGGACACCGGCGACTGTTTGTAGATATAACCGGCCGCATAGTTGCTGTTGTATTCCTGCTCCCAGGTCACGCTGATCTGGCCGGAAGCCACCTGCTCGGTGGCCTGGGCTTCCTCCTGAGTCATGCCGATGTAATCGTTCAGGGTGATATCGGCCTTGTTGTTCATCAGGTTGGACGAGTCGTTCAGGATCAGCCAGCACAGGGCCAAACAGGCCAGTGCAAAAGCGATCGTGATGCCGAACAGGACCGGCAGAAAAATGGTGCGCCGCTTGCGCGTTGCCTTTTTGCCGCGCGGGGCAGCCGACTCGTTCGGATGGTTCTGGCGGGCAGCTTTGTTCTGATTCATCGTACGTTTCACCACCTTTTCGGGTGCATCCTCTGTGATATATTGATACTCGAACATGACGGACGGGTTCTGCACATAGGTGTCCAGCGCGTCCAGCATTTCACGGGCCGAAGCATACCGGTTCTGCGGCAGCTTCGCCATGGCTTTTTCGGTGATCTCCACCAGTGCGGCAGGCACCTGCGGAGCGATCTCGTGCAGGGATTTCGGCTGATCCGAGATCTGCTTGATGGCCACCTCCACGGCGTCCTCTGCATCAAACGGCAGCTGACCGGAGAGCATCTCGTACATCATGACGCCCACCGAGTAAATATCGCTGGTGCAGTCGGTCTCGTCGCCCTTGGCCTGCTCCGGGCTGATATAGTGCACACTGCCCATGGTCTTGCCGCTGAGCAGCTGGTTTTCGGCCCGGGAGATGCGCGCGATGCCAAAGTCCATCATGCGGAGCTGGCCGTTGTCCAGCAGCATGATGTTCTGGGGCTTGATGTCCCGGTGCACCACACCGTTGGCGTGGGCGTGCTCCAGCGCCTTGAGGATCTGGGAAATAAAGTGCACGGTCTCCCGGCTGGTGAGTTTGCCGCCCCGCTCGTTGAGGTATTCCCGCAGGGTCATACCGTCCACATATTCCATAACGATATACTGCAGCTGGTCGTTGACCGAAACGTCGTATACCTTGACGATGTTGGGGTGGTTGAGCAGCGAAATGGCCTTGGATTCGTTCTTGAACCGGCGCACAAGCTCCGGGTCGTGGGTGTACTCCTGCCGGAGCACCTTCACCGCCACCACAGTACCGGCGGGCACCGGGCCGTTGCGGCCCAGCATAACCGCCTTGTACACGTTGGCCATGCCGCCGGAGCCGATGAGTTCCTTGACTTCATACAGCCCATCCAGCTTTTTGCCGATCAGGTTATCCATGGTGCACCTCCAGCGGCTCCACGCCCAGCAGCAAGGCCGTGATGTTGTCCTTGCCGCCGTTCTCGTTGGCGGCCCGGATCAGCAGATCCGGCAGGTCGTAGAAGCTGCCAGTACGCAGCAGCTGTTCCAGCTGAGGCCGGGGCACCGCGTTGGTCAGGCCGTCGGAGCACAGCAGCAGAATGTCGCCCGGATGCACAGCCACACTGGTGAACTCCGGGTCCAGGCGGTAATCCACGCCCAGCGCCCGGGTGATGATGTTCTTCTGCGGGTGATGCTCGGCTTCCTCCACGGTGATGGTGCCGCAGTCCACCAGCTCCTGCACATAGGAGTGATCATGGGTGAGCTGCGCGAGGCTGCCGTCCCGGAACAGATAGGCACGGGAGTCGCCTGCATGGCACAGATAGGCTTTGCCGGAGCGCACCAGTGCGCACACCGCCGTGGTGCCCATACCGGCCAGAGACTCTTCCCGGATGGACTTCTGGAACACAAAGCGGTTGGCGCTGACCAGCGTCCGTTTGAGAAAGAGCTCTTCCTCTCCGGGCAGACATTTGTTGTAGTGCTCCTGAAAACAGCGCTCGATCACATCGCATGCGCTCTGGGACGCTTCCCTGCCGCCGCGTGCGCCGCCCATGCCGTCGCACACCAGGGCCCAAGCCGCATCCCCGGGCAGCTGCCCAGCACGGTAATCGTCCTGATTGTCCTGCCGGACAAGCCCGACGTCCGTTTTTCCTGCAAGTTTCATAGGCTTCTCCCTCTGTTATGCCTTCCCGTTCATTTCATCGCGGCGCAGCTGGCCGCAGGCGGCGCTGATCTCGCTGCCCAGACGGCGGCGGACCGTAGCGTTGACGCCCAGACTTTCCAGTTTCTGCTGGAAACGGCGCACATTGGCCGCATCGGTTGCGGAGTAGGGGCTGCCGTCCACGGGGTTGATGGGGATCAGGTTGACGTGAGCACCCATGCCGCGGATCAGGTCCGCCAGCTGCTTTGCACAGGCGTCGGAGTCGTTGACGCCGCGCACCATGGAGTATTCAAAGCTGACACGGCGTCCGGTGGTGTCCTGATAGCGTCGCACGGTCTGGATCAGCTGCTCCACCGGGTAGGCGTCGTTGACCGGCATCATGCTGCTGCGGATCTGGTTGTTGGGGGCGTGCAGCGACACCGACAGGGTGAGCTGCAGCTTCTTTTCGGCCAGCATGTCGATCTTGGGCACCAGGCCGCAGGTAGACAGGCTGATGTTGCGCATGCCGATGTTGACGCCCTCCGGCGAGGTGATGTTTTCCAGAAAACGCATCACTTCGTCAAAATTGTCCAGTGGCTCGCCGATGCCCATGAGCACGATGTGGGAAATGCGCTCCCCGATGTCCTTCTGGGCGGTGTAGATCTCGGAGCAGATCTCACCGGCTTCCAGGTTGCGCACACGCCCGGCCTGGGTGGATGCGCAGAAGCGGCAGCCCATGCGGCAGCCTACCTGAGTGGACACGCACACCGTGTTGCCGTAGTGGTAGCGCATGACCACCGTTTCGATGCAGTTGCCGTCGGCCATGCGCAGCAGATACTTCACGGTGCCGTCCTTTGCTTCCTGACGGCGCTCGATCTGCGGGGCAGCGATGTAGAAGGTTTCTTCCAGCTTGGCCAGCAGGGTCTTGGGCTGATCGGTCATGGCCGAAAACTCGGTGACCAGCTTCTGGTGCACCCAGTGGAAGATCTGCTTGGCCCGGAAGCCCGGCTGCCCCAGCGCCTTGAGCTCAGCGGAAAGCTCCGCCAGCGTCAGCGAAGAAATACAGCGTTTTTGTTCCATTGTGTTCTCCTATTGATCAATACGAACCAGTACACGGCGGCATTGCACCTCTCAGCGCGTTTTTTGCAGCGCACAGAGGAAAAAGCCGTCCATGCCGGTGCGGGTGGGCACCGAGAGCGCCCCATATTCGGTTACCGTCATGCCTGCCGGGAAGGCCACGGCAGGCTCTGCCACGCAGAACTCCGGGTGCCGCTGCAGGAATGCGCGGATCTGCAGTTGATTTTCTTCCGGCTCGATGGTGCAGGTAGAGTAGACCAGCCGCCCGCCAGCCTTGAGCAGCCGGGCCGCTGTATCCAGAATGGCCGCCTGGGTGGCCAATAATTCAGCCTGCCGGGCCGGGTCCAGCTTTTTATAGCGCAGGTCCGGCTTTTTTGCAAGAATGCCCAGACCGCTGCAGGGCACATCCGCCAGAATGCGGTCGGCCTGCGGCAGGGCCGGGTTTGTCTGCGTTGCGTCATTGCACAGGGTTTTCACGTTGGTAAAGCCCATCCGTTCCACGGCGGTGCGGATGAGCTGTACGCGGTTCTCCGCCGCGTCGCAGCTGTACAGCGTGCCGGTATTCTGCATTTCCTCGGCCAGCAGCAGGGTCTTGCCGCCGGGCGCGGCGCACAGGTCCAGCACGGTCTCACCGGGTTTTGCCTCCACACAAAGGGCCGCCAGCTGGCTGGCCTGCCCCTCCACATGGTAATATCCCTGTCGGAACAGTTCCTGGTCGGCGGGGCTGCCCTCGAATCGGGCCAACACACTGCCGGGCACTACGCCCTGCCGCACCTCCCGCACACCGAGTGCAGTGAGCTTTTCGCACAGCGCAGCGGCATCCGCTTTGAGCGGGTTTGCCCGCAGGCTGGTCAGGCCGCCGTCTGCCTTATAGGTGAGGATGTCCCGTGCTTCGTCCGGGTAGTTCTTGTGCAGGAATTCTGCCACATCCCGCCCGGCCGAGCCCAGCACCATCAGGCGCTCAATTTCGTCCTTGAACACTGCCGTGTCCAGATCATAGCTGCAGGCGCGGCGCAGCACAGCGTTGACCAGACCGGATGCACTGGATTTTTTAAAGCTCCGGGTCAGCTTGACCGCCTCATTGACGGCAGCCGACACCGGCACCTGCATATAGTGGGCCTGTGCCAGCGCAGCACGCAAGATCTCGCGTACCGGGGCATCCAGCTTTGCCAGACCCTTGGGCAGAAACTGTTCCAGAATATAGTCCAGTGTGCCCCGGTGTTCCAGCACTGTGTAAAAAATGGCACTGGCAAAGGCCTTGTCGCGGCCTTCCAGCTTCTGGCGCTTGAGTTCGGCGTCCAGGATCAGGTTGGAAAAGCCGTCCTGCTCCTGCCGCACCAGTGCGGCGACCGCTGCCGCCCGCGGATTGGCCGCCATCAGAGGACGTCCCCCGTTTTCAGGCGCAGACCGGCCGCAAAGGAGGTGCCATCCATGGGCTTTTTGCCTTCCGGCACCACCTGCAGCAGCTGGATGCCGCCGTCAGCACAGGCCACGGTGAGGGGCTTTGTTGCCAGCACGGTGCCCGGGGCTTCCCCCTGAGAGGCGACCGCACGGCACTCCACCACCTTGACCTTTTTGCCGCCGGAGGTCACGAACCAGGCGCAGGGCCAGGGGTTCATGCCGCGCACCCAGTTGTGGATATGGGCGGCGGACTCGGTCAGGCGGAACTCCGCCATTTCCTTGTTCAGCATCGGGGCCAGCGTAGCGTTTGCATGGTCCTGGGGCTGCGGCGTCAGGGTCCCGGCAGCAATGGCCGGAACCACCTCGCACAGCACGCGGGCACCCACGGCCGTCACCCGGTCGAACAGCTCGCCGCTGGTCTCCTCCGGGCCGATGACGATCTTCTCGCAGCGCAGCACGTCGCCGGTGTCCAGACCTTCGTCCATCTGCATGATGGACACGCCGGTCTCGGCATCACCGTTCAGCACCGACCACTGCACCGGAGCACTGCCGCGGTACTTCGGCAGCAGCGAGACGTGCAGGTTGATGCAGCCGTACTTCGGCAGTTCCAGCACCGACTTGGGCAGGATGCAGCCGTAAGCCACCACCACGATCAGTTCCGGGGCAAGGGCACGGATGTTGGCATCCTCGCTGCCATCCCGCAGGGTGCGGGGCTGGAATACCGGGGTGCCGTGCTCCAGTGCCACTTCCTTGACCGGCGGGGCCGTGAGCACCTGCTTGCGGCCCACAGGCTTGTCGCGCCGGGTGTATACCGCGCAGATGTCATGCCCGGCGGAATACAGGGCTTTCAGGCACTCGGCGGCAATGTCCGGCGTGCCCATGAACAGAATGCGCATCAGTTGTTTCCTTTCGCTTCACGGGCGGCTTTCTTGCCCTCTTCGGTGTCCTCGTAGAAATACTCGCTGGACTGCATGATGGTGATGCCGTCCAGATGGTCGTTCTCATGCTGGATGCAGCGGGCCAGCAGGTCCTCAGCTTCCAGTTCAAACCAGTTGCCGTGGCGGTCCTGTGCACGCACCTTGACGGCGGCGGGACGGGTCACCGCACCGTTGTGTCCCGGGAAGGACAGGCAGCCCTCATAGGCGGTCTCCTCATCCTCAGACACCGCGAGGATCTCCGGGTTGACAAAGTCGATGAACTTGTACTCGTAATCCTCCGGGATCTCTTCCGGTGCGTCGGTGGTGTCCCACACCACGAACAGGCGGCGCAGCATACCCACCTGCGGGCCGGCCAGACCCACGCCGTCGGCGGCGATCATGGTCTCGTGCATGTCATCCAGCAGGGTGGCCAGACGATCGTCAAAGTTGGTAACGGGGCGGCAGACCTTGTTCAGGATGGGGTCGCCTTCTTTTACAATGTTGCGGATTGCCATAAATGGTACCTCCAAAAATTATCAGATATCACCGTCCGAATGCAGGTCCACCACAACGGTGGCCTTGGACGGAAGTTTTTCCTGTTCATAACAGTCCAGCGTACTGCGCACAAGGTCGCGGAAGCGTCGGTCGTTGCGGCACTTGACGGTGAGCTTGTAGCGGTAACTGTCGTTGATCTTTTCAATGCTGCCCGGCGTAGGGCCCAGCACCCGCAAAGGCAGGTCGGGCTGTTTTGCCGCCTGCTGCCCCAGCAATGCCGCGAATCGGGCGGCGGCCCGGGCCACTTCGATTTCCTTTGGCCCGGCAAAGCCGATGACGCACAGCCCGCAGAAGGGCGGGTACAGGCCCAGTTTCCGGTACGCGATCTCCTGCTCGAAAAAGGCGTCGTAGTCCTGTGCGGCGGCAAGGTTGAGCACCGGGTTGTCGGGGTCGGTGGTCTGGATGATGGCAAAGCCGGGGTCCTTTGCACGGCCGCTGCGGCCCACCACCTGCGTGATGAGACTGAACACGTTCTCGTAGGCGCGGAAGCCCTGTGCGAACAGCAGCGAGTCGATGCCCAGCACGCCCACAAGGGTCACGTCCTCAAAATCGAGGCCCTTGGCCACCATCTGGGTGCCCACCATGATGTCGTACTCGTGGTTTGCAAACTTTGCCAGCAGTTTTTCGTGAGCGTCCTTGGCGGCGGTGGAGTCCTGATCCATGCGCAGCACCCGTGCTTCCGGAAACAGCTTTGCCAGCTCTTCCTCAGCTTTCTGGGTGCCGAAGCCCCGGTATTGCAGCTTGCCGCCGCAAGTCGGGCAGACCGTGGGCGGCGGGTCCATCTGGCTGCCGCAGTAGTGGCACAGCAGCTTGTGGGCTGACTTATGATACACCATGGGCACGCTGCACTTGGGGCATTTCAGTACCTCGCGGCAGTCCTCGCACTGGGCCATGGTCTGGTAGCCCCGGCGGTTCAAAAGCAAAATGGTCTGCTTTTTCGCCTCCAGATTGCGGCGGATGGCATCTTCCAGTGCAAGGCTGATCTCCCGCGGGTTGCCGGAGGCCAGCTCGGCCCGCATATCCACGATCTGCACCGTGGGCAGCGGATTGCCGCCGTAACGCTGGGTAAGCCGTACCAGCTGGGTGCGGCCGTTCCGGGCCGCGTAAAAGCTCTCGGTGCTGGGGGTGGCGCTGGCCAGCAGCAGCAGGGCGCCATTCTCGGCGGCACGCTGCCGGGCCACTTCATGGGCGGAGTAGCGGGGCGCCGACTCGGAACGGTAGGTATGTTCCTGTTCCTCGTCCACGATGATCAGTCCGATGTTTTCCAGCGGTGAGAAGATCGCGCTGCGGGTGCCCACCACGATGTCGGCACCGCCGTCCTGGATCATCTGCCATTGCAGCAGGCGTTCGGTGTGGTTGAGGGCCGAATGCTGCACCGCCACCCGACGGCCAAACTGCCGCTTGAGCCGCAGGATCATCTGCGGTGTCAGGCTGATCTCCGGCACCAGCACCAGCGCACGTTTGCCCAGCTCCAGACACCGGGCAATGAGCTTTAAGAATACCAGCGTTTTGCCGCTGCCGGTCACGCCATACAGCAGGGCCGAATGCGGGGCGGCGTCCTCCAGCTTCGGCAGCAGCGCGTCATAAGCGGCCTGCTGCTCCTGCGTGAGTACAATGGGCTCATTCTGCAACGGGATGGAGGCATACAGGTCGATGGATTTGTTCACCTTGGTGCATTCCAGCACGCCTTTGGTACAGAGATTGTCCAGCACGGCGCGGCTGATGCCCTTTTCTTCCAGCTCCGTCAGGGTGCGGGGGCCGCCGCCCAGCAGGGCCACGGCCGCCAGCTGTTTGGCGGTGGGCTTTGGCTTTTGCGGCAGGGTACCGACCAACCGGTAGGAATTTTCTGTATGACGGACCAGCTGCTTTTGCAGCACGGGCGTAACCCCATCGGCCGCCACGGTGGGCTTGTACTGTGCCCCGTAGGGGATGACCGCCTTGACCGCCTCGTAATAGGTGCAGAAGGTGCGCTCCTTCAGAAAGTGCACCAGCCGCAGCAGCTCCGGGGTCAGACAGGCCGACGCCGGGGCCACGTCGAACAGGAACTTGAGCTTGGAATGTTCCGGCTCGGCGTCACAGGCCAGCACCACCCCCATGCGGGCGCGGCTGCCCAGACCAAAGGGCACCAGCACCATGCTGCCCAGACGCACCTTGTCCTGATGCTCCGGCAAAACGGCATAGGTGTACAGTTTATCAAAATGGAAGGTCGCGTTGCTTACGGCAACACCCACCGTTTTTGGCATGGGCACGGGCTCCTTTGCGGTTTGATTTACTGTGCGATCCCGGCGCGGCGGCAGATGACCTGATACAGCTCTTCTGCGCAGGATGCTACCTCATTGTTGACCAGCTTGAGGGTGAACTTATCCTGCTCGGCCAGCTCGCTCTGGGCCGTGGCCAGACGCTCGCGGATGCTTTCTTCGGTCTCGGTTCCGCGGCCACGCAGGCGGTGTTCCAGTTCTTCCACCGATGGCGGCAGCAGGAACACCGTGGTAGCACCCGGGAACATCCGGCGGATGTTGGCAGCGCCGTGCACGTCGATGACCAGAACCACCAGTTTGCCGGCTTCCAGACGCTTGTCCACTTCCTCGCGCAGGGTGCCATAGTAGTTGCCGTTGTAGAAGTTGTATTCCACCACCTGATCGGTGTCAATCAGCTGACGGAACTGCTCCTGGGTGCGGTAGTAGTAATCCACACCTTCCTGCTCCCCGGGGCGGGGGCTGCGGGTGGTGGCAGACACGGTTTTTTCGATCTCCGGATGGGCTTCGCGCAGTGCCTTGACCACGCTGTCCTTACCGGTGCCGGCGGCACCGGACACAACAAACAGAAATTTATTCTTCTCCATGGGTCTGTTCCTCCTCTGTTGTTCCCTTGCTCTCCTGCCCGGCCGCACGGTTTGCCACCGTTTCCGGCTGAAGGGCCGAGAGCACCACATGATCGGAATCCATGATGAGCACGGCACGGGTGCTGCGCCCATAGGAAGCGTCGATCAGCATGCCGCGCTCCCGCGCTTCCTTGACAAGGCGTTTGACCGGCGCAGAATCCGGGCTGACCACTGCCACGACCCGGCCCGCGCTGACCATATTGCCAAACCCGATGTTGATCAGCTTCATTGTATTCCTCCGAAAAACGTCTGGATCACTCCAGATTCTGGATCTGCTCGCGGATCTTCTCGATCTCCGCCTTCATATCCACCACGATGCGGGTGATGTCCAGATCCTGACACTTGGAACCGATGGTATTCGTTTCGCGGTTCAGCTCCTGCGTCAGGAAGTCCAGCTTGCGGCCCACCGGCTCGTTCAGCTGCAGGATCCCGCGGTACTGCGAGATGTGGCTGCGCAGGCGGACAGTCTCTTCATCCACGGCAGTCTTATCGCCAAAGATGGCGGCCTCGGTCAGCACGCGGGCATCGTCGATGTCGCGGTCCTCCAGAATGACCTTGAGCTTTTCGTACAGGCGGTTGGTATAGGCCTCCACCCGGCCTGCGCTCAGGGTCTCCACCTTGCCGACGCATTCCTCCAGGAAGTTCAGGCGGTTTTCCACGTCGGCCTTCATCTTGGCACCCTCGGCAGCACGCATCTCCACAAAACGGTCCAGTGCCTGGGCCGTGACGGCAGACACATCTTCCCACAGCTGCTCTTCGTCCACATCGGCGTGGCGGGTGGCCAGCACATCCGGGAAGCGGGTCAGGACAGCGGCAGAAATGTCGTTCTTGACCCCCAGCTGCTCCGAAAGATCCCGCATGGCCTGCTGATAGCTGCGGGCCAGCTCCATGTTCACGGTGACCACCGTATCGGCGGCATCCACGTTCTGGATGGTCATGCTCAGCTCCACCTTGCCGCGGGTGATGCGCTCGTTCAGCTGCTTTTTCAGGCGGCTGTCCAGATAGCTGCAGGTGCGCGGAATGCGCGAGGAATACTCAAAATAGCGGGAGTTTACGCTGCGCAGTTCCACCGTGATCTCACGGCCGTTGCGCACTGCGGTTCCCCTGCCGAAACCGGTCATGCTTAAAATCATACGTTCTCCTTTTTTGTGTGTTTGCGTACAGTTTCCGGCATATGTATCCGCCTTTGGGTATACAAGCCCATGTTACGATACATATAGCATCATTTTACTATTCTTTTCTGAAAAATTCAAGGTGCAGGATCAGGCTCTTTCCGGGCCGGAATACGGCATTGCGCGCAGGTGCGAAACAAAAGCCCCGGCGCGATCCTGAAAATAAAGATCGCGTCAGGGCTTCCGGGTCAATGAGCCGTTGTTCCGGCATTCGTTTTATACACGCAGGTCACGCTGCTTTCCAGCAGATCTGCGTTCAGCAGGGTCTGTTCCACCCAGTGGATGTTGTCGGAAATGGTGTCCAGCGAGACTTCGTATTCCTTTGCAATGCTGTCCATGCTGCGATACTGACAGCGATAGGTCAGGGTGAGGATCAGTTTGTCGACCATGGTGATCTTGGTAAAGCGCGGCTTGCGCTTGTGTTCCCGGCGGTAGCCTTCTTCCAGCGCCTGCAGCATGCGGCCGAATTCCTCCCGGGTAACCCCCATCAGGTTCCGGTAATCCGCTTCACACAGGTCGGCGAGGTGCTCTTCGGTAATACGCCTCATGGCAATAACCCCCTTTGCTCAGAATAACACTTGATATGATTGTTAATTATAAAAGGAATGCCGTGGCAAGTCAATGCAGTTGTGTCAGATTTCTGGTAAAAAGTGGGTGTATTTGTTGCATTTTAGTTGCATAAAGGCAAAATCCTCCTGTTTTTGCCAAAACAAAAAGCCTCCCGCTTGTATACGGGAGGCTCGCTGTTCAGTTCAGATGAGCAGATCAGACGGGGTGGGACTGATTGGTGTAGTCCACATGGTCGCCGTCCACGCCCTGCTTCTTGGCATTGCGCTTGTCGAAGAACTTGGGTGCCACCTGCGGGAACATGGCGTAGGTCAGCACGTCCTCTTCCTGCGTTGCCCACTTGG
>ERZ1026848.157-NODE-157-length-37459-cov-22.994626_pt1 | contig 37459 bp, 27 predicted proteins | sample MGYA00380154_ERZ1026848 | MGnify/ENA primary metagenome ERZ1026848 (study PRJEB33269, sample SAMEA4719790) | human gut metagenome | biome: human-associated habitat; feature: organic feature; material: feces | place: Cameroon | collected 2013-10 ...
GGCATACAAAAGCGGGGCGGCGGGCTCAAGCTGAAGTAGGCCCATCACGCGGCCGTTTTCCTCGAACACCCCAAGTCCTGCGCGACCCTTAAAGCCCGCTCGAATCAGGCCGCGCTCGAGCACAAAGTCCCGGGCGGCCTTTAGGCGCGGCGTCGGCGCTTCGGTAAAGGCGTCGGGCAGCACGCCGTCGGCCGGCGGCAGGGGCGAGGGGAATTCGAATAAAAAAGTGTCGGACGATGCCATTGGGATATCCGGTAGGAGAGCAAATACAAAACCGCAATGCCGGGAATTTTAAGGGGCCGAAAGGAACCCGACGGCAAAAGCCGTTGATCGGCCGGGTGAAGAGCCGAGCCGGTTCAGGCGCTGAAAACATGAGATAGGTCTGAGGGCCGGCATTTTCCGTGTAGAAGTTTCTTTGCGGATGCATGTCCGTCGCTTGAACAACTATCGTAAGATTTCGGCACCGATTGGACACTATCAGAGGACAAGACATGGCGTCGTCACCCGCAGGAGTCGGCTGCAACCGCGAGAATGCTGTCGTTGGGCGAGCGGATCGGCTGCTCGAGAGCATTGCCCCGACCAGAGCCCTCCGGACCAACCCAGGCCGCGAAGACACCAAGGACCTCCTTGAAGAAGTCCGCGCGAAACTCTCGCGCGAATCGAGCGTGACGGCTTTGGCGGCCGAGCTCGGACTCTCCCGCTCCTTTTTGTACCGAGGCCGGCACGGACTCGACGGTGTCACAGGGGTCAAAGACATGTTGCCGAAAGGAGCATCCGCATGAGTTATTTGTCTGAGGAAGATGTCAAGACGCGTTTGATTCTTCTGGCGTTACAAAGAGCTGGGTGGCCGACCACGAAGCTGATGGCGGAGTACTCCATCCGGAAGGACCGCTTCCGTATTGTCCCCGACCGATACGTTGCGGTTCCCGTTCCTGCCAAAGACAATCGGCCGGACTACCTTTTGTGCCGCCGCGCCAACTGCCCGATTGCCGTGCTTGAGGCTAAGGGGGGAGGGCGCAAGGCTGAGGACGGCATCGATCAGGCCGTTCGCTATGCGCAGATTCTCGGACTGCCGTTTGCCTACTCGTCTGCCGGCGAGAAATTCATCGAGCGCAATCTCGTGACCGGAAAACAGCGTGAGCTTGCGATGGAGGAGTTTCCGGGGCAAGAGCAGCTCTGGGAGATGTACTGCAAGGCAAAGGGCATTTCCGGAGACTCCGTCAATCGACTCGACGACGCACCGTACTACACGACCTCCGACGGGAAGGTGCCCCGCTACTACCAGATGCTCGCCATCAATACGGTGGTGGACGCCATCGTTGCCAAAAGGCGTCGCCGGGCTCTGCTCGTGATGGCAACCGGTACCGGGAAAACCTATACGGCTTTCCAGATTGTCTGGAGACTGCGTCAGGCCGGAGTCGCCAAGAACGTCCTTTATCTTGCCGACCGCAATCAGCTCGTCGACCAGACGCTAATCGGGGACTTTGCGCCTTTGAGCAAGATCCAGACAAAGATCAGGGACGGAAAGATCGATAAGAACTACGAGATCTACTTCGGGCTTTATCAGCAGCTCAAGAAGAACAAGTCCGCCAAGGCAGACAAGCAGGAGGAAAGCTTTGCCGACAACTTCCGGCAGGTCAGACCAGACTATTTCGACCTCATCATCGTGGACGAGTGCCATCGCGGCAGCGCCAAGGATGAAAGCAGCTGGCGCGAGATCCTGGATTACTTCTCGTCTGCCGTTCAGATCGGCCTGACAGCCACGCCCAGCGACAAAGAAGGCGCCGACAACGCCGCCTACTTCGGCGAACCACTTTACACCTACTCGCTCAAGCAGGGGATCGACGATGGCTTTTTGGCGCCGTTCCAAGTGGTCAACGTTCACTTGGACAAGGACGTCGACGGATGGGAGCCTGATCCCGGGGAGGTGGACTCCAAGGGCGAGCCAATTCCGCAGCGCCTTTACACGCGCGACGACTTTGACCGCAATCTGATCCTGAGACAGCGCACGCTGTGCGTGGCCCGCGTCATCACGGAGTATCTGAACAAGCTCGGCCGCATGTCAAAGACCATCGTGTTTTGTACGACGCAGGATCATGCCGGCCGCATGCGGGACGCGCTGCGGCAGATTAATGCGGACATGATGGCCGAGAACCCGCACTACATCGTGCGCATGACGGCCGACGATCAGGACGGCAAAGCGCTCTACAAAGAGTTCTGCAGCGTCGACGAACCGTATCCGGTGGTGGTCACTACGTCCAAGCTTCTGACGACGGGGGCCGACACCAAGTGCGTCAAGCTCATTGTTTTGGACACGCCGATTATGTCCATGACCGAGTTTAAGCAGATCATCGGCCGCGGAACGCGGTTGTTTGCCGATGAAGGCAAAACGTTCTTCACGATTTTGGATTTCCGCGGCGCCTGCGAGAACTTCAAGGATCCGAAGTTTGACGGCGAGCCGGAGCAAAGCCTGCGCTGGCCGCCGGATGCCGATCAGGACTACCAGCCGCTTGGCGGCGGCAAGGGAGGCGGCACGGATGGCGCAGAGGAAGAAGAGGGTGGCGACGAAGGGGCCGGAGGCGACGGAGGGGCCGGAGGCGACGGAGGTGATGGCGACGGTGGCGACACCGTTGAGGTTGAGCCCCCGAAGGTCAAGCGGTATGTCTACGAAGTCAACGGGGTTTCCGTTGAGGTGATCGGTGCCCGCGTCAGCTATCTGGACAAGGACGGCAAGCTTGTCACGCCCAAGTTCATCGACTACACGCGCGAAAACATCCTCAAGCAGTTCGGCTCCAAGGCCAAGTTCATGGAGGTCTGGAACGGCGAAGAAGAAAAACGCCGTATCATCGACGACCTTGCAAAGCAAGGCGTGCTGATTGAGCACCTGAGGCAAGAGCTGGGCAATCCCGACGCCGACGAGTTCGATCTGATCTGCTCGATTGCCTACGGTGTGGCTCCCTTGACCAGGCAGGCCCGGGCCTCGCGAGCGACCAGGAGCCGTTTCCTTGATAAATACCAGGGCATAGCCCGTCAGGTGCTCGAGCGCCTGTTGGACATCTACGCGCACGAAGGCGTGCTTGAGGTCGACAGAACGGGTGTTTTAAAGAGCAAGGAATTTTGGGAATTCGGCAGCCCGACAAAGATCGTTCGGGAATTCGGTGGGAAGGATCAGTACCGCGAGGCGGTTCGGGATCTGGAAAACGCGCTCTACCAAGAACACGAAATCGAAAACAACAACTTCACACAGGCAGGTATCTAAATGGCTTTCGGCAACTTCGTCAAGCGCGTGCGCGACATCATGCGCATGGATGCGGGCATCAACGGCGACGCGCAGCGAATCGAGCAGATGACGTGGATGATCTTTCTGAAGGCTTACGACTCTGCGGAAGAAACGTGGGAAACACTGGACGACACCGGCACCTTTACCTCGATCATCCCGGAGCGTTTCCGTTGGCGAAACTGGGCCGACACGTCGGACGACCACGGCCTTAAGGGCGAAGACCTGCTGAAGTTCGTCAACAACGAACTCTTCCCCGCCCTGCAGAATCTTGATCTGCCGGCAGGCTGCCCCAAGCGTCAGAGCATTGTGAAGACGGTCTTTGAGGACATTCACAACTACATGAAGGACGGCGTCTACTTCCGACAGATGCTCGAAGTGATCAACGACGTGGACTTTGCCGATCCGATGGAAACGCATGCTTTCGGCGATATCTACGAAAAGATTCTGAGCGGACTGCAGAGCGCCGGCAGTGCCGGCGAGTTTTATACGCCGCGTGCTCTGACGGACTTCATGGCCGCGCACGTGAACTTGAAGCTTGGCGATCAGATTGCCGACTTTGCCTGCGGCACCGGCGGTTTTTTGAACTCCGCCCGCAAGCAGTTGGCGGACGCGGCGGCCAACGGGAGAAACGAAGACCGCGAGCTTCTGGCGGCCTCTTTTCACGGGATTGAAAAAAAGCCTCTTCCTTACCTGCTGTGCATCACGAATCTGCTGCTCAACGGTGTGGACGAGCCCGATATCCGGCACGACAACTCGCTGACCCGAGACATCACGGATTACACGTCCAAGGACAAGTTCGACGTCATCCTGATGAACCCGCCCTACGGCGGCAGCGAAAAGCCGGAGATTCAGAACAACTTCCCGGAGCGGCTGCGCAGTGCCGAAACGGCTGACCTCTTCATGATCCTCATCATGAAGCGTCTTAAGGCAACCGGCCGCGCCGCCGTGGTCGTGCCGGACGGCTTTTTGTTCGGCGGCGGCAATAAGGCCGAAATCAAGCGCGACCTGCTCAAGAAGTTCAACCTGCACACGATCGTGCGCCTGCCGACGAGCGTCTTTGCTCCCTACACCCCCATTGCCACGAACATGATCTTCTTTGACGGCACGGGGCCGACAAAAGAGACGTGGTTCTACCGCGTGGATATGCCCGATGGCTACAAGCACTTTTCCAAGACAAAGCCGATGCTGCTCGAGCACCTCGGCGACCTGAGCGCCTGGTGGTCAAACCGCCGGACCGTTCAGATCGACGGCATCGACAAGGCCCGCGCTTTCACCCCGAAAGAGCTTGAGGCATTGGACTTTAACTTTGACCAGTGCGGCTTTTCCGTTGAGGAAGAAGAAATCCTTCCGCCCAAGGAATTGATCGCCAAATACCAGGCAGACCGTGAGGCGCACGAGAAGGTGTTGGATGCGGCACTTTCGGCCATCCTTGAAAAGATTGGAGGCGAGCAATGAATGCGGCGGCGTTGAGAGCTTCGATCCTTCAGTTGGCCATTCAGGGGAAGTTGGTTCCGCAGCGTGATGACGAACCAGCGGTCGAGCAGATAGGAGACGCTCCGGAGGATGTGCCGTTCGCGATTCCAGAGAAATGGAAGTGGGTTCCCATTGGCTCTGTATGTAGATACGTTAAACGAGGGAAGTCTCCTAGATATTCCGATATTCCGGAGATTCCCGTCATAGCGCAGAAATGCAACCAATGGGATGGGTTCCACATTGAAAAAGCAAAATTCATAGATCCTGTAACGGCGTTTTCTTATAAACAAGAAAGTTGGATTCAGGACAATGATGTTCTTTGGAATTCAACAGGACTAGGAACACTTGGACGTGTTGCTTTATACAAGAGCCGTTTTAATCCTTATGGCCGAGCCGTAGCAGACAGTCATGTGACTGTGTTGAGATGCTCGGATTTTGTTTCTGCAGAGTATCTTTATTTTTATATTAGAAGTCCGGCGGTTCAATCGGTTGTCGAAGGCATCTCCAGTGGAAGCACAAAACAAAAAGAGTTGGCAACCACAACGATCAAAGCGCTAGGGATTCCGTTGCCTCCTGTTGAAGAGCAGCGCCGCATCGTCGAGCGCCTCAACGAACTCTTGCCATTGGTCGATGTGTACGGGAAGGCATATGAGGCTCTGGACAAGCTCAATAAGGAGCTGCCGGGGAAACTGCGAGCTTCGCTGCTGCAGGAGGCGATTCAAGGGAAGTTGGTTCCGCAGCGTGATGACGAGCCTTCGGTCGAGCAGATCGGAGAGGCTCCGGAGGATGTGCCGTTTGCGATTCCGGAGAAATGGAAGTGGGTTCCCATTGGCTCTGTATGTAGATACGTTAAACGAGGGAAGTCTCCTAGATATTCCGATATTCCGGAGATTCCCGTCATAGCGCAGAAATGCAACCAATGGGATGGGTTCCACATTGAAAAAGCAAAATTCATAGATCCTGTAACGGCGTTTTCTTATAAACAAGAAAGTTGGATTCAGGACAATGATGTTCTTTGGAATTCAACAGGACTAGGAACACTTGGACGTGTTGCTTTATACAAGAGCCGTTTTAATCCTTATGGCCGAGCCGTAGCAGACAGTCATGTGACTGTGTTGAGATGCTCGGATTTTGTTTCTGCAGAGTATCTTTATTTTTATATTAGAAGTCCGGCGGTTCAATCGGTTGTCGAAGGCATCTCCAGTGGAAGCACAAAACAAAAAGAGTTGGCAACCACAACGATCAAAGCGCTAGGGATTCCGTTGCCTCCTGTTGAAGAGCAGCGCCGCATCGTCGAGCGCCTCAACGAGCTTCTGGCCGAAGTGGATAGGCTCGGGTAATGTCGTCTTGGGCTTGCGGCCCAAGGCCCGGGAGCCGATTGGCGGAGAACGGCTTTGGCCGAACTCCGCGATCTTGAGTGATTCGGCGCGTCAGTCTTCTTTAAAAGCCACTTCGCGGGTCTTGCGAAAGGCCGGGGCGGCGATCAGCAGCACCATCAGGACGGCGGCGATTAAGAGCCCGCAGGAGATGGGACTCGTGACGAACACCGCAGGGTCCCCGCGTGTGAGAAGCAGGGCGCGGCGCAGGTTTTCCTCCATCATCGGGCCGAGAATGAAGCCCAGAACCAGCGGCGCGGTCTCGCAGCCGAGCTTACCGAACACGTAGCCCGCAAACCCGAAGAAAATCGCCACCCACACGTCCCAGACGTTGTTGTTGATCGAATAAACGCCGATGAAGCAAAACGCCAGAATCGCCGGAAAGAGCCAGCGGTAGGGCACGCGCAGCAGCTGCACCCACACGCCGATCATCGGCAGATTCAAAACGATCAGCACGAGGTTGCCGAGCCACATCGACACGATCAGGCCCCAAAAGAGCGCCGGGTCGTTTTGCATGACCTGCGGGCCCGGGACGATGTCGTGAATCATCATGGCGCCGATCATCAGGGCCATGACGGCGTTGGAGGGAATGCCGAGCGTAAGCATCGGCACAAAGGAGGTTTGCGAGCCGGCGTTGTTGGCCGACTCAGGCCCTGCGACACCGCGGATGTTGCCGTAGCCAAAGGGCGGATCGGCCTTGTCACCCGCCAGTTTCTCCTCGCACGTGTAGCTTGCAAAGGAACTCAAAAGGGCCCCGCTGCCAGGCAGCACGCCCAGAATCGAGCCGATGGCCGTGCCGCGCACGATGGCTCCGGCCGAGGTCTTGGGTTCGGCCCAGGAGGGCAGAATGTTGCGCACCTTGCTCGGCACAAGAGACCGGCTCATGGAGCCCTCGAGGTTGCGCATGATTTCGGCAAAGCCAAAAAGGCCCATGCTCAGCGGCACGAAGTCAACGCCGTCCTGTAGCTCGTCGAGGCCGAAGGTAAAGCGCATGGCGCCCGAGTTGACGTCGGTACCGATCAGGCTCAGTAGCAGCCCGAGCAGCACCATGGCGATGGCTTTCAAAAGAGATCCGGTGGCCAGCACCGTGGCACTGACGAGCCCGAGCACCATCAGGCTGAAGTATTCGGCCGGTCCGAATTGAAAGGCCAGTTCCGTCAGGCATTGCAACGGCAGACCGTTTCGTGCATACCCAAAGCTTGTCTGCTTCTGCCGTTTCCGGAGCTCGGAGCTGAGGAAGCCCCCCGGGGCGGGTCTTGTCACCTGACGACAACGTAGTTCTCCTTTCGGATCACTGAGGCTGGTCAACCGGCTTGATGGCTCAAGCCTCTCCTTTTAAGGAGGGGTGGTTGAGCTTCCTTTCGTTAAGGCCGCCCGCCCCCTCGCAGTGACGCGCGATTGGCCGGACTTGTTTTGCAAATTGGAAAAACTGTCGATCATTTTATGCCCGGCACACGTGCTTTTACGTACGCAAGCCCCGCGCGCTAATGGAAAGTGCTGAAACAGTTTGGAACGCTTTTGTCTTGAAAACGCCCCCGCCGATCCCCACATAGTCCCTATCGCCGGGACGAAGACGCTCCGGCCGAAAAGGAATGAAAAACACATGAGACAAGACAAACTGACGACCAAGTTCCAGGAAGCGCTCGGCGAAGCCCAGTCGCTCGCTCTGGCGCACGACAACCAGTTCATCGAACCGGTGCACCTGCTGCTGGCCGTGATGAACGACCCCGAAGGGGGTGCGGCTAGTCTGATCGAACGCTCGGGCGGCAACGCCAAGCGCGTGCGCCAGGACGCAGAGGCGGCCGTTGAGCGCCTGCCCAAGGTCTCGGGCACGCAGGGCGACGTGCAGATCGGGCGTGACCTGGTCCGTGCCCTCAATCTCACGGAAAAGGAAGCCATGCAGCGCGGCGACCAGTTCATTTCCACGGAAATGTTCCTGCTCGCCCTCACGGCTGCCGACATGGAAGCCTCGCGCATCCTCACGGGCGCCGGCGTCACCCGCAAGCTTCTTGAAGCGGCCATCAGCGCCGTCAGAGGCGGCGAAACCGTCAACGACGCCGAAGGCGAAACCGGGCGCGACGCCATCCAAAAGTTCACGGTGGACCTCACGGAACGGGCCCGCCTGGGCAAACTCGACCCCGTGATCGGCCGCGACGATGAAATTCGCCGCACGATGCAGATTCTGCAGCGCCGCACGAAGAACAACCCGGTGCTCATCGGTGAGCCCGGCGTGGGCAAGACCGCCGTCGTGGAAGGTCTGGCGCAGCGTATCGTCAACGGGGAAGTACCTGATGGCTTGAAGGGCAAGACGGTGCTGTCCCTGGATATGGCGGGCCTTATTGCCGGCGCCAAGTACCGCGGCGAATTCGAAGAGCGCTTAAAGAAGCTTTTGAAGGAAATCACGGCCGCAGAGGGGCGCATCATCCTCTTTATCGATGAGCTTCACACCATGGTGGGCGCGGGCAAGACCGAAGGCTCGATGGATGCGGGCAATATGTTGAAGCCCGCCCTGGCGCGCGGCGAACTGCACGTGATCGGCGCCACGACCCTGGACGAATACCGCAAGTATGTCGAAAAGGACGCAGCCCTCGAGCGTCGTTTCCAGAAGGTGCTCGTCGATGAGCCGAGCGTGGAGGACACCATCGCCATCTTGCGCGGTCTGCAGGAAAAGTACGAAGCGCACCACGGCGTGGAAATCACCGACCCGGCCATTGTGGCCGCGGCCGAACTCTCGCACCGCTACATCACCGACCGCTATCTGCCCGACAAGGCCATCGACCTTATCGATGAGGCCGCCAGCCGCGTCAAGATGGAAATCGACTCCAAGCCCGAAGCCCTCGACAAGCTCGAACGCCGCCTGATCCAGCTCAAGATCGAGCGCGAAGCCATGAAGAAGGAAACGGACGACGCCAGTCGCCAGCGCCTCGAGGCGATCGAAAAGGAAATCGAAACGCTCTCGCGCAAGTTCTCGGACCTCGAGGAAATCTGGAAGGCCGAAAAGAGCCAGGCTCTGGGCGAAAAGGACGTGCGCGACGAAATCGACAAGGTGCGCCGCGAAATGGACGCCTGCCGCCGCGAGGCGCGCTACGAGCGCTTGGCCGAATTGCAGTACGCCGTGCTCCCCAAGCTCGAAGAAAAGCTCAAGAAGGCCGAGTCGACCGAAAAGAAGACCCTCGAGACGCAGCCCAAGCTGCTGCGCACCAGCGTGGGCGCCGAGGAAATCGCCGAAGTCGTCAGCCGCGCCACCGGCATTCCGGTGAGCAAGATGATGCAGGGCGAGCGCCAAAAGCTGCTGCACATGGACGAAGCCTTAAGTCAGCGCGTCATTGGGCAAAGCCAGGCCGTGCGCGTGGTGACGGACACGATTCTGAGAAGCCGCGCGGGCCTGTCGGACCCCAACCGTCCCTACGGCTCGTTCCTATTTTTGGGCCCCACGGGCGTGGGCAAGACGGAACTGACCAAAGCGCTGGCCAACTTCCTTTTTGACAGCGACGACGCGATGGTGCGTATCGACATGAGCGAATTCATGGAAAAGCACTCCGTGGCGCGTCTGATTGGTGCGCCTCCGGGATACGTGGGCTACGAGGAGGGCGGTTATCTCACGGAGGCCGTCCGCCGCAAGCCCTACAGCGTGATTTTGCTCGATGAGGTCGAAAAGGCGCACCCGGACGTGTTCAACGTTCTGCTTCAGGTTCTCGACGACGGCCGTATGACCGACGGTCAGGGCCGCACGGTGGACTTTAAGAACACGGTGATCGTGATGACGAGCAACCTGGGCTCGGCCGAGATCCAGCAGATGCAGGCCACGGCCAAGCCCGAGGAGATCAAGTCGGCGGTGATGGAACAGGTCAAGGCACACTTCAGGCCCGAATTCATCAACCGTATCGACGAGATCGTGGTCTTCAACGCCCTGGACGATCAGGCCATCGAAAAGATCGCTAAGATCCAGGTCGACAAGCTCGCCGGCCGCATCGCCGCGCAGGACGTCAAGTTCGACGTCACGCCCGCGGCGCTGCACGCGGTGGCGCAGGCCGGGTTCGATCCGGTCTACGGTGCTCGTCCCCTGAAGAGAGCCGTGCAGGATCAGCTCGAAAACCCGGTGGCGCGTCTGCTGCTCGAAGGCAAGGCCGCGCCCAAGGACACGATCGTGGCCGAGGTCAAGGACGGCGCGATCGGCTTTACGGTCCAAAAGGCCGCGTCCTGACGCCGCACGTTCGGGTTCGCCCTCGGGCGGATCCGAAGCGCAAAAAGGGAAAAGAGAGCCTCGACGGTTGTTGTGCCGCCGAGGCTTTTTGTTGCCTGAAGGTTGCCCGTCTTAGTTGAGCGTGGGGGCAAAGTCTTCGGGGCTTTGGGTATTGGTCAGTTCCACATGCACCACGAGGCCGTCCGGGGTGACGTAAAGCGGCGCGCCACAGTCGTCGCACCACTCCAGCGAAAAGGTCTGCTCCTGCTCGACGATGTCGTTGACGTCCTTGGCTTCCAGAGTGTCGCGGGCGCTCGTAAAGTACGCGTCGCTTTCCTGGGGCATGCCAGGCCAGGCGATGCCGCAGATGACGTGATCGCGCGCGTTTTTGGGCGTCAGGCCGATTCTGAGCTCACAGGTCTTGTCCGTGTCTCGGGCATTGGGCACGAAAAGCGCCAGCGTGGCGATGAGGCCCTTGGGCTCGTACCCCATGCTGCCCGCAAAGTCCACGAGCGCCTTCAAGCCCCAGGTGCGCATCAGCGCTTCGGACTCGCGCCAGCTGTGGTAAAAGCCCCCCGCGGGCTGCACTTCAAAGACCGAGCCGAGCATCGTGAATTCCAGAAGCTCATGCGTTTTGAGGCAGAAATTCATCATGCCGCGGCCCACGTCGATGATGGTTTCGTTTTGCGCGCGAAAGAGCTCTTCGGGCTTGTCGGCCGCCACGCAGCAAAACAGGTAGCGCGGATCGGAAAAGTCGGGCGGGGGCACTTCGCCGATGAGCGGGCTCACGTCAAAGGCCGAGCCGTGGGGCAGATCGCGCATGCGCTCGAGCATGCGGCGCGGCGTGCGGAACGCATCGGGCAGATGGTCGGCCGAGAGTATGTGCGAGCCCATGATCACGCGCGCTTTGGGCGAGGTGAAGTTTTCGCGCACACTGTCGGCAATGCCCTCGAGCACGTCCTCGTCGACCACTCCGTAGTAGTTGCGGTAGCGGCTCCAGGTCATGATCGGAATGAGCATGAGAACGGCCGCGCCTTTTTCGTCGACCACCGTTTCGGCGCAGTCTTCGGCAATGACGAGCAGCCGCTCGTAGCAGTAGTCGGCCGGCTCCGCGTTCTTAAAGTAGGAAAGCGCCGCCTCGATGTCGCCGTCTTCGCCCTTTGCGAGCACGGAGTTGCACAGCTGCCGCAGGCGCTGCTCATACGGGGCGGCCTGCAGGGCGGTGGTGCATTGCACGAGTTGGCCCGTCACGCGGATGATTTCGTGGTGGACGCTGTCAAAACGGATTTCGGTGGTCACGATGCGTTTGCAAAATGAGTTGGGGTCTTCAACGGGAGCGGATCGCTCCAAAGGCGGGCAAGTCTAGCGCAGGCGAGCGGAAAAACAAAGGGCGCAACGCCTTGAAAAACAAGACTCTTTTGAGGAGTGCGCCGCCGAGCTCGGCCCGGGGTCGAGCCCGCCGCAAAGCCGTTGGCGGCGGGGGCGCCGTGTTAGAATGCCCCCGTATTTTACCCAGGCCGGCCGCGAGGCTTGGTGGGGCGGCGCGCGCCTTGGCCCGCACGGGCTCAAAGGCCCTCCCCACGAGTCCTTGAAAATCATTCCCCTTCAGCCGGCCTTTTCCCCAAGCTAAGCACAGTATTTTTAATGGACAATATCCGCAATTTTTCCATCATTGCCCATATCGACCACGGCAAGTCGACGCTTGCCGACCGTCTGATTCAGCGCTGCGGCGGTCTGAGCGACCGAGAAATGAGCGAGCAGGTGCTCGACAGTATGGATCTGGAGCGCGAACGCGGCATCACCATCAAGGCGCAGACCGCCAGCCTCAAGTACAAGGCCAAGGACGGCAAGCTCTATGAGCTCAACCTCATCGACACCCCGGGGCACGTGGACTTTTCCTACGAAGTGAGCCGCTCCTTGTCGGCCTGCGAAGGCGCTCTGCTCGTCGTGGACGCCACGCAGGGCGTGGAGGCGCAGACCGTGGCCAACTGCTACACGGCCATCGATCTGGGCGTGGAAGTCGTGCCGGTGCTCAACAAGATGGACTTGGCCAGCGCCAACCCCGACGCGGCCAAGGAAGAAATCGAGGACGTGATCGGCATCGACGCCACCGACGCGGTCGAGTGTTCGGCCAAGACCGGCATGGGGATCGACGAGATTCTCGAGCGCGTTGTGCGCGACGTGCCCCCGCCCAAGGGCGACGAAAAGGCGCCGTTGCAGGCTCTGATCATCGACAGTTGGTTTGACAACTACGTCGGGATCGTCACGCTCGTGCGCGTGGTCAACGGCGTGATCCGTCCCAAGGACAAGGTCATGCTCATGGCCACGGGCGCCACGCACCTCGTGGAACAAGTCGGCGTCTTTACCCCCAAGGCCAAGCAGCGCGAGTGCCTCAAGCCCGGCGAAGTGGGCTTTGTGGTCTCGGGCATTAAGGAACTCAAGGACGCCCGCGTGGGCGATACGATCACGCAGGCGGCCAATCCGGCCAGCGCGCCGCTGCCCGGCTTTAAGGAAGTCAAGCCGCAGGTGTTCGCGGGCCTGTACCCGGTCGAATCCAATCAGTACGACGCTCTGCGCGAGGCTCTCCTGAAGCTGCAGCTCAACGACGCGGCCCTGCAGTTTGAGCCCGAAGTCTCGCAGGCGCTCGGCTTTGGCTTTCGCGCGGGCTTTTTGGGGCTGCTGCACATGGACATCGTGCAGGAGCGACTCGAGCGCGAATATGACATGGACCTCATCACGACCGCCCCGAGCGTGGTCTATGAGGTGCTCATGACCAACGGCGAAGTCATTCGCGTGGAAAACCCGAGCAAGCTCCCCCCGGTCGACAAGATTGCCGAAATACGCGAGCCCATCGACACGGTCACGATCTTCGTGCCCAACGAATACGTGGGCGCGGTCATGAAGCTGTGCCAGGAAAAGCGAGGCGTGCAGACGAACCTTGCCTACCACGGCCGTCAGGTGCACCTGACCTACGAGCTGCCCCTGGCGGAAATCGTTCTGGACTTCTTTGACCGCATGAAGTCCATCACGCGCGGCTACGCCTCAATGGACTACGAATTCAAGGAATACCGCGCCAGCGACGTCGTCAAGGTCGACATGCTCATCAACGGCGACCGAGTGGACGCCTTAAGTTCGATCATTCACCGCACGAACGCGCAAAGCCGCGGCCGCGAAATCGTCACGCGCCTGCGCTCGCTTATTCCGCGCCAGATGTACGACGTGGCCATTCAGGCGGCCATCGGCGCCAACATCATCGCGCGCGAAAACGTCAAGGCCTTGCGAAAGAACGTTTTGGCCAAGTGCTACGGCGGCGACATTACGCGTAAAAAGAAGCTCTTGGAAAAGCAGAAGGCCGGCAAAAAGCGCATGAAGCAGGTCGGCAGCGTGGAAATTCCGCAGGAAGCCTTCCTGGCGATCCTGCAGGTCGACGACAAAAAGTAAGACCTCGGGCGGGCTGCGTGCCCGCCGAACCGAACAACCGATTGGCAAAAGGCCGCCCGGAAGGCGCGGCCTTTTGGGAGAAAGGCCAATGAATTTTGCTCTGATTTTGTTTTTGCTCACGCTTTTTACGGGCGTGATGTGGGTGGCCGAGAAGTTTTATTTCCGCCCCCGCCGCAAGGCGCAGGCCGACGCTCAGGCCCGCGCCTTTGAAGCGGCCAACCGCGAAGCCATCGACCGCGGCGAAGCCTCGGTCATTCAAACGCGCAACAACCTGTACGCGCGCAGCGTCAACATGCCCTGGTGGCTCGACTACACCGCCGGGCTCTTTCCGGTCATTCTGATCGTCTTTTTGCTGCGCTCGTTTCTTTTCGAGCCCTTCCGCATTCCCTCGGGCTCGATGCTGCCCACGCTTTACATCGGCGACTTCATCCTGGTGAACAAATACAGTTACGGCGTGCGTTTGCCCGTGATCAACACCAAGATCCTCGAGGTGGGAGAGCCCGAACGCGGCGACGTGATGGTGTTCCGCTACCCGATGGACGAGTCGATGGACTACATCAAGCGCGTGGTCGGGCTGCCGGGCGACACGGTAAGCTACATCAACAAGGAAATCCGCATCAACGGCGAAGTCGTCAAGCAAACCTTGGTGGGCGACTGGGTCGATCCCTTCTCGATGGTGACCCTCTCGGAGCGCACCGAAAAGCTCGGCGAGCGCGAACACCGCATGGCCGTGGACAACCGGTATCCGGCGGGCCTGCGCGGTCAGCCCTACGAGCGCGTGGGCAACGCCTGCCGCTACTACAGCAACGGCTTTGTGTGCAAGGTGCCCGAAGGGCAGTACTTCGTGATGGGCGACAACCGCGACAACAGCGAAGACAGCCGCTACTGGGGCTTTGTGACCGACGATCAGATCGTGGGCAAGGCCGTGCTCGTGTGGGCCAACTTCAGCGACATGAGCCGCGTGGGCTCGATCAAGTAAGGAGGCCCGGGCTATGAACGCGAGCGTCAACCGTGTGCTTTTAAGTGCCGAGGAGCTCGAAAAGCGCATCGGCTACGAATTCAAGAACAAGGCTCTGTTGAAAAGAGCCCTGACGCACCGCAGCTTTGCCGTCGAACACAACGAGCGGCTCGAGTTTCTCGGAGACTCGGTTTTGAACTGCGTCATCGGCCACGCGCTCTTTTTGCGCGACCGCCACTTTGACGAGGGGGTTCTGTCGCGCGTGCGCGCCAACCTCGTCTGCGAAAAGGCTCTCGATGAAATCGCCGCCGAAATTCAGATCGGGCAGTTCATCTACCTTGGGGAGGGGGAACTGAAAACCGGCGGGGCCGACCGCCCGAGCATTCTCGCGGACGCCTGCGAGGCCGTGTTCGGGGCCGTGTTCCTCGATTCGGGCTTTGAAGAGGCTCAGAAGGTGATCCTGCGCCTGTACGAGCCGCTTCTGTCGGCCAAGGGCATGACCGGCGAGCGCCTCTCCAAGGACCACAAGACGCTGCTGCAGGAATTTTTGCAGGCCCGCCGCATGAACGTGCCGCAGTACCGGATCCTGAAGGTCACGGGCGCGGCGCACTGCCAGCACTTTGAGTGCGCCTGTGCGGTGGCCGAGGCCGGCATGCAGGAAATGGGCGAAGGCAAGAGCCGGCGCGAGGCCGAGCAGCAGGCCGCCGGCCGCATGCTCGACAAACTGCGCGTCAAGTACCCGCAGACAGCTAGGAAGAACAAATGAGCGACAACGATTTTGAAGGCATGCTCGCCGCCGCGGGCATGGGGCAAAAAACCTACCCCGAGGATTTCCGCTGCGGCTACGTGGCCGTGGTGGGGCGCCCCAACGTGGGCAAGTCCACGCTCATCAACGCCGTCGTTGGTGAAAAGGTCTCGATCACGAGCAAAAAGCCGCAGACCACGCGCGACCGCGTGCTCGGCGTGGCCACGGACCCCGACGCGCAGATCGTCTTTGTGGACACCCCGGGCTTTCAGTCCAAGTACACCTCGCAGCTTTTAAAGCAGATGAACCGCACCGTGCGCACGGCCCTTGCCGACGTCGAGGCGGTGCTCTTTGTGATCGACTCCTCGGGCTGGAAAAGCGACGACGAGCTCGTGCTCAAGCTTCTCAATCCCGAAGCCAAAAACGTCATTCTCGTGCTCAACAAGATTGACCTCTTAAAGGACAAGGAGCGTCTGCTGCCCCTGATGGCCGAGTCGATGCAAAAGTTCCCGTTTGCCGCGATCGTGCCCGTGAGCGCCGAAAAGGGCAAGATGCTCGAGGACCTCAAGGGCGAAATCAAAAAGCTGCTGCCCGTCTCGCGCCCGTACTTTGATCCGGACCTTTACACCGACAAGTCGCCGCGCTTTATGGCCGCCGAAACGATCCGTGAAAAGGCTTTTCGCCTCCTGGGCGACGAGTTGCCCTACGGCCTGGCGGTCATGATCGAGCGCTGGAACGAAACCGAAGAGGGCGCCGAAATCGTCGCTTCTCTTTGGGTCAACCGCGAAAGCCACAAGCCGATCGTCATCGGCGAAAAGGGTGCCAAACTGCGCGAAATCAGCCGTCTGGCCCGCGCCGACATCGCCGAGCTTCTCGGTAAGCGCGTGCACCTGCAAGTGTGGGTGCGTGTGCGCAGCGGCTGGAGCGACGACGCGCGCATTTTGAAGTCCCTCGGTTACGGCGACTGATTTTTCCATGGCCCGAGGCGCAATGAGAGGGATCGACGGCACGAATCTGCTCCTGCGCAAGCCCATGCTGCGGGCGCGCGAGGAGCCCGCGTTCGTGCTCTCGACGCAGCCCTGGAAGGAAACGAGCCTCATCGCCGAACTGCTCACCAAGCATCACGGCCGTGTGACGGTCGTGGTGCGCGGCGCCAAGCGCCTCTCGAGCCGCTTTCGCGGCCTCATCAATCCCTTCGTGCCCCTGATGACGAGTTTTTCGGGCACAAGCGACATCAAAAACCTCACCGACGCCCGCTGGCTCGGGGGCCTGGCCCCGATTGAGCCCGAGGCCCTGGCCACGGCCTTTTACGTCAACGAACTCGTGCTGCGCATGACGGTGCGCAACGACGAGTGCTCGGCGCTGTTTGCCCCGTACACGCGGGTGTTGGCCGACCTGTCGCTCCTGAAAGGCCGGGAGCTTTCGCTTTGCCTGCGCGCCTTTGAGCTGCGCCTTCTCGAGCACCAGGGCTGGGGCCAGAAGGGAAAACTGCAGGAGGCCGGCGAGGGGAGCCTGTGGACCGTGCGCGACGGCGAGCTCGTGCGCGTCAACACCCTCCAAGCCGGCCAGACGCCCGTGACGGAGGCCTCGGCGCGTGCCGTCATCGGCGCTCAAATGGACCTCTCCAACGACTTACGGGAAATACGGGACGTTTTGCGCCGCATAATCGGCTACTATGTGGGTGTAAGTGGTTTCAAAACCCGCCGAACCCTGGAACATTGGACGCAGTTCTGAGGCGAGCCCGACGCTGCGGATCCGATGACGAACGTAACGCAGGCCCTGCGACGGTCAATCGGTTTTTAACCCGTGTCCGCAAGGCTTCGTGATGCTCACCAACCTATCCGTCAACCTCAATAAGATCGCCCTGCTGCGCAACGCACGCGAGGGCAATACGCCTTCCGTGACGCTCTTTGCGGCCATTGCCCTTAAAAGCGGCGCGGCCGGCATTACCGTGCACCCGAGACCCGACGAGCGCCATATCCGCGCCGACGACGTGCCGGCCCTGGCTAAGCTCCTTAAAGCCTGGCCCGGACGGGAATTCAACATTGAGGGCAATCCGTTTTTAAACCTCATGGATCACGTGCGCGCGGTCAAGCCCGACCAGGTCACGTTCGTGCCCGACTCGGACGCGCAGAAAACGAGCGACCACGGCTTTGACCTCACCCAAGACGGCGAGCGGCTGCGGCCGCTTATCGCCGAGGCCAAGAGCCTGGGCTGCCGCGTGAGCCTTTTTATGGATCCGGTGCCTGAGCAGATGGCTCTAGCCAAGGTCCTCGGAGCCGATCGGGTGGAACTTTTCACGGCAGACTATGCCGCCAGCTGCGGTACATCGGCATTTAAGGAAACGTTGGAAAAATACCGACGGGCCGCGCAGACGGCCCGCAATGTCGGACTTGGGGTGAACGCAGGACACGACCTGAGCCTAACGAACCTGTCGGACCTTTTGGTTTCCTGCGAGTGCATCAGCGAGGTGTCCATCGGACACGCTCTGACGGCCGAGGCACTCGAATACGGTATGACGGAAACCATCGGACGCTATAACGGGCTGTGTCTGCACGCCGCCGAGCGTATTGCCCATCAAGGCGCCTGAGGCGTGAGCAGCCAGGAGGAAGAATATGCTCGGACCCGTTGTCTGTGACATCGCCGGCACCGCTTTGACGGATGTCGAACGCAAACGCATCGCTCACCCGCTCGTCGGGATGGTGATTCTCTTTACCCGCAACTACACCGATCGCGCGCAGCTCACGCAGCTTTGCGCCGACATTCATGCGGTCAAGCCCGGCATTTTGATCGGCGTTGACCACGAAGGTGGCCGCGTGCAGCGCTTTCGCAAGGACTTTACCGAGATTCCGGCCATGAGCGCCTACGGCATGGCCTATCAGGAAGACCCCGAAGCGGCGGCCCGGGCTCTGACGGCCGCAGGCTTTGTGATGGCCTGCGAATTGCGCTGCGCGGGCGTGGACTTTACCTTTGCGCCGGTTCTTGACCTCAATTGGGGCGCGAGCCAAATCATCGGCGAGCGCTCCTTTGCCCTGGATCCGCGCGTGGTCACGCGCCTGGCGCGGGCCGTCAGCCACGGCATGCTCATGGCGGGTATGGCCAACTGCGGCAAGCACTTCCCAGGGCACGGCTACGCCTCGGCCGACAGCCACGTGGCTTTGCCCGTCGACGAGCGCGACCCGGTTCGCATCGAACACGCCGACGCCAAGCCCTACACCTGGATGGGCACGGGCCTGGCGTCGATCATGACCGCGCACGTTCTGTACCCGGCGTACGACAACGTGCCCGCGACCTTTTCCAAGCGCATTCTCAAGACGCTGCTGCGCGAGACGCTGCACTTTGCCGGCTTTGTCTTCTCGGATGATCTGTCGATGAAGGGGGCGGGCGGCGGCACGCTCACCGAGCGCGCCCACAAGGCCCTGGAGGCGGGCTGCGACGGCGTCATCTGCTGCAACGCGCCCGAGGAGGTCGACGAGATGCTCGGAAAGCTTGAGTTCACGCCCGATAGGGATTGGCTCGATCGCGCCTGCGCCGTCGTTCCGCGCGGAGGCTGCCCGGACTGGGAAACGTTAGTAAACTCTCACGTCTACACCGTTTCGCGAGAGCTCATGAAGCTCTGAGGACCGTCTGACCGTGATCATCGAATCTCTGCTTGACACCGACCTTTATAAGTTCACGATGATGCAGTGCGTGCTGCATCAGTTCCCCGACGCCAACGTGCGCTACCGCTTCCGGTGCCGCACCGAGGGCGTTGATCTGAGTCCCTATGTGGCGGACATTCAGGCCGAGATCGACCATCTGTGCACGCTCACGATGAGCGAGCAAGAGCTCGCGTATCTGGCCTCGCTGCGCTTCATCAAGAGCGACTTCGTCGAATTCCTGAGCCTTTTTCACCTCAAGAGCAAGTACGTCAAGGTGATGAAATGCGATGAGATGCCCTGCGGCATCGACATCGTCATCGAAGGCCCCTGGCTGCATACGATCCTCTTTGAGATCCCGGTGCTGGCCATCGTCAACGAGGTGTATTTCCGCCACACGGTGCCGCACCCCGATGAGGCCGAGGGCATGGCCCGGCTCGAGCAAAAGATTCGCTGGATCAAGAATGAGCCCGACAACGGCAACCTCAAGATCAGCGACTTCGGCACACGCCGCCGCTTTTCGCGCGAGTGGCAGCGCAAGGTCATCGAAGTGCTCTGCCGCGAGCTCGGGCCCACGTTCTTTGCGGGCACGAGCAACGTGATGTACGCCAAAAAGTATGGCCTGATTCCGATCGGCACGATGGCGCACGAATACCTGCAGGCCTGCCAGGGTCTCGGACCGCGTCTGCGCGACAGCCAGACCTACGGCTTTGAGATGTGGGCTAAGGAATACCGCGGGGACCTGGGCATTGCCCTTTCGGACGTGTACGGCACCGAGCCCTTCCTGCGCGACTTCGACATGTTTTTCTGCAAGCTCTTTGACGGCGTGCGGCATGACTCGGGAGACCCCGAGCGCTGGGGCGAGCGCATGATCCTGCACTATGTGGCCAACAAGTGCGACCCGCGCAGCAAGACCTTGATCTTTTCCGATGCGCTCACGATCCCCAAGGTGATTCAGCTTTATCGGCGCTTCAACCACCGCATCCGTTTGGGCTTTGGCATCGGCACGAACCTCATGAACGACCTCGGGCCCGAGCCCCTCAATATCGTCGTCAAGATGGTGCGCGCCAACGGGCAGCCCGTCGCGAAGATTTCCGACACCCCGGGCAAGGGCATGTGCGAGGACGAAACGTATCTGGCGTACCTGCGTCAGGTTTTCGGCATCGATCCGGGCGCTCCCGCGGGCGCGGCCAAGCCCTAAATTCCCCTGAAAACGACTGTAAACAAAACGGAAAGTTTTGATTACAATCAGGAATCGATTTGAAAGTCCGGGCGTGGGCTCTGCGCGCCCGGACGCATCATTTTCCCCCAACGTGCACGGAGAAATCAGCACAATGCATGCGCTCAAAGCCCTTCTGGCCGCCGCAGCCGTCTGTCTTCCTTCGCTCGCCTGCGCAGCGAGCCTAAACGGCGCGGAACTTTCCATCGTCTGGGCGATTCCTTTTGCGGGCATTCTTTTGTCCATCGCCCTCATTCCGCTCATGGCCCCGCATCTGTGGCATCACCACTACGGCAAGATTGCCGTGGCCTGGGGGCTGGCCTGCGTGATTCCGATCTTTATGGCGTACCCGTCCGACGTGGCCGTCGGCGCCGTGGCGCACGCCATGATCGGTGACTACGTGCCCTTCATTCTCTTTGTGGGCGCGCTCTTTGTGGTGGCGGGCGGCATTCACATCCGCAGCAGCTTTGCGGGCACGCCCATGCTCAACGCGGGCGTTCTGTTCGTGGGCGCCATCATGGCCAACCTCATGGGCACCACCGGGGCGGCCATGCTGCTCATTCGCCCGCTGCTGGCGGCCAACGAAGGGCGCCGCTACAAGATGCACACGTTCATCTTCTTTATCTTCATCGTGGCCAACATCGGCGGGTGCCTCACGCCCCTGGGCGATCCGCCCCTGTTCCTGGGCTTTCTGCGCGGCGTGACCTTCTTCTGGACCACGGTGCACCTGATCGCCCCGCTGCTCGTGACGCTGGCCATCCTGCTGGCCGTGTACCTGGCCATTGACACGTACTTCTACCGCAAGGAAGTGACCGAGGGCACGTTCCGTCCGCAGTTGGCGGCCGGCACCAAGTTCGGCATCGACGGCGGCATCAACATCTTCTATCTGGCCTGCCTGATCGGCGCCGTGCTCATGAGCGGCACGTGGAAGTCGGACATCGAGGTGAGCATTCTGGGCGTGCACCTGACCGGTCAGGGCATCCTGCGCGACGCGATCTTCATCCTCGTGGCCGTGTGCTCGATCCTGACCACGCCCAAGAGCGCCCGTACGGCCAACCAGTTCAGCTGGGAGCCCATCAAGGAAGTGGCCAAGCTCTTTTTCGGCATCTTCCTTTGTATCGTGCCCGTGCTCGAAATGCTGCGCGCCGGCCACGACGGCGCCTTCGCGCCGCTCGTCTCGCTCGTGACCAACGAAGCGGGCGAATTCAACAACGTGATGTTCTTCTGGCTCACGGGTTCCCTGTCGGCGTTCCTCGACAACGCCCCGACGTATTTGGCGTTCTTTAACCTTGCCGGCGGTGATCCCGTGGAAATGATGACCACCCACGCCCACACCCTCGTGGCCGTGTCCATGGGCTCGGTCTTCATGGGTGCCGTTACCTACATCGGCAACGCGCCCAACCTGATGACCGTGAGCATCGTGCGCGAGCGCGGCGTCAAGATGCCGTCCTTCTTCGGCTACATGCTCTGGTCGCTCGGCATCCTCTTTCCGACGTTCTTCATCATCGACATGATCTTCCTGTAATCGGGTAGGCACAAAGGGAACCGCCGGGCGGTTCCCGTCGATCGATGGGCGGCACTTGTTTTTGAGCAGGCGCCGCCTTTCTTTTACCCAAAAGGAGGCAGAAACATATTTTTACAAATGGTGGGGTTTGCCACTACAATCGGCATTTTTTGAACTTGCGCTTTGCGCGCAACCCGGTTTGTGATCATGAAACTCCATCTTTTGAAAACGGCCGCCTCCGCGCTGGCCGCCTCGGGCCTTTTGACGCCGACCATTCTTTGCGCTCAGACGAGCGAGACGATTGACAGTTCCGAGGCCGCCCTGGTGGTCATTGACGGTTATGGGCTGGCGGACGACAACGAGTATCTCGAAGACGGCGTTCTGAAGGTCACAAGTCGCGAAGATGCCCTCATCGGCGTCCGGGCCGTCATGAAGGATGACATCGCGGGTGTTTCTCCGGATCACACGCTCAATGTCAACCTCACCGGCCAGGACACCGTGGGAGTGCGCATTGAAGAGGGGGTTGAGTTCACGCTTTGGCAGGACGCCGAGGTTCGGGCTCAGACCGCCGTCCAGGGAACAGGAACGCTGTACCTACAAAGCTATGAGACACTGAACACCGTCAGCCTGACCGGCGCCCTGGACATGCGTGAGGGCTCCGTTGTCAACGGTTTCGAGCAACGGGAGTACCTGATCGACGGCTCGGACCTGCACTACGCCGGCATCGGCGAGCTCGGCGCCTACAGCGCCCATGCGGGCAGCCTGACGGTGGGGGAGGCCGCCGGTGATCGGCGGGAAACCTTCCTGCGCGTGGGCACCCTGTCGCTGGCCGCGGGCACGAGCGTGACGGTCGACGGCACTCCCTCGACCGACGAGACCTTTGTGGGCGACAACCACACGCTGGTGGTGGGCAGCCTCGAGCATCTTGTCCCGGATATGGTGGGGGTACAGGCGGCGGGCGTCGCCACCCTGACCGTCATGGGCAAGGGAACGCTCGTGATCGGCACCTCTGTGGCGGAGATCGAAAACAGCCAAGAGGCGCGCGATCGCGTCTACGCCCTCGTGACCGAAGGCAAACTCGCGGGCGACAACACGGACCGCGCCACCCTCATCACAAGCGCCGATCCGGCCTTGGGCGCGGATTTTTCCGTGGTGGTGGGCAAGGGCGTCTCCGCCGATCAAGCCGCCGGGGCGGGCATCCATCTCGGAGAAGAGAGCCGCTGGGTCGTTTACTTTGACGATGAGGACAAAAAGGACGTGGTCGACGGGACCGTGACCCTGGCGCAGGCCACGGGCTTGGAGAGAACAACGGTGAGCGCGGGCGAGGACGCCGAGCTGATCCTTTACAACTGGAACGGGCAGGCCTTTGATGTCGGCGACTTTGCCGCGGAAAACGTGCATGCCGTCGGCGGCGCGCGCGTGCAGGTCCAAGACGGTGTGGCCACGCGCCTTTGGTGCAAGGACTTTGCGGGACTGAAGGCCGCCTCGATCGTCGGGCACGTGGAAACGGCGGACAACACGGACCTCGTCAAGGTTCTGCCGGGTTACCGCTTCATTGCCGACACCTTTGACGAACTCAAGGTCTCGGCGGCGGCCTACGCCAACACGGTTGACGGTGCTCTCTTTTTGCCGGTCACGAGTGGCCTGGCGGCCGCAGGCGAGCGCGTGGCCTACGACGTGCTCGGGACGCTCATCGCACACGAGCATTCGCTTTTTGCCGGCAAGGGCCATTGGTGGGTGCAGGGCGCTTCGAGCCGCACCGACGCCTCGAACTTCTTTTCGGGTGGCAGCGGCGCGTTCGGTTACAAGGCCGATGTGACGGGCGCCACTTTGGGCTACGACTTTGCACTGGGCAAAGCCTGGATCGGCACGGCGGCCGTCTCCTTTGCCGGCATCGACACCGAAAGCCGCGGGCGAATCGAATCGACCACGGGCGACATGACGACGGGCTCCGTGACCCTGGCGGCCGCCCGCGCCCTTGAGACTTCCGAAATCAGTGTGGCCGTCTCCTACACACGCGCGTCGGGCGAGGCGCGTCAATACGCCGTAGGCCACACGCTCGAAGCCGACACCGACATCACCTTCGTCTCGGCCGCGGCCCGCTGGACGCTCAAGACCGGCGATGAAACCTCGGTCTTTGAACCCTATGTGCAGGCGGCGCTTACGGGAGCGCGCTTTGACGATGCGGTCATCGACGATCGCTCCCACGACGGAGCGGTCTCGGGCGAGGCGTTTGACACGTCGGCCGACAACCGCCTCTGGACGACCTTGGAAGCCGGGGCCGATGCGCTCACCCAATTGAGGCTGGCCCAAAAGTACAGCCTGCGGCCCTCGATCGGCGCCGCGGTGCGCACGAGCGTGGGGCAGACCGACTGGAAGATCAAAAGCAGCCTTTTTGACGGCTCGACCGAGAGCCGCGCCGCCTACGATTCGGCGCAGACTTTTGCCGCGAGCGTTCGAGCCGGCCTGATTCTTGCCTCCGAAGGCCGGCAAAAGCCCGCCGCCCCGCTCTGGGGCACATCCGAGACGGCCGAGCGCGGCGAGGACGAGCCCTATGCCTGGCAGTTCAGTGTCAACGCCGAGTGGCAGGCCGCCTCGGGCGGCGAAGAGTCGCTGGCCTTAAGGCTTTCCTACCGGCAACTTTTCTGAGCGGCTTGAGGCGCAGGCGCCGGGGTGGGGCAGGCGGCGCAAGTGCGTTGCTGACTCATCCTTTTGTCCAAGGTTGTTTCGATCGTTTTCCACCGGCGATGCCAAAACGCCCCGGGCGGTAGAATCCCTGAAAAGGGCGCGCCGGCCTTCCGAGACGCGCCCTACCAAAAGGACAGATGCCAGCCCGGTCGCAGACCGACGGTCTGCAGGCAAAGAGACAGAAAAGAATGAACAACAAGCATGACATCGAGGCCGCATTGCCTGCGCAGGGGGCCCCGGTCGACTGGAAGCTCGCCCGCAGCTTGGTCGAACCGCTTTACCTGGATCAGAAACTTTTCACCGGAGAGTCGCGCTTGGCGCATGCCGACGGTATGGCCGAGATTTTGCGCGGTGTGCGCGATGACAATGAGCTCATCATTGCCGCGTACCTGTTTTCCGTCACCGACTGCATTCACGACGCCGACCGTTGGATTGAAAAAACGTTCGGCAAGACCGTGCTCGGCCTCGTGCGCGACCTCGAGCAGCTCATGCAGGTGAGCCAGCGCACGCGTTCGGGCAACCGCGAAAGCGGCGTCGCCTACCAGTCCGAGGCGCTGCGCCGCATGCTGCTGGCCATGTGCCACGACCTGCGTGTGGTGGTGCTGCGCCTGGCAAGCCGCCTGCAGACCCTGCGCTGGTTTGCCCAGTCCGGGGCGCCGGGCGCCGAAGCCTACGGGCGCGAGACGCTGGCCCTGTATTCGCCGCTCGCAAATCGCCTCGGTATCTGGCAGATGAAGTGGGAGCTCGAAGACCTGTCGCTTCGCTTTACCGAACCCAAGATCTACGTGCAGATCAGCCGCGAGCTCGACGAGACGCGCGAGCAGCGTCTGGCGTTCATGCGCGGGTGCGTCGAGCGCATCCAGATGCTCATGAAGGTCAACGGCATCGAGGCCGAAGTGAGCGGCCGCCCCAAGCACATCTACTCGATCTACAAGAAGATGGTGCGCAAGCACCTGCGCTTTGATCAGCTCTTTGACATCCGTGCCGTGCGCATCATTGTCGACACGGTCGAGCACTGCTATCAGGTACTCTCGATCGTGCACGAGCACTTCACGGTCCTTTCCAAGGAATACGACGACTACATCGCCCATCCCAAGCCCAACGGCTATCAGTCGCTGCACACCGTGGTGACAGATCCGAGCGGACGCCCGGTCGAGGTGCAGATCCGCACCCGCGCCATGCACGAATTCGCCGAACTCGGCGTGGCCGCGCACTGGCGCTACAAGGAAACGGGCAACTCCAATAAGGACAAGGGCGCCATCGCCGAAGAGCAGCGCGTGGCCTGGCTGCGCCAGCTGCTCGACTGGAAGAGCGATGTGGCCCCGCCCACCGAGCCCGGCCTTGAGGATGATCACGTCTATGCCTTAACGCCGCAGGGCCGTGTGGTCGAGCTGCAGCAGGGCGCCACGCCAATTGACTTTGCCTACCAGGTGCACACCGAACTCGGTCACCGCTGCCGCGGCGCCAAGATCGACGGGCAGATGGTGCCCCTCAACACGCCGCTTAAAACCGGCCAGACGGTGGAAATCATCGCCGCCAAGACGGGCGGCCCCTCGCGCGACTGGCTCAATCCGGAACTCGGTTTTGCCGTCAGTGCCCGCACGCGCACCAAGGTGCGACAGTACTTCAATGCCTTAAAGCTTGCCGAGCAGACGCAGGCCGGGCGCGACAGGCTCGATAAGGAGCTGGCGCGTCTGGGCAAGACCGCCGTCAAGCTCGAGGACCTGGCCAAGCGCCTGGGCTACGACTCGGTCGACGATCTGTGCGTGGCCTTTGCCAAGGAGGAATTCAGCCTCAAGGCGCTTGAGCAGGCCGTGCAGCCGCAGGTCGAGGAGCCCGAGCCGCAGCCCGAAGTGCTCGTGCGCAATTCGCAGGTGCAAAAGGGCAGTAAGGGCAACGTGCTCGTGGTCGGCATCGACAGTCTGCTCACGCAGCTGGCCAAGTGCTGCCATCCGGCTCCACCCGACGAAATCATCGGCTTTGTGACGCGCGGCCGCGGCGTGACGATTCACCGCATCGACTGCCCGAACGTCAAAAACCTTCTGGCCAACGATCAGGAACGCATGATCGAGGTGAGCTGGGGCAATCAGTCTGACGCGCTCTACCCGGTGGACATCTACATCGTGGCGCGCGACCGTCAGGGGCTTCTCAAGGACGTGAGCGAAGCGTTCATGCGCGAAAAGCTCAACATCACGGGCGTCAACACGATCAACGTCAAGGGCGACGCGCACATGCGCGTGTCCATCGAGATCCGCTCCTCGGAAGACCTGCGCCGCGCCATGGCCGAACTGCGTGAGGTCAAGGGCGTCATGAGCGTGCGGCGCGCCTAAAGGCGTCCCCTCGGTCGCGTTTGCGGTCCTCAAAATCCTTTAATCTATCCGGACGGCGCCTGTGGGCGCCGTCTGACTTTGCGGGACACAACAAATGCTTCACTTTGACACCGATTACATGCGCGGCGCCCACCCCGAGGTGATGCGCCGTCTGGCTGAAACCAACCTCATGCAGACGCCGGGCTACGGCGGAGACGAATTCACGGCGCGGGCGCAGGAAAAGATCCTTGCGGCCTGCGGCCTGACCGAGGGCAAGACCCTCTTTTTGGCGGGCGGCACCCAGACCAACGCGACGATTCTCGACAGCATCGTCTCGCGCGAAGAGGGGATTTTGGCGGTCGACACCTCCCACATCAACGTGCACGAGGCCGGGGCCGTGGAGGCGTGCGGGCACAAGGTGCTCACGCTGCCCTCGCACGAGGGCAAGATGGATCCCAAGGACCTTGAAGCGTGGCTGGCGGCCTTTTGCGGCGACGCAACCCACGCGCATATGGTCGCGCCCGGAGCCGTGTACATCACGCAGCCCACCGAAGGCGGCACGCTCTATACGCTGGCCGAACTCGAAGCGCTCTCGCGCGTGTGCCGCAAAGCGGGGATCCTGCTGTACCTCGACGGTGCGCGCCTCGGGTACGGTCTGGCCGCGCAGGGCTCGGACGTGACCCTCAAGGACATCGCGCGCCTGACGGACGCCTTTTACATCGGTGGCACCAAGGTCGGGGCGCTTTTCGGCGAAGCGGTGGTGCTGTGCAACCCGAGTCTCATGAAAAACGCCCTCACGCTCATCAAGCGGCGCGGGGCGCTCATGGCCAAGGGGCGCCTCATCAGCCTGCAGTTTGAAACACTCTTTACCGGCGAGCTCTATGTGCGCTTAGCCCGCCACGCCGTTGAAGCCGCGATGCGCGTCAAAGAGATCTTCGTGAAGGCCGGCTTTGCGCTTTACATGGATTCGCCCACCAATCAGCAGTTCTTCGTACTGCCCAACGAGGTGATCGACCGCCTGCAGCAAAGCGTCACGTTCGAGCTGTGGGGGCCGAGGGGCGAAGTGAGCACGCCGGTGCGTTTTGTGACCGACTGGGCCACGAGCGAAGAGGACATTTCGTCGCTTGCCGAGGAATTGCGCAAAGCCTGCGCGTGAGAAAAGAAAAAAAAATCGACGGGAAAACGCGAATTTGTTGATCGAAAACTTTTAGTTTAAAATCAATAGTTCGTGCGAAATTTGAGGAAAAAGCGAAAATTTTTTATTGTAATGCTTGCATTCCTCAAAAATCGCAGGTATAGTTCGCATCTCTCAGGCACATAGCTCAGTTGGTTAGAGCATCACCTTGACATGGTGGGGGTCGTTGGTTCGAGTCCAATTGTGCCTACCAGAATTTTATGGAGACACCTAGCAAATGCGCTCGTTCAAGTTCGTACGAACGACGAAGACCTGCAAACAGTAAGTCTGCGGGCGCGCGAAGGTGTTAAGCGAAAAAGAGTGCGGCTCACAGGGCGGCACTCTTTTTTTATTTGCGCTTTGCGCGGGCGTTTGCTCAACACAAAACACTGAAGGGACCAGAAATGCTTTCAATCACTTTGCCCGACAACTCCGTTCGTCAGTATGAAGGGCCGCTGACGGTGGCCGCCATCGCCGCGTCGATCGGCACGAGCCTGGCCAAGGCGGCTCTTGCCGGCAAGGTTGACGGCAAGCTCGTCGATCTGTCTCACGTCGTGGAAAACGACGCGCATGTGGCCATCCTCACGGCCAAGGACGCCGAAGCGCTCGAGCTCGTGCGTCATTCGACCTCTCACCTGATGGCGCAGGCCGTCAAGGAACTGTACCCGAGCGCCGAAGTGACGATCGGGCCGGCCATCGAAAACGGCTTTTACTACGACTTCAAGTTCGAACGCGCCTTTACGCCCGAAGATCTCGAAAAGATCGAAGCGCGCATGAAGGAACTCGTCAAGAAGGATATTCCGATCGAACGCTACGAGCTGCCGCGCGATGAGGCCGTCGCCTACTTCAAGGGCATCGGCGAAGAGTACAAGGCCGAAATCATCAGCGAAATTCCCGCCGGCGAAGTCATCAGTCTCTATCGTCAGGGCGACTTCACCGATCTGTGCCGCGGCCCTCACGTGCCGAGCACCGGCAAGCTTAAGGTCTTCAAGCTCATGAAGGTGGCCGGCGCCTACTGGCGCGGCGACAGCAAGAACGAAATGCTGCAGCGCATCTACGGCACGGCCTGGCTCACCAAGGATGACCAGGACGCCTACCTCAAGATGCTCGAAGAGGCCGAAAAGCGCGACCATCGCCGCCTCGGTAAGGAACTCGATCTCTTCCACCTGCAGGAAGAAGCCCCGGGCCTGATTTTCTGGCACGCCAAGGGCTGGGCCCTGTGGCAGGTCGTCGAGCAGTTCATGCGCCGCATCTACCGCGAAAACGGCTATCAGGAAGTCAAGGCGCCGCAGCTGCTTGATCGCTCGCTGTGGGAGCGCTCGGGCCACTGGGCCAAGTATCGTGAAAACATGTTCACGACCGAGTCGGAAAACCGCTACTACGCCCTCAAGCCGATGAACTGCCCGGGTCACATCCAGCTCTTTAATTCGGCGCTGCGCAGCTACCGCGACCTGCCGCTTCGTTACGGCGAATTCGGTCAGTGCCACCGCAACGAGCCCTCGGGCGCTCTGCACGGCCTGATGCGCGTGCGCGGCTTTACGCAGGACGACGGTCACATCTTCTGCACGGAAGATCAGATTCTGAAGGAATGCGTGGACTTCACCCGCATCGTGCGCGAGGTCTATCACACCTTCGGCTTTGAGGACATCCTCTACAAGGTGGCCACCCGTCCGGCCATGCGCATCGGCGAAGACGCCGTCTGGGACAAGGCCGAAGCCGCCCTGATCGCCTCTTTGGACGCCTGCGCTCTGCCCTATGAAATCCTTCCGGGCGAAGGCGCCTTCTATGGCCCGAAGATCGAATACCACCTCAAGGACTGCCTGGGCCGTACCTGGCAGTGCGGCACGGTGCAGGTCGACTTCCAGATGCCGGGGCGCCTCGGGGCCGAATACGTGGCCGAAGACAATTCGCGCAAGGTGCCCGTGATGCTGCACCGCGCCATTCTCGGCTCTCTGGAGCGCTGGATCGGCATGCTCATCGAACACTACGCCGGCGCCATGCCCGTGTGGCTCTCGCCGATTCAGGTGGCCGTGGCCAACATCACGGACGCTCAGCACGACGCCGTGGTCGAGGCCGCCCGTAAGATGCGCGCCGCCGGTCTCCGTGTTAGCGAGGATTTGCGCAGCCAGAAGATCAACTATAAAATTCGCGAATTGACCATGCAAAAGCTCCCCTACATCGCTGTCATCGGCGAGAAGGAAGCCGACAACGGCACGGTCAGCGTTCGTGCGCGCGGGGGCCGCAACCTCGGCGTCATGACGATCGACGAATTCATTGCCCGTGTGGTCGGCGAGGACCAGTCCCGCAAGAACACGGACGAGTAATCAATCACGGGAAAAGGCACGGCGGCAAGCCGCTCGAAAGGAGCGGCCTGCGCAGGCCTTTTGACGCGTTGGCTCCGAGCGCCGAGGCGTCGCCCCCATTCGAAACTCTTTTGGGAGACGTGCCATAGCACAAGATCGCAACCACCGAATCAATCGTGAGATTCGGGTACCCGAGGTCCGACTGACCGGCGTCGACGGCGCCCAGATCGGGATTGTTTCCACCGCTGAGGCTCTTCGCATGGCCGAGGAGTACGACGTCGACCTCGTCGAAGTCGCGCCCAACGCTCAGCCGCCCGTCTGCCGCCTGATGGACTACGGCAAGTTCCGCTATCAGGAGCAGAAGAAGGCGCAGGAAATGAAGGCCCGTCAGAAGGTCATTCAGGTCAAGGAGGTCAAGTTCCGTCCCGCCACGGACGAGAACGACTACCAGACCAAGCTGCGCGCGCTGCGCCGCTTCCTCGCCGACGGCGACAAGGCCAAGGTCACGCTGCGTTACCGCGGCCGTGAAATGGCGCATCAGGATCTCGGTGCGCAGATCATGCACCGCATCCGTGAGGAGCTCGCCGAAGAGGCCCAGATCGAAATGCAGCCCAAGCTCGAAGGCCGCCAGATGATCATGGTCCTCGCTCCCAAGCGCAAAAAGTAATTTTTGTGTATAATCACGCGTTCTTAACGCTCTGAGATCAAACGAAAGTTTGGTCTCGGACTTTTTAAAAGTCGGGGCGGGCAAAAGAAGTCGGGGGTCAGCCCCGCGCCTGGAGTTCCGACAAATCATAAGGAAGTACGGCAAATGCCGAAGATGAAAACTAAGAAGGCTGCGAGCAAGCGCTTTAAGGTCCGTTCCGGCGGCTCCATCAAGCGCGGCCACGCCACCAAGCGTCACATCCTGACTCACCGTTCCACCAAGAACAAGCGTCAACTGCGCGGTATGGTCACCATCCACGAATCCGACAGCAAGTCGATTCACCGCATGATGCCTTACGCTTAAAGAAGAGGAGAGGATAAGATGCCCCGAGTGAAGCGTGGTGTGACGGCTCGTGCCCGTCATAAGAAGATTATTGCCCTGGCCAAGGGCTTCCGTCTGCGTCGCAACAACGTTTTCCGTATTGCCAAGCAGGCTGTGATGCGTGCCGGTCAGTACGCCTACCGTGACCGCCGCGACAAGAAGCATGTGTTCCGCCGTCTGTGGATCGCCCGTATCAATGCGGCGACCCGCTCCAACGGTCTGGCCTACAGCCGCTTCATGAACGGTCTGAAGAAGGCCGGCGTGACGCTCGACCGCAAGGTCCTGGCTGACATGGCCGTGTTCGACAAGGCCGGTTTCGCCAGCCTCGTTGCTCAGGCTAAGGCTGCTCTGGCTTAATCAGAGACAGGAACACGCAGCCGAAGAGACTTCTCTTCGGCTCGGTTCGAAAAAGAGGTTCGGTGCTTAAAAATGGCCGAGCCTCTTTTTTTATCTAAAATTCAGGATCTGTTTATCCGGCGCACCCGTGCCGGGCTTGGCGCGCGGCCCTGCCACGGGACGGCGTGCCCCGAAGTGATTGTTTCAAACCAACGGTGTGGAAAATGGATGATTTAGTGCAAATCGTGGAGTCGGCAAAGGCCGATTTCGCGGCCGCCGAACAAAGTGCCGCTCTGGAAGACGCCAAGGCCAAGTACATCGGCAAGAACGGTGCCGTGACCGCCCTGATGCGCGGCCTGGCCGGCCTGACGCCCGAGCAAAAGCGTGAACGCGGCCCGGCCATCAACAAGGCCAAGGCTCAGATCGAGGCTCTCTTGAACGCGCGCCGCGAAGAAATCGCCGACGTGGCCATGCAGGCCAAGCTCGCGAGCGAAGCCGTCGACGTGACCCTGCCCGGCCGCACGATTGCGCGCGGCGGCATTCATCCCGTGATCCGCACATGGATGCGCATCGAGGAAATCTTCGCCTCGATCGGCTTTGACGTCGCGGACGGCCCGGAAATCGAAAGCGACTGGTATAGCTTTACGGCCCTCAATAACCCGCCCAACCATCCGGCCCGCTCCATGCAGGATACGTTCTACGTGGACCGCTGCGACGAAAAGGGCATGCAGCTGCCGCTGCGTCCGCACACCTCGCCCATGCAGGTGCGTTACGCGCGCACGCACACGCCCCCCATTAAGGTGATCGCCCCGGGGCGCACCTATCGCGTCGACAGCGACGCGACGCACTCGCCGATGTTCCATCAGGTCGAAGGCCTGTGGGTGGCCGACAACATCTCGTTTGCCGACCTCAAGGGCGTGTACACCGACTTCCTGCGCCGCTTCTTTGAAACGGAAGATCTGAAGGTGCGTTTCCGTCCGAGCTACTTCCCGTTCACCGAACCGAGCGTGGAAGTGGACATGGCCTTTACGAGCGGCCCGCGCAAGGGCAAGTGGCTCGAAATCTCGGGCGCGGGCGAAGTGCACCCGAACGTGATCCGCAACTACGGTCTGGACCCCGAAAAGTACATCGGCTTTGCCTTTGGCTCGGGTCTGGAGCGTCTGACGATGCTGCGCTACGGCATCGACGATCTGCGCCTGTTCTTTGAAGGCGATCTGCGTTTCCTGCGTCAGTTCAAATAATCGGTTGGGAGAAAGATAAAAATGTTGTTTTCTGAAGAATGGCTGCGCAGCGTTGTCAATCCGGACTTGACGAGCAAGGAACTCGACGACGCGATGACGATGGCCGGCCTTGAGGTCGAATCCTGCACCCCGATCGCCCCGGCCTTCACCGGCGTGGTGGTGGCCGAAGTCGTCGACTGCGTCGATCATGAAAATTCCGATCACCTGCACGTGTGCAAGGTCAACGTCGGCGGTCCTGATTTGCTGCAGATCGTCTGTGGCGCTCCCAACGTCAAGACGGGCGTCAAGGTCCCCTGCGCCATGATCGGCGCGGTGCTTCCGGGCGACTTCAAGATCAAGAAGGCCAAGATGCGCGGCGTCGAAAGTTTCGGCATGCTGTGCTCGTCGCGCGAACTCGGCATCAACGAAGACCATCAGGGTCTGTGGATCCTGCCCGCCGACGCTCCCGTCGGCATGGACATCCGCGAGTACGCCAAGCTCGACGACAAGCGCTTTGAAATCAAGCTCACGCCCAACCGCGGCGATGCCCTCTCGATCATCGGCGTGGCCCGCGACGTGCACGCCGTCACGGGCGCCGAGCTGCATATGCCCGAATTCAAGACGCTGGAGCCCACCTGCGAATGCGTCAAGCCCGTGCACATCGAAGCCCCGGATCTTTGCGGCCGGTTTACGGGTCGAATCATCAAGGGCCTGAACGCCAAGGCGCTGACGCCGCAGTGGATGAAGGATCGCCTCGAGCGCTCCGGTCAGCGCAGCATCTCGGCTCTGGTGGACATCTCCAACTACGTGATGCTCGAACTCGGCCGCCCGACGCACTTCTTTGACCTTGACAAGCTCACGGGCGACGTGACCGTGCGCTGGGCCAAGAAGGGCGAAAAGCTCGAACTGCTCAACGGCGAGACGCCTGAACTCAACGAATACTTCGGCGTCGTCTGCGACGAAGCCGGCCCCCAGGCCATCGCCGGCATCATGGGCGGCGAGCACACCTCGATCACCGACGAGACGGTCAACGTGTTCATCGAAGCGGCGTTCTGGCACCAGATGGCCATTCAGGGCCGCTGCCGCAAGCTCAACTTCTCCACGGACGCTGCCTACCGCTTTGAGCGCGGCGTGGATTGGGGCTCGAACGTCGAGCACATGAACTACGTCACGCAGCTCGTGCTGGCCATCTGCGGCACGTCCGACACGAAGGTCGGCCCCGTGGACGATCAGTGCGTCAATCTCCCGGCGGTGCGTACCGTGCGCATGCGCCCGGATCGTTGCCGCAAGATCGTCGGTGTGGATATCTCCGACGACTTCATGGCGCAGGCCTTTACGCGTCTGGGCTTTGAGTTCGTCAAGGACGGCGCCGACTTTGTGGTGACGAGCCCCTCGTACCGCTTTGACATTGAAATCGAAGAGGACCTCGTCGAGGAAGTCGCTCGCCTTTACGGCTACGAAAAGCTGCCCGATCTGCCGCCTCTGGCGCGCTGCGGCATGCGCACGCGTCCGGAAAATCGCCGCTCGAACCACGCCCTGCGCCTGGCTCTGGCGGACCTGGGCTACCAGGAGCTGATCAACTTCAGCTTCGTGGAAGAAAAGTGGGAGAAGGACTTTGCGGGTAACGACGCCCCGATCCGGCTTCTCAATCCGATCGCCAGCCAGCTGTCGGTGATGCGCACGCAGCTCATCGGGGGCCTGGTGGACATCCTGCGCTTTAACCTCAACCGCAAGGCCGAGAACGTGCGCGTGTTCGAACTCGGCCGCGTGTTCTATCCCGATGAGTCGGTGCAGGGCAGCGAAACGAGCGTCAAGGGCGTGCGCCAGCCCCTGCATGTGGCCGGGCTCGTTTACGGCGACGCCCACGAAGACTGCTGGGCCGAAGCCAAGCGGCCCGTGGACTTTTACGACGTCAAGGGCGACGTGGAAAACCTCATTTCGCCCCTGAAGGCCACCTTTGAGGCCGCCACGCACCCGGCGATGCACCCGGGCCGCTGCGCCCGCGTGCTCATCGACGGCAAGGCCGTGGGTTTTGTCGGCGAATTGCACCCGAAGATCTGCCACGCCTACGATCTGCCCAAGAGCGCCGTGGTGTTCGAACTTGAGGTGGCGCCCCTGACGGAACTGACGGTGCCGAGCGCGCGCGCCGTGAGCAAGTTCCAGCCGGTGCACCGCGACATCAGCGTGAGCGTTCCCAACGACGTCACCTGCGCCCAGCTGCAGGCGGCCGTCGAGAAGGTGCGCCGCACCAAGCCCGAGGCGATGATCATCGAGTCGCTCGATCTCTTTGACGTGTATCGCCCCGAAGGCGCCGCCGAAAAGAGCATGGCGTTCCGTCTGACGCTCTCGAGGCACGGTGCCGAAGCCATTGGGGAAAAAGAAGCCGAGGCCGCCTTTGAGGCCGTCGAGCATGCTTTTGCCGAACTCGGAGCGACGCTACGCAAGTAACACAAGAAAATTTTTTTCCTGTAGAATGCGACACCCATTTGATTTAACGTAAAAAAACTACAAGATGGACAAGCAAAGCTCTATCAGCGGTGCACTGGACCTGTTTTTCCCGGAAGACAATGGGAACGCGCCGACGCTCACCAAAGTGCATTTCATTGAAATCCTCAAGGAGCACGTCGGTCTGACGCGCACCGAAGCCAACGAAGTGGTCGAATCGATTTTCGAAGAGATGCAAACCGCGCTGGCCGAAGGGCGTGAAATCAAACTTGCCAATTTCGGCACGTTCAGCACCCGCGACAAGCAGGCCCGTCCCGGCCGCAATCCCCGTACGGGCAAGCCCTACGAGATCAGCGCTCGCCGTGTCGTTACCTTCCTGCCGGCTCCCTTCATGCGCGACGCCGTGGCCAGTTACAACGGTCCGGCGCTCACGGAAGAAGAGCCTGCGGGCTAACAAGAGCGCTCCGATCCGCTAAACTTTACGGGCTGTAGAAAGCGCGTACGGTTTCGGATCCAACCACATTAAAAACCGACGCACACATCCGATGTACGTCGGTTTTTTTATTGCCCAACGAGAAAGTTTCACAAATGAGCGACACCATTCAGTCCGGTCGTTTTTATTCGCTGCAGGAAGTCTCAGCCCAGTGCGGCCTGGCCCCGTACATCCTGCGTTACTGGGAACTGCATTTCCCTCAATTCAGCGCTGACACCGGCAAACCCAAACACATGTACAGCGTCTCGGACATTTCGCTCATCAGCCGCATCAAAAAGCTACTCTACGTCGAGCATCTGACCATCGAACAGGCCAAGGCCCGTCTCAACGAGGAAATGGCGTTCCCGGTGGGTGACGCTGCTCCCCAGGCCAAGGCTGTCGAAAGCACGCCCGAGCCTGTGAAGGCCGAAGAGCCCAAGCCCGAACCCGCGCCGGTCGTTGAGACTCAGAATCCGCAGGCGGTCGAACCCGAAAAGGCCCCCGAGCCCGAGGTGACCGAGGCCGAACCGGCGGTTGAAGAGCCCAAGGTCGAGGAAGCCGCTCACGGCACTCACGGCGACATGCCCATGGATGAGATTCACCGTGCGGCCGCCGAGGAACTTGCTTCGCTGCGCAGCCTCGTGGAGTCGCTGCGCGCCGAACTCGAAGAGGAGCGGGGCAAGGCGCAAAACGCCCAGGAGTTGCTCGCGGCCGAAGTCACCAAGGTGCTTGAGGTCACGCAGCTGCTTGATGCCGAGCGCAGCCGCTCGCAGGGCATTCACAACGATCTGACGCAAAGCTCGGACGCTCTGGCGGCCAAGGACGCAGAAATCGCAACTCTGACGCTCAAGCTCTCGGACGTGCAGAACTGCAATGCCGACAGTCAGAGCGCTTTGCGCGCCAAGATTGAGGAGTTGACGAGCCAAAACGCCGCCCTCAAGGCCAAGCTCAATAATTTCGTCAGCGAATTGCGAAGCCTCTCGTCGGTGCTTAAAACCAACGTCTAATCAAACACTTGCGCCGCAGATCCCTGCGGCGCTTTGCTGTTGGGCGAGGAGAAGGGAAAAAATTACGTGTCAAAAGGCTTGAAATTTATTTTTTCTTCCTGCATAATTCGCTCCTCGTTCGGGGCGTAGCGCAGCCTGGTAGCGCACTTGCATGGGGTGCAAGGGGTCGCGAGTTCGAATCCCGCCGCCCCGACCACGAAATTCCAGGGAAAAAGGGAGGTCACAAGCCTCTCTTTTTTTACCTATTGCCGGCGCTCAAAGCCGGGGCGCCAAGGTGCCGGCGGGAAAGTGCACAAAACCGGCGCCCACAGCTGAGGTGAAGCGGGAGCAAACCCTTTGCGGGAGTGCTCTCGGGGGGGGGGCACCCACTACAGGATGCTGTGCGGCGGGCGACTTGTACAAGTGCTTGTGCAAAAGAAAAATTTCTTGAAAATCAGCGTTTTAGCTCGTATTTGTCGTTATAATGGCGCTTACCGTTGCAAAAAACGCTTGACAACAGGAAATCAGGCGCTCATAATACGCAACCTCGTTTGACGGGAAGGCAAAAATGAGTCGCAAAAACGGCTCTTTTTTATTCCCTGCGGCAAACGGGAAGAGCAAATTCGAAAAACAAATTTTGAAATTACTCTTGACAAGACGAATTCGATTGATATAGAATTTC
>ERZ1026848.158-NODE-158-length-37434-cov-37.090318_pt1 | contig 37434 bp, 38 predicted proteins | sample MGYA00380154_ERZ1026848 | MGnify/ENA primary metagenome ERZ1026848 (study PRJEB33269, sample SAMEA4719790) | human gut metagenome | biome: human-associated habitat; feature: organic feature; material: feces | place: Cameroon | collected 2013-10 ...
CAGAACCACTGCAACCAATAATATGTATTTTCATAAGTCAGTATTCTCCACAAATCCCGATTTACTTACCTCATCATAGCGCATCCCCAGTAATGTGTAAAGCCAAATTCTACACTGAAAGGAGACCAAAATCTTGAAAGATGCAACGCAATTCCATATCCGACCTGCCCGCCCGGAGGAGGCGGGCTTATTTTATACCCCGCACCCCGAAGAAGATAAGCGGCTGGGTACCGTTGGCCATGTCCGCATGGACTTCGGGCGCAGCGGAAACGAGTTCTGGCATACCTGGTGGCCCCGCGGCCCGGAGGAGCTGAACAGCCCCGCGTTTAAGCTGGAACTGCAGGAGGTCGTGGACACGCTGCGGGAGAGTGTGCTGAAAAACCGCTTCGCTATGGAGCGTTTCTGTTATGCCCGCGGTGGCAAAATCAGCGGCGGCTGGACACAAAACTACGGCTACGTCGTGGAAACCGAGCATTACCGCTACTGCCTGCGCTGCAATCCGTCCCCGGGCGATTATAACTGCTACTGTACGGCCTATGATCTGGATGTCCAGCGGCAGAACATGGCGCGGGAAGAAGTGCCTCACATGGAGATGGGAGGCATGGTATGAGCATGGGAACGGCTTGTGCCAGAGGACCTCCCACTGTATTAGGCCATTGTAGATCTTTCCGTTGACTTACGGATGGTTGTGTGGTAGTTGTTTGTGCTACCCAAAACACTGAAAGGAGAAACGCACATGAGAAAGAAGATCATGACCCTGATGATGGGGACGCTCTTGCTGCTCACGGCCTGTGGGCAGACGGGGAACAGCTCCGCATCGACAATGCTGCCGGTGGCGGCGGTGCAGAGCGCAGCACAAGGTGTGGCTGGTGTAGCGGACAAGACGGCGGACAAGGCTGAAATGCCGCAGAAGGAGGAAAAAACCGAGGGCAGTGCGGATACGCCGCTGCCGGTCGAGCGGGCGGAGACATTAGAGAATGCGGATGCAGAAGCGGAAAATCAGCCTATGTGGCCTGCTGCGGTACGTCTGTTCAGCCGGTGTTGGAGAGGCTGCGGCAGAATCCGAAGTTGAATATGGTATATCTCTGCCTCGACAACGATGAGGCGGGCGAGGATGCCTGTGAAAACATGATGGAGGTGCTGGAGGAGATGGATGTGGACGTGGAGCGTCTGCGTCCGCAGGGAAAAGACTGGAACGATGATCTGCGCGCAAAGCACGGCAAAGTGAAAACCCCGACAGCATAAGGCTGTCGGGGTAAATTCATTCATCCAACATCAATTGCCCATCCAGCGCCTGCTGTTTTAGCCGCTGGAGCTGTTCCTTTTCCAACTGAGCGATGCTCTTTTCGGGAGTGGGCAGATCTTCCGGCATTGTGCCGCCGATTTTTTCAATGGCTTCTCGTACTTCACTGCCGACCTTATAATGGACGGCGGTGGCGGTATCCGCGCTGTTCACGCTATCCTTTCGGAGCTTCTCCTCGGTCTGAGAAATGCGGAACAGGTTTGCGATCAGCTCTGTACTGCCCATGTAGTCGAGGATCTTTTGACCGACCTCCAAGTTCTTCTTGCGGTGAATGTCATCCACGGTCATACCGCCGTACAATCCCATGTACCCGGCGTTTTGGAATACGGCAAACTCATCTGCCGTGATCACACCGGCATTCCTGGCAGCTTCGGCAAGCAGCTGATTCCACTGCTTGATGTCGCCGCGCACGACCAGCCGGCGGCTGTCTTCGTCCAGCTGGTTAAAACGGTCTGCCACTTCCTGCCGGTAGGTTTGGATGGCGAAATAGGTTTGTCCCAGCGCGATGACCTCTTTGCGCGGATCACCGTTCTGCACAATCAGATAGCAGGCGTAGCGGGACAGTTCGTAATCAACAAGCTCCTTCACACCGCCGTGAGGCATAGGCGATGTTTTCCTGACCTCAGGAAAACATTCGGCAACGTTATGCCCGCTGTTTTCACAGGCGATCATGGCGCGCTTGATGACCTTGGCAAAGTTTTCCCATTTTGCATAATCCAGGACCGAAGCCAGTTCTCTGGCATACCAATACTCGGAACCGTCAGAGCGCGTTCTGCGAATGTCCTCAAAGCATTTATATTCGGTGGCAACGAGATGGCTCATGTAGTGTCCCTCCCCTATTTTTACAGGGTAATAGTAACATAAATCGATAAAAAAAGAAAGGAGAAATCCTGTGACAGATAACCTCTGGATACTCTTTGCGGCGGCAGGCGTCATGGTATCCGTCATCGGCGGACTGTCGCTGCTGGGCAAAAATCTGCCTGAAACGCAGGGCTTGATGCTGGGCAGTATCAGCGGCAAGCGTGGGATCACTGCATTGGTGGACACGGACGATGTGCATTGTCTTATGATTGGCGCGTCCGGCGTGGGTAAACTATTCCACGCAAAGCACCACTTACTATCGTTATGCGGATCGAACAGAGACAACTATCTATTACTTTAAGCGTACTGTGCAGCTGGAAAGTATGTCCCGCCCGTCAGGGAGCGATGTGAGCAACGTCGTTGAGTATGTGCAGTACAGAAACAGATAATCGAAGTGCATCTACATTGACTCCGCTGTAGGAGTCAATGTAGATGCACACTTTGGAGAAAACCCGCAAAAGGAGTGACCTATATGGAGCAAAGACGATGCATGGGATGTATGCAAACATACACGGCATACGATGCGGTGTGCCCATTTTGCGGCTACATAGAAGGAACGCCCGCAAAAGAGGCCTATCATATTAAACCGGGCAGCTTGCTGCATGACCGGTATACCGTTGGTCGCGCCATTGGCTTCGGTGGCTTCGGCATCACTTATATCGCGTGGGATAACAAGCTCATGCAGAAAGTTGCCATCAAGGAATACATGCCCAGTGAGTATGCCACCCGTGTTCCAGGCAATCTCACCGTCACAATTTACGATGGTGAACGTTACACGGAGTTCATGACCGGTCTGCAAAAGTTTTTGGACGAAGCACAGCGGCTGGCAAAATTTCAGAACGTGCCCGGTATCGTGCGGATATCCGGCAACTGAATCACATCAGCAGATGAGCCTCCATAAGAAAGAGGACAGCGATACGGAGAACGCGCCATGACCACCTGCACGGGAATTCCCCGTGTCAATGCAGGTCCCAGATCGGAAGGTGCCAAGCGATACCCGTTCATCCAAAAGCAGCCGTGGCAGGCTGTCTCGCCATGACCTTTGCCTGATGGCAGAAATGCGGGTGCTGCACTTTCCCTCCCCCTCACATACCTACTACCTATACCTCATTGCCTCTTACCGCAGCGCCCGTGTTTGTGCCATCAGATATCAATACAACCGTAAGAGGAGGGATACTCATTAAAATTTCCGAAAGCTCTTATACCATTGGCGATGACGGACGCCTTGTGATCCCGGCGGATGACTTGACCGAAATGGGGTTGACTGCCGGGCAGGACGTGTTTGTGGCGTATATCACCGATGATAGTCTCGCAAACCGATACCACGAGTTCACAGTTTCATCGGTATCTCTTTCTGAATTGGATACCGCCCAGCAGATCGCCATACCGCAGCAACTATTGGAGCAGGCAGGCATCGACTCGAACGCAGAGGTGCAAATTACCTGCATGGACGGAACTATCATAATTACGGGGGACACACCTCTGACTGAAGATGAATTGAGTGAGGTCGTTGGCCGTCTGCGGGCGGTCAATGACCTCACTGAACATTTCCCCAGTGAATCGGATACTGAAGAAGGAGGAACAGGCTATGGCTGCTTCTAAAAACATGATAGCGCTGGAGATAAATGGACTCCATGTGTATCTCGCTTTCGCGCCTTTTCCTGCTGATGATACCGTGGCCACCGTCCGAACGATTCTGAAAAACAGTTACGTTCGGACGCTTCAGGCGTAAGGGGGCGTGACTTTGGGCAAAAGAGTTTGCTGCCTGTACCGTGTTTCCACGCTGAAGCAGGTCGAAAAAGACGACATCCCCATGCAGAAACAGCGGTGTCATGAGTTTGCCGCACAGATGGGCTGGGACATTGTTCGGGAGTTTTCCGAAAAAGGCGTCTCCGGCTTCAAAGTGTCTGCCAAGCAGCGCGACGCCATACAGGAGATCCAGCGCGAGGCGGCGCTGAACGCCTTTGACATTTTGTATTCATGTTTGACCGGCTGGGTCGCTGCGATGACGAAACGCCCTTCATCGTGGAATGGTTTGTCAATAACGGCATTGAGGTCTGGAGTGCCGAAGAAGGCCAGCAGAGATTTGATACCCATGTGGATATGTCTTTCTTCATGCTCTTTTCAATTTGCGCAAATTATTGTACATTATCTGTACAGAAGAAGGATCTAGGAAAAATTTTATTTTACTCAACTGCTTTCTCCGAGGTTTTGTCCACGCCGGTAGGGTGGCTCAATGTACTCCGGTGTCGGTGACTCACCAGCCCCCGGAATACTCAGGCTGAAAGCTCCCTTGAATCCGGAGTGTGGAAACCGCCAATCCGGGAAATAGGAAACTGTCATTTCGGAACGAAGAAACCACCTCTTGACGCTCCCAACAGTAAATCTGTATCATTTGCTCAAAAAGAAGAATGAAATGATGGGCAGGGAAGATAAGGGATGAAGATCAAACAAATCGAAATAAAACCATGGGATCGGGAAAAGTATCCGCATCTTTACACGAAAACGGAGCTGAAGGCAATGAAGCTGATGCCTTCCCCAAATGCAAAGCATCGAACTGTTGTCGTGCGGCCTCGGAGATATGGCGGAGACTATTTGCTTTATGACATTGGAAAAACGGTACCTTATCGGAAGACCTTGAAACAGAAGGCCGAGGAAGCAAGAAAAAGAAAAGCGGCAAGGGAAAATCAGGCGAAAGAGAGACCTTCTACAAAAGCAGCGAGAGGGAACAGCGGCTGCTGTTTCTGAAATGGCGCCACAAAAACGGTATCGTTTGGTCGTCTTGGATTTAGAGACGACCGGATTGGATGCAACCAAAGAAGAGATCCTGCAGGTGGCGATTATCGACGAAGATGGGAACGAACTCATGAATGAACGCTGCTGTCCGGTTTTAAACAAATATTGGCCGGAAGCGCAGGCCATTCACGGAATATCACCGGCCGACGTAGCAGGGAAGAGGGCTTTTGGTGAGATCGCTCCGAAGGTGGCCGAGATCCTGCTCTCTTCAGAACTGGTGTTAGCCTTTAACGAAAGCTTTGAATATTCCTTCTTAGCGGAAAATGGACTCCAGCCAGACCGTCTATACTGGGCAGATGATCCGATGGATATCTTCGCGTATAAGTATAATGAAGGAAGATGGGTGAGCCTGGAACATGCCGCCCATCATTTTGGATATCACTTTGACACCCATGATGCGCTGGAGGATGCACGGGCAACCTTGCACGTTTATCAGAGGCTGAATGAAGAGTGCAAAGAATAATATATATATAAGAAACTCGGTGAAACAATCTCATTAAACCCGCTGAAACAGAGAAAAAACCAACCATCAGGTTGGTTTTTTCTTATATGCTGGCCGGTGGGACTCGAACCCACAAATCCCCTGGGGCATGTCCGGTCAAGCCGGGAACCACGTACGGGGCCGCTATCTTGTTGGATTTGTGAAGTGTCCAAAAGAGTAGAAATACAAATTTGATTGTTACATTAGCACAAAAAAAGGTTTGATTCATGTGTACATTGACGTTTTTTTTTGAGAATATTGACAACTACGATAGCGAAAGTTATAATATCAAAAAAAGGAATCGATTCCATATAGAGGTAAAGATGAAGAATGTAAATATAAAAAGTATAGCACAAGAAGCAGGAGTATCACGTACAACTGTATCTAGAGTGTTGAACAATTCAGGATATGTAAATATAGAAACCAAAAAAAAAGTAGATCAAGTTATAAAGAAGTATGGCTATACTCCATCTGCTTTTGCAAGATATTTACATAAAGGGCATTCTGACATTATTGGTGTTTTGATTCCGGAAATTGAAAATCCATTTTTTGGTGAAATATTGAAAGTTATATCACGCGAGGCGGAAAATCATTCGCTTTCAATGATTTGTTTTAATTCAAACAATGACGGAAATAGAGACATTCATGCATTGGTTACAATGAAGAATTATCGTATAAAAGGTCTTATTTATACACCTGCAGTCGATTACCAGACTGAAAAAGAACGTCAGAGAATTTCAAATCTATTGAATGATATTGCTGCACCAGTAATATTGCTGGATCGCAAAATGGATTATTATGAGAATGCTGATGGTGTTTTCTTTGATAATTTCAGTGCGGCCTACCAAGCAACAAAAGCGTTAATAGAAGCAGGGCATACAAATATTGCAATTATAAATGCTGAGTTAAATCGTGTTTTGGCAAGAGAAAGACAAGCCGGATATTTGAAAGCATTGGCGGAGTTTTCTTTGAAAACGAAAGATGATTATATATTTCTGGGCGATTATACGGTAGAAACATCGTATGAGTTAGCAAAAAAATGCCTTACTTTAAAGGACCGCCCCACAGCAGTTTTGACTTGTAATAACTTTACTAGTCTTGGTTTTATGAAAGCGGCAAATGAACTCGGAATACATCTTAAAGAAGATATAGTTTGTGTTGGTTTTGACCGTTTAAATGAGTTAGAAATGATGGGTATTCCATTCAATTATATCGAACGAAATACCCAAGAGATGGCAGATAAAGCCGTTGATTTTCTAATTAAGCGGCTTGCTGCTCCAGAGCGCCCTTATTCGCAACATGTAATTATGCCTAAATTGGTGTTGCGCAATATGTAATTTGTGTAACACCAATGAGGGCGGTGTTTTATTTTCAATAATGTGGAATCGATTCCATAAGAAGGGGGTTATTATGCAAAGTGAAACTTGTTTTTTGGAGTTGAAAAATATCTCCAAATCATTTGCAGGTGTTCCAGCTCTTCGAAACGTCAGCCTGCAAATACGCAAGGGCGAAGTGCATGCGCTCTGTGGTGAAAATGGAGCAGGAAAAAGTACGTTAATTAAAATCCTTTCTGGTGTTTATCAGCCGGACAACGGTGATATTCTTATTCAAGGACAAAAAATTAAGAATGTAACACCCCAGTCTGCTAATAAGATGGGTATCTATGCAGTCTATCAAGAAAATGCATTAGTTGGCACATTATCGGTAGCTGAAAATATTTATTTAAACAAGCAATTTAAGCAGCCAGGAACAAATATTGTTGATTGGAGCCGCACCTACGAGGAAGCAGGTCGTCTGATTGAAAAACTGAAAATTAATATTGATCCGTATGTGCGTTGCAATACACTTGGTATCGCGGGGCAGCAAGCTGTCCAAATTGTCAAAGCTTTAGCACAGGAGTTTGAAGTACTGATTCTGGACGAACCCACAGCCTCTTTTGGTAGAGCTGAAATTGATAATTTATTTCGTATTATTAATCTTCTGCGGGATGAAGGTAAAAGTATTATCTATATTTCTCACCACATTGATGAAGTGTTTGAAATCGCTAACAAGATTACAGTCATCCGAGACGGTGAGGTGATTTGCACCGAAGCTGCATCGGATATTAATAAAACTAAGTTGATCAATTATATGATTGGTCGCGAAGCTACCACGATTTATGAAAAGAGTGCTTACGAAATAGGAGCTTTAGGATTTTCTGTTCAATGTATGTCTCGTAGCAATGTGGTTAAAAATGTATCGTTCGATGTTCATTATGGGGAAATACTAGGCATCTACGGCATGGTAGGAGCAGGACGAACAGAATTAGCGCGGTTAATTTTTGGTGTTGATCAAAGGGATAGTGGCCGTGTTTTTCTTCACGGCAAGGATGTTACACCTAGTTCGCCTAAGCACGCAATCAAAGCTGGCATTGCTTTTTTGACTGAGGATCGTCGTCAAAGTGGTTTAGTAATCAACAAATCTATAGAGGATAATATTATTTTACCTTCATTAAACCTATTGCGTGGATTGTTTCTTAAGGTTTCTTCTGTCCGTGAAATTGCATTAGAGCTTATGCAAAAACTTGGAATTAAAGCTCCCAATAGCCAATCAGAAACAAAAAATCTTTCTGGTGGAAATCAGCAAAAAGTCGTTGTTGCTAAATGGCTCAATACAAAAGCCGATGTTTTTCTGTTCGATGAACCGACGCGTGGAATTGATGTAGGGGCAAAAGGTGAAATTTATAAATTGTGTAACGACCTTGCAAGACAGGGGAAAATCATTGTATTTATCACTTCTGACATGGAGGAACTGTTATGCATTAGCGACCGAGTTTTGATAATGCGCGAAGGTAAACTAGTGGCAGAATTAACAAATAACGAAATAACGCAAAGTCGAGTGCTTTATGAATCGATTGGAGGCGTGCAAATTGACTAACAAGAAAATGGTATTCAGGCATGTAAATTTTAGAAACCAGAATTTTCTGTTGCTTATGGCAATTTTTGTGATTTGTGCAATTGTAGCCATTATCAATCCGAAATTCCTCACTGGCCGAAATATTATAAATCTTTTCCAAACCATTTCCATTGTAGGAATTTTGTCTCTTGGTGTAGGTGTCGTTATTCTTACTGGCAATATTGATCTTTCAATTGCTAATATGGTTAGTTTTTTAGCGTGTTTACTAGGACGTTTACTGTTGACAAATGCAATCAATGATAAAAGTATCTTGTTCGTTGGACTCCTACTTGGAATGCTCTGTGGTTGCGTTAACGGAATTATAGTAGCATTTACGAACATTGATTCCTTTATTATCACTTTAGCATGTGCCAGCGTTTATTATGGCTTAGCGTTGCTTAGTTCTGATGGTTACGACATTTTCATCACTAATTTCCAATGGTTTGGGTCATATCGTTTTTTCGATGTCGTCCCAATACAAACAGTCCTGTATGTTACTCTTGCTATTATTATGGCATTGGTTATGCGTTATACCACTTTCGGCCGTAGTATTTATGCGGTAGGAGGCAATGCAGAGGCAGCATATGTTTCTGGGATCAACGTTAAACTCCATAAACTGCTGGCTTATATCATTTGTGGTATGTTGTGCAGCATTTCTGCAATGATTATTCTTTCTAAATTGTCTGGTGCTAATGCAACTATGGCTAGTGGCTATGATATGGACAGCATTACGGCTTGCGTTGTTGGTGGAATTTCTTTGATTGGCGGCCGCGGCGATATATTTGGTTGCTTCCTTGGCGTTTTGCTTATGGGGGTTATTTCTAATGCATTGAACATTATGGCAGTGCCCGTGTTTTATCAAGAAATTATCTCTGGTTGCGTATTGTTGATGGCAGTCATACTTCGTAGTAATCCCGACTATAAGAAAATCATTAAACGTATTCGTTCTTTTGTAGTGGCTAAGCCCCTCAAGAGTGAATAATAAATTTCAAAATAAACGGAGGAGAAACAGATGAAAAAAATTATTGCAATGGCATTATCCCTTGCAATGCTTCTGACGATTGTCGGATGCAGATCCAACACTTCAAACGATAGTCCAAACAATACTAACGTGACTCAGAATGATACTGCTGATTCCGAAGGAGTTTCCGGTGGCTCCAAGGTTACTGGCAAAGAAATTGGTGTAATTATTGCTGGACTGGAGACCTATTATAGTTATGGACTGTCCGGTATGAAATGGGCAATTGAAGCTTCCGGCAATACTATTATTGAGCGAAATTCTGAAGGAACCCCTGTCAAAGAATTGCAGAATGTTGAAGATTTGATTTCTTATGGAGTAGATGCCATTCTTATTGAAACTACTGACGGTGGTGTAGGCCAGCAGGCTTGTAAACTAGCTAATGAAGCAGGTATTCCTATTTTCCTTGTTGACTGTTCGGTTAATGAGGGAGAAGGTAAGCCTGATGGCCAAGTTGAAGTAAATCAGTATGAATATGGCATCATGGCCGCTAATTATATCATTGATAACGACCTTTCTGGTGACTTTGTTGTCATTGGTGGTATTGCGGGTTTGCCTGGTAACGAGCAACAGCAGGCTGGTTTCCTGGAAACTATCGCAAATGACCCTAAGAGTACCATGCTTGGTGAAATTCTGTATGCGAACTGCGATCGCATGCAGGGTGAAGAAGTTATGCGCGATTATCTTTTAATGTATGATCATATCGACTTTGTTTATACAATCAACGAAGAAGAGGCATACGGGGCTTCTCTGGCTATCGCAGAGGCTGGTAGATCTGATGAAATCAAAGTTATTTCTGCTAACGGCTCTCCTGTAGGAAAGGAGATGCTTGAAAAAGGCACTCTAGAAATTACAGTTGGTATGTCCCCCACAGAAAATGGTATTTTGTCCGTCATCAAGTGTCTTGATTATCTTGATGGAAATCCTCAGGAAGTTCGCACAGAAATGCCTCTTGTTGTTTTGACAAAAGCTAATTTGGACGAGTACACATTCTGGGAACTGGAATATCAGGCTGAAAAATATACCCCGATTCTGAAGGAAATGGGTTACTTCGCGGAGTAATATAGCAGAAGAAGTTAAGTTTCGTTTCCAACGCAATCGGTGGCTTTCATAGCCACCGATTGCAATTTTCAACAAGAGAGGTTCAAAAATGAAATTTGGTTTAAATTCTTTATGCTGGAAATCTCCGTTCTCAAGTGAAAGCTTGAACTTGCTTCAAAAAGCGAAAGACATGAACTTTGATATTTTTGAGATAGATGTTGAGGATGATTTGCTTATAGACTGCAAGGCCATCCGTAAAGCGGCGGAAGAAGCAGGAATCGGCATTACCATTGCTGGAGCGTTCGGGTCTAGTCGTGATATGAGCGCCGATAATGAAGCAGTACGTTTAAATGCTGTATCTTACGTAAAGCATTTAATAGATTTTGCTGTGGAACTTGGCAGCCCATATGTGGCTGGTAATATGTATGCCGCAGCAGGAGATTGCCGCCGGCGTAGCAATGAAGAAAAAGCCGCGCGTTTTGAACGTGCGGTGCGTTCCATTCAAGAATGTGCGGATTATGCCGCTGCTCATGGTATCAAACTGTGTATTGAACCCCTTAATCGCTTTGAAACAGATATGATTAACACAGTGAGCCAGGCAATAGAACTTCTCAATGTAGTTGGTAAAGATAATGTGGGTTTACTTTTAGATACATTCCACATGAATATTGAAGAAGAAAATATGTATGATGCAATTCGTGCAGCTAAGGGACATCTGATTGATTTTCATGCATGTGCAAACAACCGTGGCACCCCGGGTAAGGACAACTTGAACTGGTCGGAGATTCGTAAGGCTTTGCGAGACATAAACTATGACGGCATTTTGGTTATTGAATCTTTCACACCAGACTGCGTAGAAATAGCAAAAGCTGCATCTATGTGGCGTCCCTGGGCAAGTTCGCCAGAAGCACTAGCGAGCGATGGTGTAAAATTCCTACGAAATATGTTTGAATGACAAAGGAGTCAACTATGAAAATCGGATTTTCTACTCAGGAAATATCTCGTCCTGATGTCATGGAGTCTCTGAAAGCATTAAAGAATTATGGCTTTGACAGTTTACAATTTAATATGCTTACTGTTTTGAGTAAAGAGTTACCCGATGAAATCCCTGATTCCATCGTAGACGACATTGTTGCCGCTAAAGAAGTCACTAATCAAGAGATTGTAGCCATTAACGGTACATTCAATATGATTGATGTGAACCTAAAAGAACGTCATCGTGGAATTGAGAATTTTTCAAAGATTGCTTCAATTTGTGGTCGCTTGAATTGCAATCTTATCACTCTATGTACTGGTACCCGCAACCAAGATTCTATGTGGATGGGACATCCAGATAATCAATCAATGGAAGCGTGGAGAGATCTTCTTTACACTACAGAACAGTTGTTGGAAATTGCTGAACGATATGATGTCAACTTAGGTATTGAAACTGAGTACTCCAATGTAATTAATACACCTGAACGTGCTGTTGAGTATATAAAAGAAATGCAGTCTGATCGAATGAAGATTGTTATGGATTGCGCTAATCTGTTCCACCCCGGCATGGCGAAGCCAGAGAAAGTCCGTGATATCATCCAGCACGGTTTTGATTTGTTAGGCGAATATGTACAGGTCGCCCACGGTAAAGATATTTGTGCTGGAGAGGGGATCTGTTTTACAGCGGCTGGTCTTGGCATTATTGATTTCCCATTCTTTAAGGAAAAACTTGAGGAAATTAAATATACAGGTCCTATGATTTTACATGGTTTTAAAACAGAAAACCAGTTTGCCCCTAGCGTCGCATATCTTAAGAAAATTTTCTGATAACAGGAGGAAATATAAATGTATCAACTGTTCGATGCATCTTTTTTTCGAGTTAAGGGAACTGTTCAAGAACTAGCTCCATTGGTTGCTAAACACGGAATGGGTGGTATTAATGTCCCGGTGGAAATTCTGGAAGATGTCAATTTGGCTCGCGAAGCAGCTAAATGTGTTTATGACAACGGCCTACAATGGGGACTCCTTCCTACGCCGGTAGATTGTCTATCTGGTTTTGCTACCGACGATAAAATGTTTGATGAAGGTATGGAGAAACTAAAGCGATGGGCAGAGATCGGCGAAAAAATTGGTGTCAAACGTTCTTATAACCACGTTATTCCTGGTAGTGATACTATGTCTTTTGACGAAAACTACGAGTGGCATGTAAGACGTGTAAGTGAAATCTATCACATTTTAAATAATCATGGCATCCAGTATTCTTTGGAATTTATTGGCCCCGTACCTTTGAAGAAGAGTTTTAAGTATCCATTTTTTGATTCAATTGCTGGTGTTCTATCTATTGCAGACGCTATCAGCAGTGATATTGGTTTTCTATTCGATACTTATCATTGGTATTGTGGTGGCGGTAGAATGGATGACCTTTATTATGCGTCTGCTCATGTCGACCGCATGGTTTGTTTTCACATTAATGATGGTATAGTCGGTCGTACTAGAGAACAACAAGAAGATTTAGAGCGAGCAATGCCTATGACTACAGGCATTGTAGATTCTTTGACTCCCTATAAGCTGTTCCAGAAATGTGGTTACTCTGGTCCTGTTATGGTAGAACCAATCTATCCTTTGTATCATAAATTTGAAACAATGCGTGCGGAGGATGTAGTGATAGAAGTGGCAGCAGCTTATAAGCATATGGAGAATTTACTCAGAAAGGAGTAATCTCATGAAGACCATTATTTGTTATGGTGATTCAAATACATGGGGTTTCTCTCCGAAAACTCAAACCCGCTATTCACGTGATGTCCGTTGGACGGGGCAACTTCAGGATTCTTTGGGAGAAGACTATTTAGTAGTAGAGGAAGGCCTAAACGGCCGGACTACTTGTTATGATGATCCAATTTTCCCGCAAAGAAACGGTGTAAAAGGCATCTTTGCTTGCATGGAAACCAATTATCCTGCAGATTTGGTCATTATTATGTTGGGTACAAATGATTCGAAAAAGCACCTGAAAGCTACAGCTTTTGCGTCTGCTAAAGGGATTGAAATGATTGCAAAGCAGATTTCCCAAGGCTGCTATGGAGTAGATGGGAATTCACCGGAAATTTTGGTTATTTCTCCGATTCTGATTGGTGATACAATTACTGATGTTTGGACAGGCGCAGAGTTTGATGAGCATAGTGCTGAAATGATTGCAGAGCTTAGTGCGGAGTTGCAAAAAATGGCTAAACAAAATGGTTATCATTTTATGGATGCTGGATTAATTGCAGGGCCAGATCCACTTGATTCCATACATCTTAATGTCCACGGTCATACCCTTCTCGCGCAAGCCATCAAAAATAGAGTTCTACAAATCTTAAATGCTTAGGTAAAAGGGCGATAACATGAAGTATGGTATTTATTATGCTTATTGGGAAAGTGAATGGGGCGGAGATTTTCTACCCTATATCAAAAAAGTGAAAAAACTAGGGTTTGATATCTTGGAAGTCGCCTGTGGGGATTTCACACAAAAGGATAACGCTTATTTCCGCGAATTAAAGCGCGTGTCAGAAGGTGAAGGGATTATTCTCACCGGCGGTTATGGGCCTAAACCTGAACACAACTTAGGATCTGCAGACAACTCTATAGTTAATTGTGCATTCAACTATTGGAGAGATGCTTTACACAAAATGGAGTTGGCTGGAATCGACCGAGTTGGTGGAGCACTATATTCCTATTGGCCTGTAGATTATTCCAAAGGTATAGATAAATCTGCTGACATGCAGCGAAGTGTGGAGAACATGATGCTCTTAGCAGATATTGCTATAAACCACGGTGTCACACTGAATATGGAGGTTCTCAATCGCTTTGAGGGCTACATGCTTAACGATTGTGCCGAGGCTATCCGTTATGTCAAATTAGTAAATAAGCCCAATGTTAAAGTCATGTTGGACACCTTCCACATGAATATTGAAGAGGACTCGCTAACGGAAGCTATCCGTAAAACAGGTTCATTGCTTGGTCACTTCCATGTGGGAGAGGCAAACCGTAAACCGCCTTTCGCAAAAGGACGAATTTGTTGGGAAGATATCGGTGATGCATTAATGGATATTGGCTATGAGGGGTACGTTGTAATGGAGCCATTTGTAAAAATGGGCGGTCAGGTAGGCAAGGATATTTTTATCTGGCGAGATCTTTCTAACGGTGCAACCGAAGAAGATTTGGACCGCTCAGCCGCTGATTCCCTCAAGTATCTAAGAGATCTTTGGGAAAGCTGAAAACTTATTGAGGGTGATTAGGAGGGACATTATGTTTGATGTTGTGGCGATTGGCGAAATGCTGGTGGATTTTACCCAGGAACGGAATAACGCTGATGGTTATCCTATTGTCGCAGCTCATCCAGGAGGAGCAGTTGCTAACTATCTTGCTCCTTTGGCAAAGTATGGTTTATCTACTGCGCTGATTGCAAAAGTTGGTAATGATGCCTTCGGGAGACTCCTATCCACATCCTTACAATCTGCTGGGATTAATAGTAAGTTTGTTTCTCGTACAAGCAGTGCTTTCACAACCTTGGCGTTTGTTACCCGGGATGAATACGGAGAGAGAGAATTTTCTTTTGTCCGGAAGCCTGGTGCTGATACGTTATTGGAATTGGGAGATATCGACTTCTCTGTCTTAAATCAATCAAGGGTACTTCATTTTGGCTCTGTATGCATGACTGATGAACCTTCGCGAAGTACGCACTATTCAGTCGTGAATTATGCCAAAAAAGCTGGTCTACTGATTTCTTACGATCCTAATTTGAGGGAATCTTTGTGGCAAAATCTCGAGGAAGCTCGAGACCAAATTCTATGGGGACTATCACAAGCGGATATAATTAAAATTAGTGATTCTGAATTAGAATTTCTTTATGGATTATCCCCCAAAGATGGTGCCACACAGATTTTTTCTGATTTTTCTCCAAAGCTTGTTTTTGTAACTTGTGGTAAACACGGTTGCTATTTTAAAAGCCTTCGAGCAGATGGGCATGTACCAAGTTTAAAAGGGCTTTCGGTGGTTGACACAACAGGTGCAGGGGATATTTTTGGAGGTTCAGCTATGTATGCAATTTTGCAGAGCGGAAAACAGTTGGAGTTATTGAATGAAGATGACCTGCTTTATATTACAACATTTGCATGCACATCTGCTAGCCTTTCAACTACAAAACTTGGCGGATTGTCTAGTGTTCCCACAATGGATGAAGTTTTCACCAAAATGAATTAATCTTCTATTTTAATGGAAATGGGGCGTTTCAGGTTTCTGAAATGCCCCATCGTCCTCTCCGTCAAGGGGCTTAATGTAAATAGCGAATGGCAAATTCTATTAAAAAGGTCTCTACATTCCGGCGGGGCTGAGCACCCCCGCCGCTGGCGTTGAGCACTGCGGTAAAATGTTGATATGCGCCGTTTTTACGGCGTAAATATCTGCAAGGAGGTCATCTGTATGACCAATTACCGCGAGATCCTCAGGCTCCACAGTCTGGGACTCAACAAGACCGAGATTGCATCAAGTTGCCAATGCGCTCGGAATATTGTGGCAACAACACTGCAACGTGCAGCGAACAGCGGCCTGCAATGGCCGCTGCCGGAAGAAATGTCGGACAAGCAGCTCTCTGAGCGTCTGTTCCCGTCCAGCGCCTCCAAACCCGTCTACAAGATGCCGGACTACGCCTATGTCCACAAGGAGCTCCAGCGCAGTGGTGTCACCCTGAACCTGCTGTGGCTGGAATACTGCGACCAGTGCCGCTCTGCGGGCGAGCTCCCGTACCAGTCCACCCAGTTCAATAAGTATTATGCCGACTATCTGGCAAAGTCCAACGCCACCATGCACCTGAATCATAAGCCCGGCGAGGTCATGCAGGTGGACTGGGCTGGCGACACTGCCTCCGTTATTGACACGGACACTGGTGAGATCATCCCGGCCTATGTGTTCGTGGCAACGCTTCCGTACAGCGGCTACAGCTATGTAGAAGCCTTTTTCTCCATGAACCAGGAGTCCTGGACTACTGCACATGTAAACGCCTACAAATACTTCGGTGGTGTCACCCGGATCATCCAATGCGACAACCTGAAAACCGGTGTGCAGAAGCACGGAAAGGACGAGGTCATCCTCAACAAGTCCTATCAGGAACTGGCGGAGCACTACGGCACGGCGATCCTGCCTGCCAGAGTCCGTGCCCCCAAGGATAAGGCCACTGTTGAGGGTACTGTTGGCATCATCTCCACCTTCATTCTGGCTGCTCTGCGGAACCGTCAGTTTCTCTCCTTACTGGAGCTGAATGAGGCGATCCACGAACGCCTGGAGGCATTCAACCATAAACCTTTCCAGAAGTGGGAAGGCAGCCGCGCCAGCAGTTTTTCGGAAGAAAAACCTTTCCTGCGCCCTTTGCCTCCCAGACCTTTTGAGTTAGCAACCTGGAAGGTGGCCACGGTGGGTCCTAATTACCACATTTCCGTGGAGCGCATGAACTATTCCGTCCCCTTTGAATACATCAAGCAGAAGGTGGATGTACGGCTCACCAGAGCCACGGTGGAGGTCTTTTACGGTGGAAACCGGATCTGCTCCCACCCCAGACTGTACGGACGGTTCAACCAGTACAGCACCATCCAGGAGCACATGCCGCCGGAGCACCAGAAGTATGTTCAGTGGAACGGGGAACGATTCATCCACTGGGCTGGGAAAGTAGGCAGCAACACACAGGTTGTTGTCCATGCCATTCTCAGCAGCTATAAGGTGGAGCAGCAAGGCTATAAGTCTTGTATGGGTCTGTTGAAGCTGGCAGACAAATACACCCCGGAAAGGCTGGAAAATGCCTGTAAACGGGCGTTAGAATACACGCCCCGGCCTTCTCTCAAAAACATTCAGGCGATTCTGGCATCCGGTCAGGACAAGGCTGTCCCTGAAGAAAATCCTGTCAGTCGCTCCTCCCAGTACGGATTTACCCGTGGAGCTGAGTATTACGGAAGGGGGAACAAGTGATGCTGACTGAAACGACAGTATATCCTATTGGTAAATAGAGAAAAAATGTCTTCTGCACAGTACTTTTGGCTCTCTTCTTGAATTGTTTCGCACATTTTATTGACGAGTTTATATTGTTCGTCGGATATCTGTGCCTCAAAATAATATTTTATTCCGCGGATTGTAACAGAATATAATTTCATGTTTTGTTACGCTCTCCCAATGACTTAAAATGGTTTTAGATTTCAATGAAGTTCAGAGCTATTATATGCAAGAAGATAAACTTATATTACACAACAAAACGCGCAAGTTCTTCAAAATCCGGGTTGACATCTGCTCGGATTTTGATTATACTATACTTAACCCGAATTGGAGGTTGAACAGCATGAAACAACTGGGTATGCGTCTTCGCGCATTGCGGGAAAGCATTGGTTTATCCCAATCAAAATTTGCCGATGTAATCGGTTCTACACAGTCCAGCATCAACCGTTATGAAAACGGTCAGGCAACGCCGACAGTTGAGCTTCTACGCAAGTATGCGGACTACTTTGACGTTTCAATGGACTATATCTTTGCCCGCTGCGATGACCCGCACGGCAAGCTGTATGAAGCGAAACCTCCGGTTGACGCGAACAATCCTGAACTGAGGAAGTTTGTTGAGATGTGCTTCGATCCGGAATCACCGATGAACGAAAAGCTGAAAGAGGCAATGCTGAAAATGCTTGGGGAGGCGAAGACATGAGCAGTGAATTAACCCATAATCCGGGACAGTTCGATGAAGTCATCCATATCATCGACAACGCCCGCAGCCGCGCCATGAAAGCAGTCAATGCAGAGCTTATTCAGATGTATTGGGAAATCGGCTCTTATGTCAGCGGCAGAGTGAAGGATGGCGGCTGGGGAAAAAGCGTGGTTGCAGATTTTTCCGAATTTCTGCAAGCGCATTATCCGGGAACAAAGGGATTTTCTGCACAGAACATCTGGCGTATGAAGCAGTTTTATGAGACTTATTGTGACAACGAAAAACTCTCACCACTGGTGAGAGAAATTCCATGGACAAGCAATCTGCTGATTATGACTGGCTGTAAAACCGATGAAGCGCGTGAGTTTTACCTTCGCCTGTGCATTGCAAATCGTTACACAAAACGTGAATTGGATCGTCAGATCGGCAGTATGCTGTATGAGCGGACGATGATCTCTCACGAAAAACATAAGGACCTGCTTGCTGGGAACGGTGGACTTGCGGCTTTGCGCGATTCCTATGTGTTTGAATTTCTCGACCTTGAGGAACCGTACAAGGAAAAGGATTTGCGGCATCAGATTGTCTCTCATCTGAAAGACTTCATTTTAGAGTTTGGACATGATTTCACTTTTGTTGGCGAAGAATACCGCGTTCAGGTCGGCAACACGGATTTCTTCATTGATTTGCTGTTCTATAACCGTGCATTGTCCTGCCTTGTTGCAATCGAATTGAAAATTGATACCTTCCGACCTGAACATCTGGGACAGCTCAATTTTTATTTGGAAGCACTTGACCGTGATGTAAAGAAACCAAATGAAAATCCGAGCGTTGGTTTAGTCCTCTGCACCGGTAAGGATGATACTGTAGTCGAATATGCGCTCAGCAGGTCCATGTCTCCGACAATGGTCGCAGATTACACATTGCATCTGCCTGATAAAGCTATCCTGCAAAACAAGCTGCGTGAACTGACAGAGCTTGCGTTGGAAAGCGGCGAAGGCAACGAGGGTGATGAAGAATGAACGCTGTTATCTACGCCCGCTATTCCTCAGACAGCCAGCGCGAAGAATCCATTGAAGGTCAGCTCCGTGAGTGCCGGGAATATGCTGAACGCAACAATATGACCATCGTTGGAACGTATATTGACCGGGCATTATCTGCAAAAACGGCAGATCGACCGGAGTTCCAGCACATGATCAAGGACAGCGCAAAAGAGCTGTTTGAGATTGTCCTTGTATGGAAGCTCGACCGCTTTTCCCGTGACCGTTACGACAGCGCACACTACAAGCACATTCTGAAAAAGAACGGCGTAAAGGTTATTTCTGCGAAAGAGCATATCTCCGAAGGCCCGGAGGGTATTATTCTGGAAGCAATGCTGGAGGGCTATGCCGAGTTCTATTCTGCTGAACTATCAGAGAAAATCCATCGCGGACAGAAAGAGAACGCGCTGAAAGGGAAAAATAACGGCGGTGGCGTTCCGCTCGGCTATCTGTTGGACAAGAAAGCACAGAAGCTTCTGATCGATCCTACGACTGCACCATTAGTGGTTGAGGTATTTGAGAAGTATGCTGACGGCAAATCGGTTCGTTCTATTGTTGAGGATTTCAATGCCCGCGGACTTAAAACGAAAAGGGGACAGCCCTTCAATATCAATAGTTTCAGCTCTCTTCTGAAAAACCGCAAATACATTGGCGAGTATCGCTATCAGGATGTTGTAATTGAGGGCGGCGTTCCTGCTATCGTTCCGAAAGACCTGTTCAACCGTGTGCAGGAACGCATGGAGAAGAACCGCCATGCTCCCGCAATGGCAAAAGCAAAAGAGGACTATCTGCTGACAACAAAGCTGTTCTGCGGCAAATGTGAGCGCATGATGGTTGGTGAAAGCGGCAAGAGCCATACCGGCGCTATGCACTATTATTACAAATGCAGCGGTGCGAAGCGCCTGAAGGATTGCGACAAGAAGGCTGTTCGCAAAGACTGGATTGAACGTGTTGTTGTCCGCCTGACCATGCAGCGCGTCATGGATGAAGAAAAGATCAACAGGCTCATTGACGCAATTCTTGTTATGCAGGAGCAGGAAGACACAACAACCCCTGCGCTTCGCTCACAGCTTGCGGAAACCGAGTCCTCCATTGGAAACATTCTGAAAGCAATCGAGCAGGGCATTTTCACGCCGTCCACCAAACAGCGGCTTGATGAGCTGGAAGCACGAAAAGAAGAAATCCTTGTGAATATCCAGACTGCTGAACTGCAAAAGCCAAAGCTGACCCGCGAACAGATGACGGCATGGTTTGAGCAGTTCCGTCATGGCGATCCAGCAAACCGTGATTTTCAGAAACGCCTGATTGATACATTTGTAAACGCCGTGTATGTGTTCGATGATAAACTGGTCTTGACCTACAACTATCAACATGGGACGCAGACAATCTCGCTTGACGAGATCGCGTCGGCACTGAGTTCGGATTTTGATGGGGCTACTCCACCAAATAAGAAAGACACCCCGATGGGGTGTCTTTCTTATTTGGTGGTTTCGTTTTTCTGCTTTTTGATGCAGATGCCGTAGAACACAATGGCGAGGAGCTGCACGGAAACAGAGACCGCCACCAGCCATACCGGGTTTGCGTCGTACAGCGCACCCAGCAGCCAGCTCCCCAAGAACCACGCGATGCCGAAGCCCGTCTCGAAGATGCCGAAGCCGGTGCTGCGCATGGTGGCCGGGACGATGCTGCTGACGGCGGCCTTCATAATACTCTCCTGCGCGCCCATTCCCACGCCCCACAGCACGATGCCGACGCCCATCAGCACCGGCTCGCCGGTGAGGAAGATAAAGCAGGAGAAGAACGCACTGCACAGGGTGGACAGCATCAGCGCCCGCAGTCCGATCTTGTCAAAGAGCCAACCGAAGAACAGCGCGGCAAAGGCGTCCACCGCCATGGCTACCGCGTACAGCAGGCTCAGGGTAGAGGCGGGGAAGGCCTCCGTTCTGGCGGCGTGCAGCGTGATGAGGGTGAAGTCCGCAAAGCCGAAGGCAAACAGGCAGATGGCCGCCATATACAGCACGAAGGACTTCTGCGTGTGGAACTCTGCCGGGGCGTCCGCCTTCTTTTCAAACATCTCCGGGTGGGGGTACTTGACCTTGGCCAGCACCACCAGCGCGATGGTGATCAGCGCCGGGATACCGAGGACGGCGAAGCTGAGCCGATAGGTAGAGAACAGGTCGCCGGTCCCCTTGATGGCGGCGATGGCAAAGAGGATGACCGGGCCTAAGAATGCACCCAGCTGGTCTAAGAACTCCTGATAGGCAAAGCCCTTTCCCGTTCCGATCTCACTGGCGGCAAAGCTGACCAGCGTGTTTTTCGCCGGCTTTTTGATGGCCTTACCCACCCGCTCCAGGATCACCAGTCCGCAGGCGATGACCCAGCCGTTCTCCGGGATCAGCGCCAGCGCCGGGATAGCCAGCACCTGCAGGGCGTAGCCCGCGATGACCAGTGTCCAGTACTTTTTCGTTTTGTCCGCAAAAATGCCCGACAAAAGCCGCAGGGAGTAGCCGCACAGCTCGCCCACGCCGGACACAAAGCCGATGGTGGCGCCGGAGGCGCCCGCCAGATTCAGATATTCACCGAGGATGCTCCGTGCGCCCTCGTGGGTCATGTCCGAAAAAAGACTGACCACGCCCATCAGCGTGATAAACGCCACGGCGCCCCGCAAGCGCTTCTTATTTTCTTTGTTCATTTGCTCTTTTCCCGCCCTTCCGCGCCGCCGAAAGCCAAGTGCGTCTGCAAATTATAGCACGCCCCCATACTGAATGCAATCGCGCCGGGCGGCAGCTTAGGCACAAGCGGGCAAGTGCCTCTTTTTCTCAGCCACCCCGTGCGCGGCATCTGGCTGAAATAGGTAGATACAAAACAGGAAAAGTATGATATAATCATCCTCGTGTGTAAAAGCGGCAGAGCAAACGGTCTGCCGCTTTCCCAAAAGAACGACAGAAACAACGAGAGGAAAGAAAATCATGTCAAAAATCGTCAATGAGCCCAAGATCAAAAACGCCTTCGTGGTCAAGATCCGTGAGCTGCTGGAGCACCGCGCCTTCTGGCTGTATCTGCTGGTGGACGAGGCGGAGAAGCGCGGCCTCGACCCCAAGGATTTCGCATCGGCGGCTATCACCCGCTGCGGCATCTCGCAGGGCAACGACCTTGTGAAAAAGGGCGGCACCAAGAGCCTGAAGGGTCTGCGCAAGACGCTGTTCACCAAAGCGGCCCGCTGGGTCTTCGAGATGGATCTGGTGGAGAACACCGACGATACCCTGTATCTGGATTTCCACTACTGCCCGCTGGTCAAGGCGTGGCAGAAGGCCGGCTGCACCGATGAGGAGATCGCCCGGCTCTGCGACATCGCCATGTGCGGCGACCACGGCATCGGCAAGTGCTTTGACGCACGGCTGGAGCTGCCCAAGGCCATCGCCAAGGGCGACGATATCTGCGCGCTGCGCTACATCAAGGACAGCAAGCAGGGGTCGAAATGAGAAAAGTCGACGCCTCCCTCATCGTAAGACTGTGCCTTCCGCAATTCGCGGTGGGCCTTTTTACGACCATGCTGAATAACTATCTCATCTGTTTCTACCAGCCCTCCAAGGCGTCGGGCATCCCCGACCTCATCCCGCAGGGACGGCTGGTGCTGGGTGTGCTGACCATCATCGGCATGATCAAGGCGGTGGGACACATCATCGACGCGGTGACAGACCTGCTGATCGTCAGCGCCTTCAAGGGCGCGGGCATGGCCACGCTGTCCGCATGGCGCACCACCTTCAGCATCTACACGGTGATCGGCGTCATCCTGCTGCTGATCCCCGCCTACACCATCAAGGAGACGGAGTATGTCCACTCCGCCATCCCCAATGTGACGCTGGGGCAATCGCTGAAACACGCCTTCGCCAACGAGCACTTCCGTCTGGTAACGCTGGGGCAGCTGCTGGAGAACACCGGCATGGCGTTCTTTCAGGCGTGCATCATGTACTATGTGACCTCGCTGATGGGTCTTGCGGAGACGTACTCCGTGCTGATCCTGGCCATTTCCATCGCCGGGTCGCTGCTGATGTACCCGCTGGTGAACAAATTCGCCAAGAAGCGGGGCAAGAAGCTGCCCATTATTCTGGGCTGTATTGTCTTCTCCGCCGCGGAGATCGTGATCTGCTTCAGCGATATGCTGCCGGGGAACCGGCTGGTGCTGGCCTGCGTGTTCGCCCTGTTCGTATCCTTCCCCTTCGCGGTGCTGAACGTGCTGCCCGGCGCCATGATGGCCGTCCACGAAAAGGGGAGATGCACGGCGCGGCTCATTGCCAGGAACCTGCCGGGTCACGCAGGGCTGGAGGTGGGACACAAGACCCCCGTCATGCGTATGGCGGCCTTTATCGCGGAGGCGGATGAGAAGAAGCCGTATATCCGGCGGCTCCACCCGGAGGTGCGTGGGATGTTCGAGCGGCTGCTCATCAAGCTGATCCCCAAGCTCAACGCGGCGGACGCACGGCAGTTCACCGATCTCTCCGACGCGGTGATCCGGTTCGCCCCCATCGACATCGACAAGCAGCAATATGCCTCTGTACACGGGGAGAATGAGAATATCAGTGTGGATAAGCTCCATCTGGCGGTGGATTTCTACAAGGCGCTGCTGCGGAACTATCCGGCGGACGCCCGGTAAGCTGCCTGTTTTCCCTGCGTTTATCCACTGTTTGACCGAAAAGAGCGCGCACCGGCACAGCCGGTGCGCGCTCTTTGTAACATTCCCACAAAGAAATCGCCCAAAAATCGGCTTTTTCGCCGTTTTTCAGGTTGCGGCGGCGGTGGTAAAGCGCTATGATGGTAAGGCTGCGTCGCGGCAAAAAAGGACGAGAGAGGTACCTTATGCACAAGAAAGTATTCGCCCCCGCGCTGTTCGACTGCTTGAAGTCCTATTCCGGCAAGCAGTTCGCCAAGGACGCGGTATCGGGCGTCATCGTGGCTATCATCGCACTGCCCCTTTCCATCGCGCTGGCGCTGGCCAGCGGCGTCGGCCCGGAGCAGGGCATCTACACCGCCATTATCGCAGGCTTTCTGATCTCCTTCTTCGGCGGCAGCCGGGTGCAGATCGCCGGCCCCACCGCCGCCTTTGCCACCATCGTAGCAGGCATCGTGGCGGAAAATGGCATGGGCGGGCTGGCCCTCGCCACCGTCATGGCAGGCATCATCCTGATCCTGATGGGCGTTTTGAAGCTGGGCAGCCTGATCCGCTTCATCCCCTACACCATCACTACCGGCTTTACCGCCGGTATCGCCGTGACCATCTTCATCGGCCAGTGGAAGGACTTTTTCGGCGTGAGCTACCCGGAAAAGCCCATTGAGACTATGGAGAAGGCCGCCTGCTTCTTCCGCAGTCTGGACACCGTCAACCTCTGGGCGGCGCTGGTGGGCGCGGTGTGTCTGGCTGTTCTCATCATCTGGCCCCGCATCAACAAGCTCATCCCCGGCAGCCTCATCGCCGTGCTGGTGGGCATCGCCATGGTGAAGCTCCTGAACCTGCCGGTGAACACCATTGGCGACCTCTACACCATCTCCAACAAGCTGCCATCCCTCACCCTGCCGGACTTCTCCTTTGACACCGTGCAGGCCATGCTGCCCAGCGCCTTCACCATCGCCATCTTAGCCGCCATCGAGAGCCTTTTGTCCTGCGTGGTGGCCGACGGCATGGTGGCCTCCCACCACAACTCCAATACAGAGCTGATCGCGCAGGGCATCGGCAACGTGGGCTCGGCGCTGTTCGGCGGCATCCCCGCCACCGGCGCTATCGCCCGCACCGCCGCCAACATCAAGTCCGGCGGCCGAACCCCCGTGGCGGGCATGATCCACGCCGCCGTGCTGGTACTGGTGCTGGTGGTGCTGATGCCCTACGCGGCCCTCATCCCCATGCCCTGTATCGCCGCCATCCTGTTCAGCGTGGCGTATAATATGTGCCAGTGGCGTCCCTTTGTGCGCCTCTGCAAGTGCGCCCCCAAGAGCGATATTCTGGTGCTGGTGCTGACCTTTTTGCTGACGGTCATCTTCGATCTGGTGGCGGCCATTGAGGTGGGTATGCTGCTGGCGGCGCTGCTGTTCATGAAGCGCATGAGCGACGAGACGGAGGTGCGCGGCTGGAAGTACAAGGATATGCCGGAGGATCAGCTCACCGAGGTGCCGCTGCACGTCCGTGTGTACGAGATCCGCGGGCCGCTGTTCTTCGGCATGGCCGACCACATCGGCGAGATCACCGTCAAGGAGTTCACCCGCTGCCTCGTCATCCGTATGCACATGGTCAATGCGCTGGACGTCACCGCCCTCAACGCGCTGGAGGCGCTGTACGACGAGTGCGCCAAGAAGGGCGTGCGGGTCATCTTCTCCCACGTCAACGAGCAGCCCCTGCACGTGATGGAGCACGCCGGGTTCGTGGACAAGGTGGGACGGGAGAACTTCTGCGACCACATCCAGCAGGCCATTGCGCTGGCCTCCCAGCAGTAAGCGCCGAAAATATCCCTTTTCGCTGAAAAGAGGCGCGCCGGTTTTGACCGGCGCGCCTCTTTTATTGTTTTGCCAGCGCGTGGCGCAGCATCAGATGACGCCGTACTGCTTCAGCAGCTTTTCCACATCGGTGCCGCCGATCTTGCTGAGGGCCTTCTTCAGAACCATCTTTTCACCGAAGCTCAGGTCCATATCGGTGACCTTTTTGCCGTCCCGCAGCTTTACCGTGGCGTTCAGCAGATCGCGCACGTCGTACACGCTGCCCCAGACCTCCGGCACGCCGCGATCCACGTTCAGCAGGGTATACACGGCCTCCATGCCGGTACGCATGGAATACTCGGTGGTGAAGATGGTGTCACGGGGCGTCTCGGCAAACTGACCAAGGAAGGCGAAGTTCACGCTGCCGTCCGGCACGACCTTGGGGCGGTCGCCGTAGGCGCGGGGCATGAAGAACGCGTCGATATAGGGCATCATCACCGGCACGGTGTTGGCGCTGTTGGCCGCCATGTCCTCGATCTCATTCTCCGGCACGCCGATGTGGTACAGCCACTCCATGCAGATCTCCTTGCCGGTGCACTCCCGCATGGGCTTCTTCACGAAGTCGCCGGGCTTGTCGGTGAACAGGGAATACACCCACACGAGGCAGTGATCCTTGGGCTGGTCGCGGAACTGGGGCTGGCGGTTGATGGTCCAGCTCATCAGCCAGGAGGAGTCCTTCACAGTGACGATGCCGCCGGTGACCACATGGCCGGTGAAGGGGTCGCGCTTGCAGATGTTCTTGATATAGGGGATGATGCGCTGATCCAGCGTCTCCACGGTGGCGCTCATCCAGTTGGTCTTCTCCGGGTCGTGGCAGAACTTGTCAGGATGGCCGAAGTCGGGGTCCTGCGCGGCGATCTTGCGCCACATATCCCAGCCGCCGCCCTCCCGCAGCTCGGTGTTGTAGGCGGCGGGCTTGTTCTGGCTGCCCATGGAGGAGTTCTCCACGCAGCCGCCGTTGGTGATGAACACCAGATCGTTCTCTGTCAGGTCGATGGCGTCCTTCTCGCCGCCGCGCAGCACGTCGATGCGCTTGGCCAGCTTGCGGGCGGGGTCAGTACAGTCAAATTCCACATTGCACACCTGCACACCGTAGTGGAACTGCACGCCGTGGCTCTCCAGATACTTCACCATGGGCAGGATCATGGACTCATACTGGTTATACTTGGTGAAGCGCAGGGCGGTGAAGTCCGGCAGGCCGCCGATGTGGTGGATATACCGCTGGATATAGAGCTTCATCTCCAGGGCGCTGTGCCAGTTCTCGAAGGCGAACATGGTGCGCCAGTACAGCCAGAAATTGGAGGAGAGCACCTCGTCGTCGAAGAAATCGGTGATCTTCTTGTCCTGCAAGTCCTCGTTGGGGGTGAAGAACAGCTTCATGATCTCCATAGCGCCCTTGTCGGAGATACTGAACTTGCCGTCGGTGTGGGCGTCCTGTCCGCGCTTCTCGGTGGCGCGGCACAAAGAATAGTTGGGATCCTCCTTGTTGAGCCAGTAATACTCGTCCAGCACGCTGACGCCCTCCGTTTCAATGGAGGGGATGGAGCGGAACAGATCCCACATGACCTCGAAATGGTTGTCCATCTCCCGGCCGCCGCGCATCACATAGCCCAGATTCTCGAACTTGTAGCCGTCGCAGGCGCCGCCGGGCAGCTCGCCCTTCTCCAGAATGTGGACGTGCCCGCCCTGCATCTGACCGTCGCGCACCAGATAGCAGGCGGCGGAAAGGGCTGCCAGACCGCTGCCCACGATATAGGCGGATTTGTTGTCTACGCCCTCCGGCTTCTTGGGACGGGCAAACGCTTCATAGTTACCACTGGAATAATACATCGTAAAACCTCCTGTAAGCTCATGGCTTTATGTTTTCTGCTTAATGGCGAAAACATACACCCCCGCCGCATTTTGTTCAATAAGCAGAAAAAAAGCGGTGAACAAAAATTGTTCACCGGGCGGCGGCGTGCGTAATTTTTAAGCACACCGCCCGATCTGCCAAAAACGCCGCGGCATCATATTCATACCTATATATGAACCGCCCTTGAGGCGGTTCCTTTCGCGTAGGAACGAATTTCGCACAAATTTGTACATATACGGAGTTCTGCCAAAAATTAGACAGACAGTGCCGTTTATCCATGGTTTTTGTGTCAAAATCTCGTTAAGGTGGTAGTATCAAAAGCCGTACACGCAAAGTCCCGGCCGTCGCGGGCGCCTCCGGCGGGTGGATGTGTTTCGCCGCGTGGCAGCCCTTCGACGAACCGAGCGCCCCCCGATGCATGGCGGCGGGCGACCCTGCGGCAGACGCCGCAGAGCGCCCCGCCGACCGGGAGGGAGGCAGGGTCTGCCGGTCAAAGGCAGACCCTGTGATCCGGCTGTAACGGCGCGGCCGACAGTCAAAAAAAGCAGTGTGGAGGTGATAATATGCAAAACGTGAAGCAATGTATCCACGCAGAGCAGGCGCGCTGGCGCGTCTGGTTCTGGGCGGCCTGTGAACTGTTCGTGCTGTTCTCCATGCTGCGCTCCCTGCGTATGGGCCCGCTGTCCGACGCGCTGGTATGTCTGCTGGTGGGCATCGGCGTACTGGTGCCGTATGTGCTGGAGACGTGGGGCTACCGGGTATCCAACGCGCTGCTGCTGTTCAGTATGCTGTATCTGCTGGGCGGTATGTTGGGGCGCATCTACAAGCTGTACTACCTCATCGCCCACTGGGACAAGCTGCTGCACTTCAGCGGCGGCGTGGTATTCGCCGTCTTGGGCTCCTACATCCCCGTGCTGCTCAATAAGGACTATAAGGACGACCGGCGGCTGCGTATCCTGTTCGCGGTGCTGTTCTCCATCTCCGTCTCCGCGCTGTGGGAGTTCTACGAGTACGGCATGGACCGCTGGTTCGGCACGGATATGCAGCGGGATACCCTCGTTACCGCCCTCCGCTCCTACGATCTGGGCGACGCGGTGGGCGTGATCGGCAGCATCGACCAGATCGACAGCGTCATCGTCAACGGCGTAGAACTGGAAGGCTATATCGACATCGGCCTCATCGACACCATGGGCGACATGATGATCGAGACGGCAGGCGCCGTGGTGTACGCTGTCGTGTTCGCACTGGACAGGGGCCGTCACCCCGCCTTCACCCGCGTTGTGCCGTCCGCCTCCCAAGCGGAGGCCGCCCACGTCCATGTCTGGTAAGGCGTCGCCGGAGCAGCGGCAGCTGCGGCTGGCGCGGTGTCTGCTGGGCGCGGTGTGGCTCCTCATCATTGTGCTGTGCCTGCTGCACCGGGAGGATTTCACGCTGGAGGGCATCCTCACCTACTCGCCCCGGCACCCGGCGCTGGCCGCCGCGCTCCTGTTGGCGCTGTTCGCCGTCAAGAGCCTGAGCATCTTCCTGTACAGCGGCCTGCTGTATGCCGCCAGCGGCGTCCTTTTTCCCCTCCCCGTGGCCATCGCGGTGAACCTCGCGGGAACGGCGGTGATGGTCAGCCTCCCCTACTGGCTGGGTAGGAAGCTGGGCAGTCAGGCGGTGCAGTATATCCTCCGCCGCTGGCCGAAGTCCGCCATGCTCCGGGAGCTGCGGGGCGGCAGTGACTTCTTCTTCGTGCTGATCGTCCGGCTGCTGGGCATCCTGTCCGCCGACGTGGTCAGCGCCTACATGGGCGCGGTAGGCGTAAGATACAGGGACTATCTGCCCGCGTGTCTGCTGGGCTTTCTGACCACCTGCGTGCTGTTCCCCATCATGGGCATGAGCCTCTCGGACATCCGCTCCCCTCAGTTCCTGACGGCGGCGGGCATCCAGCTGACCGAGATGCTGGTCTCCTGTATCGCGTTTCATTTCTACCGGAAAAAACACATAAAACAACCTATGGACTGTATAAAAGAAAGGACGGCGGACCAATGAGTATCACCGAAAAGCTCTCCCACGCAGCGGAGCGCAAGACCTTTGAGACGATCCTCGACTCCATGCTGAAAAAGGGGCAGACCCAGGACGTGGGTGACCTGGCTCAGCAGCTCATCGACATGATCCAGAAGATCCACAGGGGGACATGGAGCGACAAGTCCTATGAGACGCTGCGGATGGTGGCGGAGAACCCCGACGGGAAGTGGGCGCACTACACCCAGCGGCTCATCCGGGACAACGACCCCTACATCCTCAAGACCTTCCTGACCAACGTGGCCTATGAGGGCGGCTTCCGGGGCTACCAGACGGCGCAGGAGAACGCCGCAAAGTACGACATCAACGTGCCTTGGCTCATCCTGATGGACCCCACCTCCGCCTGCAATATGCACTGCACCGGCTGCTGGGCGGCGGAGTACGGCCACAAGCAGAGCCTGACCTTCGAGGAGATGGATCGGGTGCTGACAGAGGCCAAGGCACTGGGTACCCATGCCTGCCTCTTTACCGGCGGCGAGCCGCTGCTGCGGAAGAAGGATATCATCCGCCTGTGCGAAAAGCACCGGGACATGGCGTTCCACGCCTTCACCAACGGCACCCTCATCGACGAGGAATTCTGTCAGGAGATGCTGCGGGTGGGCAACTTCTTTGTGTCCATCAGCGTGGAGGGCTTTGAGGAGGCCAACGACGGACGCCGTGGGCAGGGTCACTTCCAAAAGGCGCTGGACGCCATGGATCTGATGCACAGCCACCGCATCCCCTTCGGTGTGTCCATCTGCTACACCAGCAAGAACTATAAGGTGGTCACCAGCGACGAATTCCTCGACCTGCTGATCGGCAAGGGCTGCGTGTTCGCATGGTACTTCCACTATATGCCCGTGGGCATCAATGCCTCCACCGACCTGCTGCTGACGCCGGAGCAGCGCGCCTATATGAAGGATCGCGTCCGTGAAATTCGCGGCATCACCGGCGGCAAGGAGCTCTACTGCATCGACTTCCAGAACGACGGCGAGTTCGCCGGCGGCTGCGTAGCCGGCGGCCGCATCTATTGCCACATCAATGCCGCGGGCGACGTGGAGCCCTGCGTGTTTATCCACTATTCCGGCGCGAATATCCGGGAAAAGAGCTTTTTGGAGTGCCTGCAGCAGCCGCTGTTCCGGCTGTACCGGAAGGGGCAGCCCTTTAACGGCAACCACCTGCGCCCCTGTCCCATGCTGGAAAACCCCGAGCTGCTGCCCCAGATGGTGGCGGAGTCCGGGGCGCACTCCACCGATCTGGAGGCGCCGGAGAGCGCCGAGCATCTGTGTGAGAAGTGCAAAGCCTACGCCGACTGCTGGAAGCCGGAGGCCGATAAGCTGTGGGCGGAGGAGCACGGAAATTGACGGAGGTATATACGATGAAAACGACCGAGCGTACCTGCGGCGGAAAGCACCGCCGGGGACACACCCTCGCAAAATTCGCCATCGGCAGCGGCCTGCTGTTCCTGTCGGCGCACACACTCTACAGCCGCTTCTGTGCCAAACGGGATCAGGCGGTACGGGACTGCTTCGATACGCTGCAAATGGAGTCCAACGCGGAATACGACGAATAACGCCGCCGCGCCGCTGCTTCTCCCCCCTGAAGCGCACTCCATACGGCAAAAAAGATGACGGCTTTTGCCGTCATCTTTTTTTGCGCGATATGTCTTATGCCGCTTCTGCGCGGCGGGCAGTCACGCGGTGTGGACGGAGCGCCCAAAGGCCGCCAGCGCCGCCTCCCGCACCATCTCGCACAGGGAGGGGTGTGCCACCACGGTCTTTTCCCACTGCTCGGTGGTCCAGCCCTCCGCCACGGCGGCGGAGGCAAGGGCGATCATCTCGGAGGAGTTCTCGCCCACGATGGAGACGCCCAGCGTCTTGGTGGTGTTCTTGTCCGCCACCACGAACACGCGGCCCACAGCGCCCTCCGCCAACGCCATGCCGTTGGCGCCGTAGTCGAAGGCGCCCAGCACCGGCTCATAGCCGGCGGCCTCGGCAGCCTCAGTGGTCAGCCCCACAGACGCCAGCACCGGCAGGGTGTAGGTACAGACGGGGACCGGCATGGTGCCGTAGGGCTTGTCCTCGCCCAGAATGTCCGCCAGCGCCGCCTCGCCCTCGGCATAGGCGGCATGGGCCAGCTGATAACCGCCCACCACATCGCCGATGGCGTAGACGCCGGGCAGGTTGGTACGCATATGGTCGTCCACCACGATGCACTTCTTGCCGTCCAGCTTCAGGCCCAGCGTCTCGGCGTCGATGCCGCTGAGATTGGTTTTGCGGCCGGCAGCCATCAAGACCTGCTCACAGTCCACGGCCTCCTCCGCACCCTTGATCTCGTAGACCGCACGCAGCTTTTCGCCATTCTTCTCAATGCGCAGCATCTTGGCGCCGGTCTTCATGGAGATGCCCAGCTTCTTCATCTCCCGCGTCAGGACGCGCACCGCCTCCTTCTGCTCCCGGGGCAGCAGCTCCGGCATCATCTCCACCACCGTGATCTTGGTGCCAAAGGCCGCAAAGGCGCAGGCCAGTTCCAGACCGATGACACCGCCGCCCATGACCACCATGCTGGCGGGCAGCTCCGTCAGCGCCAGTGCGCCGGTGGAGTCGATGCAGTACTCGTGACCGGGAACGGGGATCATCATGGGCACGCTGCCCGTGGCGATGACCACGTTCTTGCCGGTGTACGCCTCGCCGCCGCATTCCACCACCCGATCAGGCTTCAAAATCGCCTCGCCGGTGATCACCGTGACGCCGCTCTTTTTCAACAGGAAGCCGACGCCGTTGACCAGCTTGGCGCTGACCTCGCTCTTGCCCTGCTGTACCTGCCGGTAGTTGAGGCTGCCTGTCTCCATGAGGATCTCCTTCTTCACCAGTCCGCGGAGCTTCCGCATGGTGCTGGCCTTATCCACCAGATACTTGGTGGGGATGCAGCCGATGTTCAGGCAGGTGCCGCCCAGATGCTCCTTTTCAAAGAGCGCTGTCTTCAGACCCTTGCGGGCCGCCGCAATGGCCAGGGAATAGCCGCCGGGGCCGCCGCCGATGACGAGAATATCAAATGCTTCCATGGTATGTGACCCTCCAAATATTCGTAATCACTGCCCATACAGTTGTTCTCTCACTATAACATTTGCCAGGTAAATGTCAAGCCCTACCGCCCCGCTGCACCGGGACACCGCGTCTTTGTCGATATTGACGGGCAGGGGAGAGGGTTTTTGGCCAAAATCACGTCTTTTGTCCGCCGCAAGCCCGGTGTATACTAATATTTGACTATTTGACCCGCGCAGCGCCGCCGGGTCGCCGCAGGAATGCAGCAAAGCCGGCGCGGCTCTCCGCCGCGCCCCGCAGATATAGGAGCGATGTATGGACATCAACGATCTGAAGCTATTTACCCGCGCCGCGGAGCTGGGCAACATCACCCGCGCCGCCGCGGAGCTGGGCTACACCCAGTCCGCCGCCAGCCACGCCCTGCGCCGGCTGGAGCAGAGCTTGGGTACACAGCTTTTGCAGCGGCTGCACATGGGCGTCTGCCTGACGGAGAACGGCAGGGCGCTGCTGCCCTACGCCGCCGCCATGCTGACCGCGCAGGAGCGGCTGATACAGAAGGCGGGGGAGCTGAGCAGCTGCGTATCCGGCACCGTCTCGGTGGGCTGCATCAGCAGCGTGGCCATCCGCTGGCTGCCGGAGCTGATCGAGCATATGGCCCGGCGCTTCCCCGCCGTGCAGATCCGCTTTCAGGACGGCAGCTATGAGGATGTGGAGACGTGGATCCTGAAAAAGAAGGTGGATGTGGGCTTTCTGTCCGCCGCCACCAAGCAGCCCTTCCGCCTGACGCCGCTGGTAGAGGATGAGCTGCTGCTGGTGCTGCCCCACGGCCACGAGCTGTGCGCGCTGGAGGAGGTGCCGCCGGAGCAGCTGCGGCAGCAGCGGGTCATCGTCCCCGCCGAGGGCGTCGACTACGACGTGGGGGACATCCTGCGCCGGGCGGGCTGTGCCGTGACGGAGGGCGCCAGCGTCAGCAGCGACTACGCCGCCCTCTCGCTGGTGGGACAGGCCCGGGGCGTGACCATCCTGCCCCGGATGCTGCTGGCCGACCACGACGACCGCCGGGTGTGCCTGCGCTATCTGGCCGGACGGCCCACCCGCACCATCTGTCTGGCCACGCTGCCCCAGCACCGTCTGAGCCCCGCCGCCGAGGCCTTCTGCCGCTGCGCCGCCGAAATGCTCTGTGGAGAGGAAGCGCCGCCCCGCGGCTGACCATACAGGGAAAGCACAGGCCATGCCTGTGCTTTTTGCCGCCGCCGGTATGAATCAGATTCATGTCAGATGGGAAAAATGTCTATTTTACAAACCTCGCGCCGCCTGTTAGGATGGCCTCCGGATATAGATTGCCGTTTTGGCGGCTTTTGGGGGAGGTTTGCTGCATGGGGAACACTTTTCGCCACTCGCTGCTGCGCTTTGCCCAGATCACACTGGGCTGCGCGCTGTATGCGCTGGGCTTCTGCTGGTTCTATGCCCCCAACCAGATGTGTATGGGCGGCTTCACCGGTCTTGCACAGGTGATCGGGCTGTTTATTCCGGAATTCCCCGTGGGCGTGCAGATGCTGCTGATGAACCTGCCGCTGTTCTTCCTGATCTGGAAGAAGGTGGGGCGGGACTGGCTGATGGCCTCGCTGTATGCCATGCTGGTCAGCTCCCTGCTCATCGACCTGCTGGATCAGTTCGTGACGTTCCCGCCCATCGAGCCGGTGCTGGCCTGCGTGTACGGCGCCGTGCTGGTGGGTACCGGCTGCGGCCTGATGCTGCGGCAGACCGCCACCGTGGGCGGCACCAATCTGGCGGCGCGGCTGCTGCGTCTGCGGCTGGAGCGCGTGTCCATCGGTGCGCTGTGCAGCCTGCTGGACGGACTGATCGTGGTGCTGTACACGCTGGCGTTCCACGACCTGAGCCGCGGGCTGTACGCCGTGGCGTCCCTGTACCTCATCTCCCTCATCATGGATCGGGTGGTGTACGGCGGTAAGCGCTCCAAGGTGGCGTGCATCGTGTCTGACCGCTACGAGGAGCTGACCGCCGCGCTGCTGGACATGAACCGTGGCATCACCCTGCTCAGCGGCGAGGGCGGCTATACCCATCAGGCGCGGAAGGTGATCCTCTGCGCATTCGGTAAAAACCAGATCATCCAGCTGAAAAAGCGGGTGCAGCAGGTGGACCCCGACGCCTTCATCATCGTCTACGACGCCAACGAGGTGCTGGGCAAGGGCTTCGGCTCCTACGAGGCCGGCGGCTTGTAAGGCATTGCCACGCAAAGCAGTCGTTTATAAGAAAAAAGCATCCACCCATACAGGGTGGATGCTTTTTCATCCATCAAATCAGCAGAGCTTGGCACCGGCGGGAACGCTGTCGTCAATGAGCATCAGGTGCAGCTTCTCCTCGCCCTTCTCCTTGTGGACGGCGGAGAGCAGCATGCCGCAGGAGGGAATGCCCATCATCTTGCGGGGCGGCAGGTTCACGATGGCCACGGCGGTCTTGCCGATGAGCTGCTCCGGCTCGTAGTAGTGGTGGATGCCGGAGACGATGATACGGTCGGTACCGCTGCCATCGTCCAGCGTGAACTTCAGCAGCTTGTCGGACTTCTTCACCGCCTCGCAGCTCTTGATCTTCACGGCGCGGAAGTCGGACCTCAGGAAGGTGTCGAAATCCACATCCTCGGCGGCGAAGGGCTCCACCTCCACAGCGGGGAGGGCGGCCTTCTTCTGGGCCTCCTGCATGGCGTTGAGCTTCTCCAGTGTTGCCTCCACCTCCACGCGGGGGAACAGGTTCTCGCCCTTGCTGACCTGCGCCTCGGCAGGCAGCACGCCCCACACGTTGGCACTGTCCCAGGTACGGGCGGCGTCATCCGCGCCGATCTTGGCGAAGATCTTGCCGCAGCTCTCCGGCATCACCGGCTGTAACAGCGCGGTGCAAACGCGGATGGTCTCCAGCAGGTTGTACAGCACCGTGGCCAGACGGACGCGCTTGCTCTCGTCCTTACCCAGCGTCCACGGCGTCGTCTCGTCGATATACTTGTTGGCGCGGTCGATGACCTTGAAGATCTCGTCCAGACCGTTCTGGAGCTGGAGCTTCTCCATCTCCGCCTCGTACCGGTCGCGCAGGGCGCACACGGTCTTTTTCAGGTCACAGTCCTCCGGGGAATCCTCCCGTTCGGCGGGCAGTTTGCCGCCGAAGTACTTTTCCACCATGCCGGTGGTACGGCTCACCAGATTGCCCAGCTTGTTGGCCAGGTCGGTGTTGATGGTGGAGATCAGCAGCTCGTTGGAGAAGTTTCCGTCAGAGCCGAAGGGGAACGTCCGCAGCAGGAAGAAGCGCAGGGCGTCCACGCCGAACAGCTCCGTCAGCACGTAGGGATCCACCACGTTGCCCTTGGACTTGGACATCTTGCCGCCGTCGATGACCAGCCAGCCGTGGCCGTAGACGTGCTTGGGCAGGGGCATACCCATGCTCATGAGCATGGCGGGCCAGATGATGGAGTGGAACCGGACGATCTCCTTGCCCACGATGTGGTAATCGGCGGGCCAATACTTGTCGTAGTCGTTGTAGCGGTCGTTGTCGAAGCCCAGTGCCGTGCAGTAGTTGAACAGAGCGTCCACCCACACATACACCACATGGCCGGGGTCGAAGTCCACGGGAATGCCCCACTTGAAGCTGGTGCGGCTGACGCACAGATCCTCCAGACCCGGCTTGATGAAGTTGTTCACCATCTCGTTGACACGGGTGCGGGGCTGCAAAAAGTCCGTATCCTCCAGCAGGTGCTGAACGCGGTCGGCGTACTTGCTCAGGCGGAAGAAGTAGGCCTCCTCCTCGGCGTCGTGGACCTCGCGGCCGCAGTCGGGGCACTTGCCGTCCACCAGCTGGCTCTCCGTCCAGAAGGACTCGCAGGGGGTACAGTACTTGCCCTTATAGGCGCCCTTGTAGATGTCGCCGTTGTCGTACATCTTCTTGAAGATCTTCTGCACGGCGGCGCAGTGATAGTCGTCGGTGGTGCGGATGAACCGGTCGTTGGAGATGTTCATCAGCTTCCACAGATCCAGCACGCCCCGCTCGCCCTCCACGATGCGGTCCACGAAGGCCTGCGGCGTCATGCCGGCCTCCTCCGCCTTCGTCTCGATCTTCTGGCCGTGCTCGTCGGTGCCGGTGAGGAACATCACGTCATAGCCCTGCAAGCGCTTGTAGCGGGCGATGGCGTCGGTGGCCACGGTGCAGTAGGTGTGGCCGATGTGCAGTTTGTCCGACGGATAGTAAATGGGCGTTGTGATATAAAACGTCTTCTTCTCCATGGGTCTTTATCTCCTTTTCCGCCGCCCCGAATGGAAGAGCGGCTCAAAATACGGGTACTTATTTTATTTATTTTAGGGCATACCGGCCGCTTTGTCAATGCGTTCCCCCCGTTAAGGGGTAAAAAGCCGCCACTTTTTAGGGAAACCCCATTTACAGAAGCGAAAAGATTTTGTATAATGTTCTGTGGCAATTTACACGGCGTCGATCACGGCGCTGAACGGAACAAATAAACTTAGGAGGAAACCCACAATGTCTTACAGAATTCTCGTGATCAATCCCGGCTCCACCTCTACCAAGATCGGTGTGTACGAGGACGAGCAGCTGCTCTTCGACAAGACCCTGCGCCACAGCGCGGAGGAAGTTGCCCAGTTCAACAGCATCGCCGCCCAGAAGGATTGGCGCCGCGACCTGGTCATGCGCGCACTGCGCGAGCAGGGCATCGATGCCCGCACCCTGTCCGCCGTCAGCGGCCGCGGCGGTCTGCTGCGTCCCATCCGCGGCGGTACCTACGCCGTCAACGAC
>ERZ1026848.168-NODE-168-length-36504-cov-33.657878_pt1 | contig 36504 bp, 54 predicted proteins | sample MGYA00380154_ERZ1026848 | MGnify/ENA primary metagenome ERZ1026848 (study PRJEB33269, sample SAMEA4719790) | human gut metagenome | biome: human-associated habitat; feature: organic feature; material: feces | place: Cameroon | collected 2013-10 ...
CTACACTATCCTCTTCGTCGGCAGCGTCAGATGTGTATAAGAGACAGATATAATATGGCGTGGTTTAATCAGATAACAACATTATAGATAGTCATCAGAAGTCGTCTGTAAAGCCTTCGTTACCGAAATCATCCGTAAATTCATCATCAGAAACCTTGGATTGATTATTCTCAACCCATTGTGTCTTCTTAGGAACGATGAAATTGTTAGGTGATTGTTGTAAATAGAAGTTTGTGGTAGATTTAATACCTTCTACATGCAACCCTTTAATGAGTGCATCTGCAGAAGTGTTTTGGAATATTTTAAAAATGTCCTTGGTAAATCTATTAAAACCTTTATATCCACCTTGTTTGATCTCCTCATCTGATCTATCGTTGATGATATCCATTGGAATATCCATCCATCTATTCAAATTTTCAATATACGATTTTGCAACAGACGGTGTACTAAGTATATCCATAACAACGCCTGGTGAATACGCAGAAGCTCGCTCTTGAAACAACTTTAACGTAAATGCAAGCATGTGCCAACGAGCTAGGTTCTTAGTTGCCTAATCCATATTACTTGTGTCTACGTCAATTATAGGTTTTCCATCAAATGGAAGTAAGTCAATAACCCATTCAGGATCTTTATCAGGATCATCTCCGTCATGACCATATGTAAACGGAACAACAAATCCTAACAACGCTACAACAATACCAGCCAATATAGTCATATCAGCAATCGTTCTACGAACAGCATATCGTTGATTGTCTGTATATTCAAGATTCATACCAGATTGTTCAGACTTCTTTTTCCATCCAATAGCTTGACTTAACCAAGTTCTACGTAGCCACTTCTGACAGCCACGTATGAAGTCTTTAAACACAGCTCCGTCAAACTATCCTGTTGATAGATTTTCGTAACCCATCTGATCTCCAACATGTCCGTATTCACTAGACCAGCTTATGTTTTCATTCTTATTGTTGAATTTAACATAATCAATACCGTTGTTTCCAAACATGTCCCAATATCGATTTACGAAGAATCCACGCATCAATAAGAAGAATGAACCCCATATATTCTAAGATAAGAATGCTTTTTCAGACTGATGAACAACTCCATTATATACGGATGTACGATCATGTAATAGTTTAGCCATTCTGTTCTTAAGATCTTCTGTGACGTATTGTTCATACTCTTTTTTAACAGAGAAGTTACCATCTTTGTCAAACTCATAAGCATCCCACAGTGTTATTTCTGATCTTTTCCAAACACGTTTACCAGCTTTACGACCAAGCTTCATATTATTCAGAATATTACGCTCCATATCAATGATTTGATTACGAGACATAAACTTCTTCTCACCAGTTGTTGGATCTTCAACAAGCTTAAAGTGTCTATAAAAAGCAATCAGCGTTGATGTGTTAATCATATAATCAGCTAACGAATATCCAGCCATTCTTCCAAAGAACATGTGTGCAAGTTTATTTAGCTTACTACGATCAGTTTGTTTAAATATACCATGTATATCTTTATCACCAGCCTGATTATATCGCATAGCTGCTTCGAGCTTGTTATGAGCTTCTCTAGCTCCTATGTTGAAAAACGATTGCAGCGAATATATCATTGCATGTGTCCATCCGTATATGAAATCTGAAACGGTCATATATTTACCACCAATAGCGTCAACAAATGAACTTATCCATGCATCAGCATAACCGACAGTCATTACCGTGATATTGTTACCCAAAAGAGCAACTGTTGCCAAAGAACGTATTGTTTTAGCACGTTGTTGAATGGTTTTGTCTGACTAAGCGTCACGTTTGCTTTTAGTTCTAATCTTAGCAGATGTCTCTTGACCAAATACACGAGAATCAAGTATGTTCTTAAGTTTCTGAGCTTGCTTACCTTGATCTGTACGTAACTATTGGTTACCACCCGGTTCTGTTGTTTCAAGAGCTCTTTGTAAAAGTTCCCACGATGCAATATGCTTAGATTTGTTGTTAAAGTTAGCAGCCATTTGATAATACATAATAACAGATCCTAATACATCTGTTGTTATCAAAGACGGATCTTCTAATCGTTGTACCCAACGAACTGGTAGGTTTGTAATAGGAGTACCATCTGGTCTACGAGGAATATCTAAGTTACTAGTTGCATCTGCATGTTGTTCAGAATATTTACCACTAAACGCATCAACACCCATGTATTTAATAGTTTTCCACATATTACCATTAAACATGTTACGATACAACATTTGCATCTTGTCGCCAGTTATTTGCGGTAATAATTCTGATCGCTCTGAAGCACGTTGAGGTATATATGAATTAGCCTCATCCATAGTGCTTTTCAATGCGTTTAAGAACTGCATGTATTTACTATTCTTAACCAACTTATCATATTTATCATTATGATAAATATCCTCATGTGGTTGTACGGGATGATTATCGTTTGAATCAAAACCTTTGTGATTTACAAAATCTGACATCTCATCAAGTTCTTGATAATCACTAATCGGAACTCTTTCAATCAGTTTATACGTCTTACCACCCTCAGATATTGTATCAAATTTTGGTGCTAAATATGAAAACGCACTTAACTATACAGTTCTACCACTTTCGTCGACATATGTAAATAAATCTGCAAACTGTTGATACATTGCAGGATTAGTTGCACCAACTTTATTGTACACTTGCGATAGATAGTTGAAATACGCAGTGTGACTACCATCTGTTGTAACACACTGGATCATATCAGCAAATGTCTTGAACGGAATTTTAGGTTTTGTTTTAGAAATCTTACCTTGTTCAATAAGCTCGCGTTTAACTTTAGCAATCTCCTGGTCAATTCTCTTAAGTTCTCTCCACATAGATGTGTCAGTTGATAATCCAGTACCAGCTTTATCTAAGTTAGGTTGATAGAACCCGAGTTTATATTTCATGAGATTTATAAGCTCCTTCTTACGCTTATTTAAAGCGTCTAGTCTTGGATCTTTATATTTACGACCTAACTGTGATAAAAGATCATAAAAGTCATCGGTGAGTTGCATAGAAGTATTATCATTTATAAACCTGTTACGTTCATTAGGATCTGTTATTTCTGATAAACGTTTATTATAAACATCATAGTTGATTTTAAACTTAACATGATTTTTTATAAATGCGTACCAATCAGAAAGTTCATCAGCTATACGTAACGCATCACCTTCTTTTGCTCGTACATTTGTTATTCCGTCGGAATCAACCCATGATTCATAATGCGAACTAAGAGCATTTTTCTATCTTCGTAATACTTCAAGCTGCTTTTTCTCTTGAGGAGATAGTAAGTTTGTGTTGATAAATCCATCCTTATCACGTATATTCTTAGTTATGAGATTTATATTACGATTTATCTGATTCAGAGCAATAAGTGTGGATCTTGACAAATAACGTCTACGCTGTTTATAATAATCAACAGTATATCGTCTATTCGAATGTGTATCCAACCAATCATCTAACTCATCGTAATATTGATTATAAACAGATTTGTCTGCAAGTTCGTCATCATCATGAAACTGGACATTACCTTCATCGTCAAATGTTATAGCATGAGCTCCGTATTTATCAACGTTTGAGTATTTCTCATTTAACTATGCAATAACTTCATCACGATCTTTATAGAACTATCCGTAGTTAATAGGTCGTATAAAGTATCCAGTTGGAGCACCTTTTTTATCAAGTTCCATGAACTATTTTTGAAAGTTCAATATACTTAATTGAGAGCCGACAGGACGTATCTCGTTATACATTCTAACAAGTTTGTTACCAACACTTAATGTTTGACGATGAGTTTCAAGATCTGCATTTTTAATAGCATCATCGATCATACGTATAAGTGAAGATCTACTACGAGAAGCCATACCTATCCAAAATTCACCAGCATTTAGTTGTCCATACATATATGAACCCTCTAAGAATTCATAAGCTCTTTGTCTAAAAGCTGCTTTATCTTTAAGATCTAATGTATTTACAGTCTGATCTATATAATATTTAGCATATGGATGAAGCAGATGCGTTTTATACGTATCATATAATGTGTTTAACGCTACATTTAATTGTTGACAATATGCAGCAAGATCAACTCTACCATCTGGATTTAAACTATACCAATATTTGTTATACTGAGAAACAGCCGATGTTGGAGATGAAAATAGTTGATTTATGTATGAGAATAATAGCTGATAATGACCTAACAAATCTCGTTCTAGAGATATCAACATATCTGGGTTCCACTCAGAAGGATTCTTATGAACAATAGATTGTATATATTGGTATACATGTGCGATATCGCTATCAGCATTACGTAACGAATCAAATAGTGCATCATACAAATCTTCAACCTTATTGCCATCATATTGCTCAAATCGTTCAATCTAGTTCTTAAGTCTAACTATTAATTTCTCATTACGATTCTTCTTAGCTTGAGAAGCTTTTAAACGACTTGTTGTACTAGAATGTAGTTTGTGCAATATATCACGATCTTTTTCATTTAACAACAGAGATGATGAATAATCACCAACAGCTCTATCGTATATAATCTGTACATTCTAATCGTGATGAAGTTCTGCATTCCACATTTGTGCAGCACGTATAGCGTTAATGACTTCTGCTTTTTGTTGATCGGTAATAGTCTTAACACCAAAAACGCTCTTAGCTAATTTGGTAAGATTATCCCAGAAGCTAGCTATATAATCAAGTATAGACTTGTTGTTTATACGATCGTTGATGTTTTGATCAGTGACGGCATTTACTAAAGCTCTCTCAAGATATTCAGACGTCCTAGAACCAGTGTCATTGAATATATCTAAGCCTTTTTGAATAAGATCAGAATTCCAAAATAAACGAATATAATCACGAGCAATTGCTTTATCAACAGCTACTATATCACATTCAATGAAAGCTTTATATAAAGCTGTTGTCACATTGTTATAATCACTAACACCAGCTACTTCATGATATAGCTCGGAATATTTAGAACGATATTTCTACCATGTATCCTCGTTTAGTTGATTTATAGTATATTCTAAAAAATCATCTGTTTTACGATGTCTTGTTGCAACGTAGATACCATCGACATACTATAAGTTGTAACGATTAGCCAATAACTGTTGTACGGACTTAAGAGAATCTTTCATACGATGACTATCATACTCGACAATCTTAGCAGCTCTTGTTTGATTATCCCAACCTGTTATAGATTTATTTATCTTACTACTAACACTTACGAAAGCATCTTCTTGAGACTTTAACCATCTATCTTTTTCGGATTTAACCTAATCAAATACATCAGATATACTCTTTAAAAACAGTTGGTTGCTTAATGAAAAACGTTGTTCAAAATCAGGAATTGTTTTAAGCTCAACAAACTACACATCATCTGATAATATCAGTTCTGTTAATCTTTTAAAACCAATACCTTCGGCTAAGTTTTCAGCTGTAATCTCATACTTCTATATAAGAGCGTTGAACTTAGGAACTCGTTTTAGATATCCAATAATACCCTTAAACAAATCTAAAACCTTATCTCCAAAATTATATTTAGCTTTAGACTTCTTTTTATCTGAAAAGCGTCTTTTATATTCATCAAATACGTATCTACTCAATGCTTGAGTAACCAACTCTTCATCTTGATGTTCCTTATACAAAGCGTTTATTTCAAGATTCAATTCTTTAAAATTATCCTTTGCAAATGATAAGAGTCTTTTGAATAATTCAGGATTATCCTGCTTAATATTGTATATAAGAACGTGCAACATTTCTTCAGCTAGAATCTAACCGTTAAATCTACCAGCACGCAAGTATATTGTATTACCAGCAATGAACGAATTAGCAGACCTTGCTTCAATACCCGTACCTTTTCCAACAGACCAATCTGATAACTTATTCCATGTTTCTTCGCCAGCAACAAGTATTTTAAACCTGTTTCCAAATACGTCCTGTAGCTTTTGTTTAAAAGCTCTTAGCATATCGTCTGGATTCCCAGGCTTGAATAAGTCACGGGATATTATATCCTTACGATCTACTGTCAAAGGCTTTTTAGACTAGCTATATGCTTGTATAATAGTATAACCACCTTTGAAAAACCATTCATTACCATGTCTTATATATTGACGTGTTGGGTTGATTCCACGATCATTCAAAAGTTGTCTAGCTTCCTTAACAGCTCTATATGTATGACCAGTTTGTGTTTTGTTTTCTTCAAACCAGTTAATCATTGATTGTACATCAAGACTGTATCGTAAACCACCTTGTAACGGGCTTATCGTACCATCTCTGTTGATAGATCTTATGTCATACTGATCTGCAACGTTGACAATAATGTTGTACGAATCGTCATCAACTATAGATAGTGATTTATCTAATGTAGATACGTAACATGGATATACGGAAGAACTTGTATCTGATAACGATATTGCCTTATTTGTAAAGGCTGTAGATGGTTCGTTAGACTCATAAAACAAAACCCTCGGTTCTCCGTTAGAATCAACAGATGTACTTTTATAATCAAGACCGGTAAGCCAATCTCCAAACCAATCTTTAAAATATTGTGTGTATGTTACAGACTTAGCTTTTATAGCCTATGATCGATCTCCATATAATGATTGGAGATTTGAAAACAAAGTAGAGTTGGCTCCGTTAGGAGCCTTATCTACCATGTATCCATTATTAAGTGACCATACAGCATATGCACCTACTTCACCTAAAGTAGATACAAGCTCATTAAACTCTTTAGCTACGTCTGGATTACTTAAATTAGGACAAAAATACATATTAATTACCTTTACAATGTTTCATAATATCATCGTTAAACTACGATTGTTCACGGGAATCATCATACTTGACATCAATAGATTTGATTATAGGAATTACGACATCATAATATGACTTTTTCTAACAACGCTGTTCTAAAGAAAAAGCTATATAGTGTGCGACAAGTCCTCTAGCGTCATCATGATTCATATAATCTGCAAGCATTAATAGAATATTATTTGGCACGGTACCAAAACTTAAAAGATTAAATAATGCTTCTCGGTCATATGAATACAGTATTCGTGATATCTTTTCACGTACGATTTTATCAGAGACCTCTGACTGTCTTTCAATACTTTTAATATTGGCAGTTATGTTGATTGCGTCAATAAGCGATACTCCACGTATGTACGATTCTCCTGTTATAACAGGTGTTATATATTGTTGTTCATTTGGAGAAATAGCTTTTATTTTATCTATAGCGCGCTAAGCATCTTCAGATACATCGATACCACTACTATAGTTAACTAGTCCAACCATTTCTATTTTATCTGATATTGATGAACGTGCATCTACTCCGTTAATAACGTCAGCATTGCTCGTTACGAAATCCCTCAGCGGCATATGATTAAAGTCGTTTAATGTCAGAGTTTCAATGTCTGCATAAGACCAATCAGAGAATGTCTGTTTAAGGCTCTACCAGAACTTAAGAATCCAATCCTTAAGCTTGGATATTATATCAGAAGATCCTTGCTTAGCTTCAATCTCTGAAATAAGTTTAGCACCGCCTTCACCAACAAGCCTTGCATGAACCTCGGAAGCAATCATAAATTCACGCTGTTCATCAGACATATTAGACCACTTCTTACCATAGAACTCACTATTAGCTATTTCGTTCCAAAGCTTACCACCATTGAACTACTTCATTAACTCAACACCACGTATCCACAGTGACGGATTTTTCGAAGCAACAACTCTATCCCAAATGTGCGTATATTCATGTATAGGATGTTCTGGTCTAATCTTATTTTTATCAAGATGTACATTGCCATGATTATCAACATATCCATAAACAACACCTTTTGAATCTTTAAAGAAGTGAATGTTGTTATTATCTATTGAGAACGTTGTGTTTTCTCCACCAGCTGATTTAATTTGATTAGGAGATATAAAACTATAAGAAATACCACCTCCTTCTGCTTTATTTTCATATTTTGTGCCATCATATCCTAAAGAAAGCATTAACTTTCTTAATTCAGAATTAGATATTCCTCTAAGAGATGAATATCTCTCTCTAGAAATAATGCCTTGTTTATATAACTCTGACAACATATAACTTGCAGTTTCGTGTACAAAATCATCTGTATACAGTGGGTTTCTTGCGTTGAGGAATAAAGCAAGTTGATTACCTTTAATCGTATTAGCAGTTTCCTGTGTTCCTACATGACCAAAAGGTTCTGACATACCTGGAAGAATCCTTGACTCATGATCCATATCAAATACACTAAACTTAAAAGGAGTATTGTGGTACACTACCAACGGTTCACCATTCTCATCAACTACTTTAGATGCGTTCTTAGGATCATTCTACCAATCACCAAACCAATCTTTAAACTCTTTAGTTCTTACTTGAGCATATAGACGTTCTGGTAAATTAGATGGTTTACCGTTAGGAGCTAATAATCTACCTTTAGAATCTCTTGGAGCTTCATCTAAGATAGTCTACAATCTCTGTTCATAATCATCTGTTTCAATTGTGTCGGAGTTAGTACCAGAAGTATTATCTGCAGTAACAATAGCGTTCGGTCGTTCTATAGCAAACTGATAATCTTCATTCCTTTCAATATCATTCTTGTCGATACCGTATACAGTAAAACCACTATCTTTAAGGTGTTGAACAAGTTGTTCTGTTACTGATTTTTCAGAGCTATCAGTGTTTGACTAAGTCTGTTGTTGAGTCTTATTAGTAGTTTGCCATGTTTCAAACACGTTCTATATTGCACGCTTACCATCTTCAGTTATCTAACGAGTTCCGATCAACGCAGCATGTTGAGTCAAACTAGGTTGTTCACAATCAACGAACTTCTCACCATCATACGTTTTCCAATGATTATCATTCTAGTCAAACAGATATACTGGGATTCCTCTAATAATACCTCGTTCAGTAGCATATGCTGTACCTCCGTCAATATGCCCATTTTTACCAAGGCGACCTATTGCTAATATAGCATCTGCAGAATTAGCCTATAACATATCGCGCCTAACAAGTTTTCCAGAATAACTATTTGCATCTAATTGTCTACGCAAAAGTCGTTTTACAACTTCTTTATATTGTTTTTCTACAGATTCTTTATCATCACGGCTTAATTTATCGTAGTCGTTAACTGTATAATGCGTTATGTTAAAGCCATACTTCTAAGCGACATTTGCCCATTCAGTATCAGAACCAACAGCTCCTCCAGAATAAAACTGTGCTGTTTCGGGATTAACTGTTATATTATCAGTACTAGATTTCTTATCTGTGCTGATAGGTGTACTTGTTTGAGATTGAGTAGAGCCATTGGTAGCAGTTTGCGCAGTACTTGGTTGATTACCAGTATTGATAGGTTGCGCTTGATCATCATCATTAATAGCTGCTGCTACACCACCAGTTTGCTCTGTTCGTAGATCATTCAATATTGCAGCATACTCATCTCCGAAATTCTTTTTTATCGCAGGTAATTGATTTATAAAATCTGCTGATTTTACAAATGCTCGTAATGCACCTTGGTTTACAACATACTCTGTACTAGATGGAGTTGAATCATCACGACCATATTCTGTAACCATGAACCCTCCAGACACTTTAGTACCCTTAGGTTGTACAAGCACATATACAGGATACATAATACCACTATCATGCCTTGCAAATCCATATAGTTGATATACGTTATATTGACGCTGTGAATCATAATGGTTATACGAACGTGGTATCTTTATGAACTTTGGTGAGCTTTCAACTGCAATACTAGGTTCATACATACCTTCATCATTCTTTTTAAGAGCTGCTAATATTGTAGGATAAGCCGATAGCGTTTGCTTATTACCATTAACATTAGTCATCTTAGCGACACCTATAAAGTTCGAAGATCTCTTACCATTAGCATCTTTTGAATAGAATTGATATGTAGGAACAAGTTTGTTATCATACCAATTATTCAGAAGAACATCATTAAGATCAACAGTAGGAATAGAATTGAGCTATACTAGTTTTCTATTGATGAAATCTGTATAACCACTCTTCTTACGCCAAGATGCTGGCACATACTTAAACATCTTTGTAAAACCTTGAGTATCTCCAGATGTTATGAAAGCGTATACAACAAGATCTCTTGCAAAATTACGTATATATTCAGCTACTTCTGGTTGTTTATCATTCTGATACTCCAACAACTCGTTCCAAGCATTGATTATATAGTTTGTATTAATACCTCCATCATCAACAAAGTTTTGAAGTTTAACAAACTTCAGATCATCATACGTATCTGGACGTTCTCCAAGAACAGCATCTTTAGAAGAATATTCAACTCGTTTTCCAGGAATAAGCATCTCTAACAACAAATTACCCTTTAAATCAGCATAATCACTGTTGTGATATATCATAGGTTTAAGACGAGATAATCTATCGAAGATGGTGTTAGCACCTCCAAGTAATCTACACACTCCGTTAAAATTACCATTTATAGATACGTTCAGCTAAATCTTATCATCTTTTGCTGATAACACTTTTAACGGAATTGCATTACCATTCTTATCACGAGGGACATATTGTTGAAGATTTCCATCCTAATCCTTATACCAAAGTAGTATAGGTTGTCCAACATAGCTCTTTAAAGAATGCTTGTTGCCTGTAATCTTCATACTGTTTGTAGAAGAATCATAAGAGAATTCAAGGTCTTCAGTACTAGAATTCACAAGATCGTGCATATATCTTGGATTATCAGATATTCTAGAAGCATAATCATTAAAGAACTCAGACTTAATAGCTGCAGACAGTGCTTTCTGTGCTGATTGTACAAATGATACAGATAAAGACGTATTACCAGCCATTGTATTTAGCTAACGCAACATTTGTATAAATCCTGTGGTTGATGACATGAATTGCTATCCAAGTACAACCTTTGTTAGCGATATTGCATTTCTAGTCTTTGTACCAACATAACTATGTTCGACTAGATCTAACAATCCAGCAGGTTCGAATAACGCACCAACGTCTCCCTTTTTAATCAATACTCCATCATTATCTGTAGCAAATTCAAACAACTCATCAAAGCCTTCTTTGTATACAAGTTGTTCAGCAGCACTCTTACCATGCTTCTTAGTGTCAATCTTACAATATTTAACAAGGTTTGCTAATGCATTTGCATATTTACTAAACTGAACATATGCCAAATAAATACCTAACTGACGAGATTTTAAAGCATTTTGATCAGCTACGTCATTTCCTTGTGCATAATCTCTAGCATCTTGTTTAAACTGGTCACTCTCAAACAGCTTTTTTATAGCTTCATTCATAGCCTATATAGAGTCTTTATCGCCAGACTCTATTATACCCAATGCTTCTTCAAGAGTATTACCGTCAAATGTCACATCTTTCTTAAAATATTGTTCAGCAACATCCTCAATAGACTATTGTTGTCTGCTATACATAGATCCATTCTATTGCATATATTGAGACGAAGCCTTTACATAAGCATCAGCCATTTGTTTCATAATAGGCTGAGTTAAGAAATAGAACGTATTACCACCCCATCCTGTACGCAATAACAAGTTTGTGATATTATATGAGAACGGATTGACATTAAGTCTAGATATCCAAGGATCTTTAGCAATATCCACGTGAGCATTGATCATAGCTGAAATCCATGACATAATCGAATTACCATCAACATCAAGTTGTTTATCAAGTCTGCTTAATCCAAGCATGCTTAAGAGACTTGACTGGGATTCTCTAAATGACACATGATATATCATTGTTAGGATTTGATTATTGTTATTCAATGCGAATGGTCCAATACCAACCTTACCTGTGATATAATCATTTTTCGATGCTGTTTGACGAGCTAATGAATAGAATGAATATGGAGTTTCTGTTTTAGATTTACCAGAACCCTCTATGTCTTTAAGAACACTCTTAGCCAACTCTGTATCGTTATCAATAGACCTGTGTAATATCTATACATTACGAGGTCTACCATTATCCTTTTTATCGATAAGTAACGCCAAATACATGTCGATAATCTTATTCTGAAGTCGATGTTCCTCTGTGAGTTCAGATTCCTTAACAAGACGTTGTTCTACATAACCATATATGTTTTCAAAATCCTCGGTCTTATAATTAAGACCTGATAGGAACAACTTATCAATATCGAAGTCGGAACCAGTGATCTTTGTAAACTCTTCTGGTAGAATAACAGTATCGTTAACAACAGGAATTACATCGACACATCTTAATGCATGGATTGAAGACTGTGCCTGCGTAGGAATACGATATGCTAATATATTTGCTTTAGCCTCTTCTCCGATTATACCGTTGTCAATAAGCCACTAACGAGCCTCTTCAAAAGATAATTGACGTTTTTCTATTTTCGTTTTATATATGGTGTTGCCATCCTTATCAACCTTAATATTACCGTCTTTATCCTTAAGAGGTATTTTTGCTCCATCCTTTGTTAACTCAAACGTTCGTTTTGTTTGTATATCAAAATCTCCAAGAAGCTTCTTAAAGTAGTCTATTGATAATACGCAGTCCATAGAACCCTCTTTATTTATCATCTACAGACGCTTACCGTTGTATAAAGTTACATTATTGTCTCCAACTATACCTCCATCACTACGTTCAAAAAGCTTAGATCCCTACATTCCCCATACAGATCTTTGAATAAACGCAGCACCAGGAGTTTTCGTATCAATAACTTCTCCATTGATCTTAGCAATAAGTTTACTCTCTAAGAAGTTAGAAGACTGCACAGCATCTATAGGCATTGATAAACGATAACCAGATTTCTCGTCACCTTCAACCTGAAGTGATGATAACAAGTTTATATTCGGATCATCACTCTTGATCATATCAAGAACAGTTTCAATAAACTTCTTCTAATCTATTACAACCCTTGATAGATTACCATCATCAATAACTTTTCCGTCTCCATCTATAATCTGTCCATCTTCATTGGTTTTGAAGAATTGTTTCATTATATTCTACATACCAATGTCTGACAACCTGTTCATAGAATTCATGATTGTATCTAAGAGATCTTGTCCTTTTATCTTAGTTCCATCACGTAATACATAATAGTTATTGACATTCAAGTTACTCATTACAATTTTAGTAGCTTGAGTACCAATGTTCATGTATTTTTCCTCATTCGGATCAGTATTCAACTGCTTACGTAAATACTTAAAACGTTGTTCGTATGGGTTGAATTTAAATGTATCTAAGAACAACGGCTTTTCATCTCCTTCGACACTGGAGTAATCATCCCATTTAATAGGCTGAGATCCTTGCGAACCAACTTTAATAGCAGAGTTAATCTTTAGTTGATCAACATTTTGTTTTTTCATTGCATGGAATATGTTGGCTGTACGACCATATGCAATACTTTCAAAAATCGGGAACAATGCATACTTATCGTAATACGTAATCATTATTCCAGTTTTAGGATCTCTACGACGTCCAAAGGCAGTATATTTCTGAGTACCAATGACTGTTGTAACAATCTTATTATACGCATTCAATTTAGCACGAACAGTATATATATTACCACTACGTAAGATCTTAAATGCTTCTTCAATATCACTGCTCCAAGAACCAACCATTCTCAGCAAAGCTTCGCACATTTCATCAGTTATGTACGCACCACCATCAGCAACATCTATACCATCAAGTTTTTCATCCTTAGACAACCTATAACTATCTATAACAGATTTAACCTTCTTTTTTATAACAGCAATAATACCTTTGTGCTTGGATTCTAGAAGTTTTTCGATCTCTTCATCACTCATGCGTTCAAGCTGACTGTCAACTTTATTACGAGCATCTTGTTCAAGATTATATTTGCGCCTACTAGCTTGTATATCAGTCTCATCTTTATATTTTTTGAAACCTTCCAACTCTTTTTCGATATACTCATCACATAACATTGAATAAGCAGTCTGTCTAAGCTGGCCAGTATATACAAGAGGTCTCATATATTCAACCTATGGAGACTCAATCATTTCATTATCAACCTCTGCTGATACATAAACACCTTTCTGATAACGATCTGGTAAACCAACAAGGCCTTCGAAGTTATTTGTTCCAGTAGAAACCATACCACCAAGACGTTTAAGCTCATCGACAGTTCTATCAATCAAGTTACCATCATCATCGTATTTCCACTTATAGAACGCAGGGTTTCCAGCAAACAATCGCTCAACCTCATGTCCGGATATCAAAGCTTTGTTAGAAAGATCGTTGATATAAGCAACTATTGCTTGGTTAAGTATCTTATCACGTTGTACCTGATCTTTTTCTTGTCCTTTCTTGATATTATATTTAGCACATATAGCACTATAAATACCCTCAATGGCACTGTTGTTTAAACCTATATTTTTAATAACATAGTTCTTCTTGTTATCAAATCCGATGACATCGATAAGGCCTAAATCTGCAAGATTCTGTATCTCATCTCTTGTATTATGATCAAGATTTCTAGCGATTAATCTACGTTGTTCAGAGATAGGTTTACTAAAGAAATGCTCTTCAGCTGTTTTAATATTATCTTTATACGTATGGCCATCCTTTTTATCATTAAATGACACAAACACCTCATCGCCATTATTATCAAACTCCCACACACCAATTAGTGATGAAAATCTAGCACCTTGTTCTTTGGTATAATAGTTTACAACAGCTGTAGATTTAGTGCCATCTTCATTCATCTAATCAAGAGCTTTTTCAGCATCTTTAACAGATTGATATTCAGAATAAGCATAGCTCATAAACAGATCTATAACATCTTCTTGTTGCATGATGTTTCCATCAATCATACCTATACTTTCAGCGATTTCAGGTACAGATAATATTGTTCCGTTTGGAGCATACATCTTGAGATAATCAATTCCAGGGAGTTTTATTCCGCTAACGAACGTCCAAGATTTTTTATCAGACAATGTTGGCATTATAATACCACCTGACTCAAGTATACAAAGTTTTGATATACAGTCTTCAGTATGACTTATATCGAAATAGTCCGAACCAATATCATCTTTATTATCCGTTCTAAAACCGATAAAGTTATGTAATCCAATACGAAGATTTGGATTATTTGCTAATTGATCCAATACGTACGATCCAATAAAGTGCTTTCCTCCAAAAGCATCATCCTCAAGTTTCCTGTATATGAATGGATCACGACCATCTGTTAACTCTACGAAATCAGAATTTCGCATGTTTAGATCATGTACAACATCAGACATGTAGTTGTTATCAGACATCAGATAGAATTTATTTTTACCTGTGCCTAATACTGTTAACTGATCTGAATTATGTCTGTAGTTATAAACCCATGTTGCCAGATTTTTAGTAAATGCAAATCTGTCATATATAGTTTCCAATCTTACCTTACCAGATCCCCTTAACGAATACGCCATGTTGTCATCAACATTAAGCTTTTCGTTTTTACTTATATCACGTAAGAATTGTAAGAATGATGTTGGTGAATCTTCTATATTCGTAGAAGACAGCATTTGATTCAAAGCTTTGTAATTAACAGAACCGTATTTATTGAATAATATCCAATCAAACACAGGTCTTGTTATACTGATTCCAACAGCATTTAAACCGCTTACAAGCCTATCTAACGCCATATCGAAATCATCCTTACGTCCAGGGCTATCTAAATATTTAATTTCATATACAGGCTTTCCTGTCTCTTTACTCTTCTTAGCATTGTACTGACGTACAGGGAATAAGTAAACCTCTCCTTTAGGTCTTCCTGTATGAGGCCAAGATGCTCTCCAGGCAACCCATTGTTTCAAACCTACAATGTTTGCAACCTAACCGTTCTTAAGCGTAACCTGTTTGTTTGAATCAAACATATCGGCAATACTAGTGAACATTGTACTAGCGTTGCTGTTTCTAGGATTAAGAACACGACGTCCGTATTGATCTATGGATATTAAATCAGTACCTCCATTTGCTAACTAAGCACTCCATTGTAATGAATATTCACGAGCAGAATACTCTGTTCCTGAAGGAGTTAATGTCAATTTATAAAGACCGAACGGGGCTTCTGACTTAGCTAACTCCTTATTGTATTGAGAACGTACAATATCAAAATTATATTTATTCGATCTGATGTTTGATACTAGCTGTACAAACAATGCTTCTGCATCTGCATCACCTTTATCAACCTTCTACTTAAGAGCCTTTAGCTTTGTGTAAGCAACGTAAAATAATCCATTGAACATGCTTGCATTACGCAATGTATCCAATAATTGCTGTACGTTTTCACAATCATGGCACAGATTAAGTATCATGTTGTACGCAATATTCATAGGTACATATTGCGGTAAACCATACTTGTTAAGCTTATTTATGACCTTATATTGAACCTGACCGTCTTTATATACCAACTTGCCCTTTTCATTAAGCGGCTTTAATTCACAATCAGCGATTGTTGAGAAGAAGAATTTAACACGAGATGATGATTTATCAAATCTACTAAACTCGAAACATTGTCTTGTATGTTCTCCGATATCATTTCCAACAGAAGATCCTGCATCAGATGCGTCTCTTGAATCACGTTCAATACGCTCATGAAAATCAGTTGAAATACTTGAAATACGTGATGCCATATCTCTTCTTAACTCGACAGCATCAAATTTTTCAAGAATCTCTCCCATACCAAGCTGAGCTGGAGTTTTATATTCACCATGTCCGAGTATATCTAATCCAGACTCATATAGACTTTCAACGCCTTTTTCGAATGTTTCTTTATTGATATATTTTCCAATATTTGCGATATTAGAACCATCGTCCTTGACATCGAAACCATGCATGATACAGAATTTGGCGGTCTCCATCAAATTATCAAACATATCATCACTGATGATATTTGAAAACTCAATACCGTGGTTTTTATAATACAAACCTCCAAACAGATCATTAAATCTCTATACAGACTTCTTGTCAGGTTCTATTCCAGCATATTCACCTCGTATTATAGCTGCATACAAATTATTAAGATTTCTATCACTTCTTTGACTAAAGCTTAATACGAAATCTCTTATATTGTTAACAGCACCTTTTATCCAAGTTTTAATACGACCATCACCTTCTTTTTGCTCAACATACCATTTAGAATAGTTCATGAATCTATCTGCAAGAAGCTCTGCAACTTCTCTAATAGCATTCTTACGAATAGCATCATCTTTGCTATGGATATCCAAATTGTTACGTTTTGCATAATACTCATACAAATTATCACGTATTGCAGCAGGAACACATAATTCAAATGCAAAGTGGAATGCTTCGTGAAAATCAACTCTATCTGGAGCGTATTCACTAAGTACAATGGCAGATGATTTACAAATACCCAACACAGACGGGTCATGCATTGTATTAGATATAAGATTCTTTCTGAATTCAATCTTACCTTCGAACTGTTTACCAAGTATCGTTGTTATACGACGTTGTGCCTTAGCTTTTGTTATACTAGTTTTATTAGGTGATTTTTGTCTATAAAAAACCATTGATGACTCATCTGCATTATCAACTTGAGATGCGTCAGATTCACCGTCAGGCATCTGTTCAGCCCAATCTTCATTAGAGGTGTAATCGTCAGGATTTATACCAGGATCTGGCTTAGAATATCCTTCTGGTTTAACTTCAGGATCTTCTTGAACTTGAACATCTGGTTGTACAGGACTGTTTGCACCAGTGTTAGATGGTGCTGCACTAGGATCCACAGTAGATATGTCTGTAATATACATATTAGGTGGAGCAAAGCCAGCACAGTCTGTTAGGAACACACCGTGTTTAATATACCATCCAAGACCGCTCAAACCACTATAACCGTCAACAGCTTTAAAATCAGACATATCGAATGTCAATGTTTCAGTAACCTTGAACTATTGCTGATCCGGATGTTGTATGAACCAATCTCTAATCGCCTTTATAGGAAGTGTACTGTCTTTATTAGAACCAAGTCTAGCTAACATGAAACTATGTTGCTCAGGTATGGTTAGCGTCTTCATGACACTACGGAAGTGTGTTTTTCCAGCATCAGTGTTCAAATCAATCTCACCAGCATATCCAAGTTGATTGTTTGTAGCTAGATCTTGACGCATTCTTATGCGTATGACACCAGGTCTTCCAGGAATTAACTCAATAGCTTTCAATCCAACAAGGTTGTCTTGACTTGCAGCTATCGGCATCAACAATGATGCGAGTGCTCTATTAGATACTCCATTTGTTTTACCGTTGAGCGTTTCTGTATTGGCCAACACACTAATCAAGAAATCAATATCGTCATCAGCGAACGACTTCTTTTGAACAGTTACTGGAATTACAGCAGGTTGTTTATTACCTTCATCACGAGCAATTCTTTTTAGATAAACAAGTGTACCTCGCTAAGGAGCGTGATCGGGATTGTTATATCTAAATATTGTTCGTTGCTCACGATCTCCAACAAGTGTGTTAATGTTCTCACCATTAGCAAATCCAAAGTCGTTTGATGCATTAGACATCTCTATTGTATAGAGACTTGTTCCAGCGAGAAGCTGTGCATCTGGATCTGTTAACGGTCTTAACGTACCTTCTTTAACAATAATACGACCATTTGTACGAGCCATGTTAGCTATTATCTTCACACCAGGTTGTGCATCCTCAATACTAACTACACGGTTATACAAATTCTATCCGTTCTAACTTATCGTACGAGGCTTTCCTTTAACAAACGCTTGCCATAGATTCAGCGGTATGTTATTATAAGTCTTACCACGATACGTAATGTGTGCAAACAAACTTGGGTTTGCATGTCTAGCACTTTGTGCACCCTCATAACGCTCAGTACTACTTATTTCAACAACAGCGTTTGTTATAAAATCTGGAGAATTAAGTAGCTGAGCAAGCTCTTTATTTGCATTTTTATAAAAGAACTCATAATCTAATGAAGGAGATGGATTTGTTTTAAGATCGCCCTTATTCGTAGCAACTCTGTATTCTCCAGGAGTATATTGAGGTTGTTCTGGCTTAGGTTGTGCAGTTTGAGGTGTACGTTCTTGCACAGGCTATGTTGGTGTATTAAGTATCTTATATACATCAGCATTATCTACTTGGTCAAACGGAGTCATTTTGTTTTTGAGACCGTTGTTGATTATATCTGGCCAATCTCTTGCACCATTATATGCTGATTTCAAATAAGGTAACACGTCCTGTCCGAACTTACTACCGATGTGTTTAACAAACTCGTTGAATGTATATATACCTCTATCGATAGTGCCAACAGCATACTCTATCATTAATGGTAGAAGCTTTGGATTCGGTCCAGAGTTTAACTGTCCCTGAAGCATACGAGCTATTTCATGTTCAAGCTCATTCATACGTTCGTTAGAAACCAATCCAAACTAACCCTCATTCTAAGTAGCACCTGCGCTAGGACCTTGTTGCTCTGACGGTATTATTCTAACCTCACCTTCACTAAGCTTACCTATAGATGATTTTGTTTTAACAACAGCTGTTGATTCTACAAACTGTCCGTTCTTAGTCCTACTTATGTAAGATTTTACACCAACTATCTCTATATTAAGTTTTGTGCACTTATCAACAAACTCTTGATCGAGAGCATACTCTGACGGTAACTCGAGCGTTGCTACACTACCAATGTATTTACCATTTTTTGCATTTTTTGCAACAAGTTCTGTTGATTGTACACCATCTTTCTCTTCAGTACCGTTGTTTACAAATCCAGTATAATACGTTCCGTTTTTACCTTCTTTCTTTACAACAGTACCTTGTACGAACAACTTCTCGTTAGCTGCCTGAGAATCACTAGCATCCTATTCTCCAGTCAAAGAACCTTCTCTATCAATATTAGCAATATCTTGTATGTATTGTTGAGAGTTGACATAATTATCGTAAGCAGCTGCTGTTTGTGCATACTCAGATTCAAGATTTGATATGCTATTACGTACATTATCAAGCATACTGTAATACTTCATAGCCTTGTCGATTCTAGATTTTAAGCTCTTAGCATAATCAAGAATATTTACAGTAAGCGAAGATTCATTTGTTAACTATGATTCTTTATTAAACCTGCTTATATCTTCAACAAGCTTCTTAAGTGCCTTAATATAGTTATCGAGAGATTTAAACCTTGAATCTGATATATAATTATATCTGTCGGCATAATCGTCATACGTACTTAATTCTGATAAATATTGATCTAACGTACTATACTGAGTGTCGATCTCTAACTTAAGTTGTTGATATTGCTACCAAGCTTCATTAACCGTATTAGGTTGCGTTGTATACAATCGTTGCATTTCAGTACTTATAGGAAGCATTAAACGCAACGGAGCTCCATTAACAAAATTACTAACACTCAGATCATATATGTTATACCCATCATTAGTCACCTAATAATCATAGTGAACAACATATGGTAATATTTCTAGAGATTCTACACTCAAACCAAGTTCGGTCTGAATAAGCATTTGATAAACAGTTTGCTGATTCGTGTAGTTTTCAAATGGAGATTGTCTTTGACCATATATCTTATTTGTCAGATAAAAGAATCCGGAATATTCACACACAACAACGACTTTACCATCTACGACATCTAACTCAACACCAAATCTGCCATCAGCCATTTTACGAATACTATTAAGCAGACTACGTGCAGCAGGTGTGTTATTTTTTACATCATCAGCTGTTAACTTACTAAGCTCAGATTCAAATTGACGGGCAATGGTGCTATTGACTCCTCGCGTCTTAGCAAATGGATACATAGATGTTTTAAAGTCAATGATGTGTATTTTACCATCTTGATCAACACCTATCATATCTGTCTCACCTGCAACTCTACCAACTCCAGGGAATTCAGCATGCCACGTATACGGTACAGTATTCAATATCCATCCAAGATCTGTAAACTATTTTAGAAGACCTGCTAATTCAATAACAAGATTACGAACTTGTTCATCAGACATAGCCTAACTTGCACCAATGCTGTTAAGTATATCCTTTATCATACCAACTCCGTATTTTACCTCTTCTTCATACGAATCTTTATTATCAGCCATGTTGATAGACTCAAGAGCTCCAATTCCTTCAAAATTTCCGAACATGAACCTTGAAATCTCATCAACAATGTTTCCTACCACAACACTTGGTCCAAATGATTTTTGAACAACAATGTGTGCAATATCAGTAATAACAGCCTACCATTCAGCGTTATTTTCAAGATTGTTAAATATAGAATGCTCAGTAATATACGTACGATACACGACAAGGTCGTGTAACATGGATTTTTTTAGAGATTCATCTTTTAACTTCTCGTTGATCCATTTAACAACCTCAACCTTTGTAGTAAGTTTAGATAATTCTTGAACTACACGCTCACGACTTTGAATTATAGAATCAGCTTCCCTATATGATTCAGGTAAAGTACTATGAACTCTATTATAACGTAATACAGAACCATCATCTTGTTTTATAAAGTACGACCTACTTGTTGTGTCATACTTACCATCCATTGCTGATACAACATCATCTGCATTACGTACACTTAATGGTTGTTTTATTACACGAGCTTCGTCATCTTTACGCTTATTATCAAGTGCATCGAACGTTTCTTCCTGTGAGGTCTTTGTTTCACTAGAGCTTAGCTGTGTACCACTACCTGCTGGAGTATACTGCTACTCAGGTTGTTTTTGATCAGGTTGTGTTTCTGGCTTCTACTGCGATTCCTGTGTAGGTTTAGATTCTTGCCCTTGTTCAGTACTAGGTTGAGACTCTTGTCCCTGTTTATCATCAGGTTTTTGCTCCCCAGCAGGCTGTTGTTTGTCGTCAGTACTACCTTTATCTTCAGGAGTTGTTGTATCTGTAGGTTGTTCCTAACCTTTTTGTAGTTCAGCATATCGTTTACTATGCTCGGCCTTAGTTCGTGCAAAAGGAGTATCACCTTCAGGGTTATAAAATTCGTATCCAACATCAACTCCTTCTAACAAGGAAGCCATACGTTCTGTATACGTATGTCCTGCATTAGAATCCCATTCTCCAAAAATAGGAGTTTCTTTTACTTCATGTTTGTCAGAATAGTCGTACAAATAACCATTTTTATCAATAAATGTACCATCTGGTAGAGGATTTATAGGAACGCCATCTTCATCAAGTTTGACTTTAATCTGATTTCCATTAGAACCAATAACAGGAGTTGGTTTAGATATTACGAGAGGACTCCATCCATTTTCTTCATCCATCTTTGCCGTAACCTCCTCATCAGATTCATACGCATCAGATGTTAACTCATTCCAGAACTCATCATTTGTCTGCTGTGCCTAACGAATGTCATACATTGTCTAAGCACCGTTTCCACCAACGAACTTAATCTTCTTACCATCCCTCTGCTGTTCTCCAATAAAGTTTACAACAGCTTCATTTGCATTATGAACGTTTTGTTCCAATGCAAATCGTTGATAATACAAATCAGAAAGTGCATCATGGGTAGATTGATCTAATATAAGGCGTTGTACATCATCTCTTGTTCGTACTGAATCTTTATTATGATTGCCAAAGCCAACTGCTTCTGCATTCGGATCTTTTTGTTCAAGACCAATACTATAAAGCTCGTGAAGATAATCATCAATACCAGGATGTTTAATCTGTGTTTTTTCATCAGTAACATTCCCATCTTCATCAAATACAGGACGTTCTTCAACATAACCTTCTATCAAACGCTTTAAGTTTGAATCTATCATGTTGAGGTACTTATTAACACGAGACTTTGCAACACCATTATCAATAGCTTTGAGCATGGTCTCTTTCATTCTCATCAAAGCATCAATCCTAGCCAATGCTTCTTGATATCCAAACTTTTCTTCAAGAGCCTTTGCTGCACGAACAGCTGCTAACTGACCAGTTACAACAGGATCAACATTGAATGGATCTCGCTCTGCGAGCTTTGCATTTGTATATTCGTCTGTTTGATTAGTGCGAATGTCTTTTATACGATTATCTATTTCAGATAGTTGCTCGTTGGTATTTTTCAAAACATCTTGTTGATTGTCAAGAACCATGTTCCATCCAGCAACAAACTGTTTATATTCATCTGTAAAGTTACGTGTTTTTGTATATACGTCAATACCCTGATCTTTAGCAGCCTTTTGCAAAAACTTACTTCTAGCAGAACTTGCAACTCTTGATAAGTTTTTACGTTCTTGTTCAATTAGTTCTGGTTGTATTAAATAAGATCCGGTGTTATCATGACGATTGTTGTTAATCTGCTCAAGGTGATCAAGAGCTCTTGACATCGCATTATATCCAGCACTAAACCATCCTTTAGACGCATATTGAACGTATCTACGTAATGTATCTGATGCATCAGCCTAATCAACAATATGATTATTCATCAACCATTTATCAGCTCTCATCTCTGATATATATGGCGCAGAAGCTTGAGCAACACTCATACGAGCTGTGTGTCCAAGACCACCTAATATACCACCTTTAATCTCAGCAAGACGATCTTGATCTTTTATCTTAAGTATACCGATTGCATCGAGAGGAATGCCTAAAACATCTTTACCAACATCGAGACCCATTAACGCATCATCAAGAACAGCACTCCACAAACTTTGATTTTCATCTAACTCACCACGCTTGAACATCTCAGCGTTCTCATGCTGTTTACCTTCTTCAATACCTTCAGACAATGCAGACATGTGCAAACGTCCAAGTAACTCTCGTCCAAAAGACCTGTTTGTCTGTCCGTACAACGTGTTTTTCCCAAGATATTCACGGAAATATTTAGCTCCTAAAGCAGTCGGTTTTGCTCCAACCTTTTTCAACCATCCCGGTGTGATCGCCAATGCTTTTTGAGTAGCCCTACGAACTACATCTGCGGTATTCTATCCAAGTTTAGTAAGACGTTCAGCCATTGTTGTTGCAGCAAGTCTTTTCGCAAGCTTCGACGATGCAAACCTAGATGCACCATAAGCAATTGATCCACTAATTAAACCAGCACCAGCTCCTGTTAACGGAGATGCTGTTGCGAACTAGCCACCAACTTTTTTGCCAGTTTTAAGTGCCGTCTCCCATGCCTCACGTGCAGCTTGACTCTTCATAGAACCAGCTACTACATTACGTACAAACTTAGGCATTATCTTCAACGATTTCGCAACTTTTCCGAACGGAAGTACATCAAGAGCTGTATCGATTACTGCATCAGTTCCAGTAGCAACCATGTCTCGTTTAAACAAGGCTTCAGCATAACGTAATGCATCAACCTTAAGATTATTTGCATTGCGATCATTTACGATAACATTTCCAGCTAGATATTGATCAATGAGATCATTCTCTGTCATTTTTCTAGCTTTCCAATCTGGAACTTGTTTTTTAGCAGCTTTTATTATGTTCTTATAAGTATTTGAATCAGAACCACCTACTTTGTTTATATACAGTTTTCGTACAGACGAAGCTACCGCAGCATTGTTTTCTGCAACAGCTGAACCCATGTTTGCAGCAAGTACGACCGGTGCTCCAACAAGAAGAGATGTACCGCCTGTATAAGGAGCCAAAGCTCCAGAAAGCAATCCCAGCGCCATCGAACCATAATTATTTCTCCAAGAAGAAGCAGATGATCCCATGACACCAGACAACTTGTATAAATACGTATTTGGATCTGAAAGATCCATTCCAGGCTGATCTCGTTTACCTTTGAAATACGTAGATATACGTTGCTCATACGCATTAGCATCGTCTCTGTTAATACGTTCTTGTTCAGACAAAAGTGCTTTTCTGTTCTTAGCAACATTCAACGCACTGTTTAACATAGCACGTTTAAGCTTTGCATCAGCGTCTTTAAATCCTTCAAGATGCAACAACACATCTTTTGATATATCACGTAATGATATATTGTCATCGCCGAACAAAGCTGCCATGGGATTCGGCATAAGCTCTTGCGTCAGCTGCCATGCAGATTCAAATCCATTCAAAAGCAATGCGTCAAGAGATTTCCTACTATTACCAAGAGCATTGTATTGGTTTTGTAATGTAGCTATTGCATTCTTCGTTGTATTACGAACCTACAATGCCTTATTACGCTCTTTTTGAGACATTCTAGCATTGTCTAACTTATAACCAAGATCATCATATGTTGCATGCAGTGAGCTTAGTTTATCTTCGATATCCAACGATTTCTCATAATCGTTCATAAGTTGCTCATATCTTGAAATGCGCTACATCATACCTATCTGGTTATCAGCTTGTGCACTATTCAATCTACTAAGATATGAATTTAAATTATCACCAAGCCAGCCTGTAAATCCTCCAGGGTTTGATTGAATCTCTTGACGAGCTATTTCTCCACGAGCGACGTTTCCACCAGTTAACAGATCGTTAGTCGTATCGTCAGGATCTGTACTCCACATACTAAGCCATTTTGGCGATGCAGAGTTAACTTCCTCTTCAACCTCTTGACGAGATTTCAATGCGTCAGGAATATCTTTCTTACGTTGCTCTACACGATTACGGCGATCCGTCTCTTCTTGTTGTTCCAGTTGCTGTCTTCTACGAGCCTCTTCTGCCTATGCTCGTCTATAAGCCATCATATAGTCAATGGCTTTACTACGAGACTATTGCTCATATTTACCAAGCTCATTGGATGCTCTATTGATTGCATCTCTATTAGCCATGAGTCTATATCCAAGAGCATACCTTGGATCGTATATCTGTTTCTTCTTTTTGGCCATGATAATAATTATTGTTCGTTAGTTATAAACTAAGCATCTCTTGTTGGGAACAATCCTGCTGCATTTGTTGTTCCACCAAATTGTTTGTCGGCATTTAATGCTGTATATGTCATTGATGTGTTACGATCACGCTCCTGCATCATCGGGATTATAATAGTATGCCCCTTGTCTGCAGCCTGAGATTCATTTAATACAATACCATATGGACGTAATATATTCTAATGTTCTTTTACATATTTGTATAACGGATCATTACTACTGACTTTATACGTTGCTCCAAATCTAGCATATACATTATACATATGTCGTCCAGGACCTCCACCAAATCCCATAGTGTTATACTGAGACTGACTCATTGTAAATTGCTTGTTTCTAATAAGCTGATCAACTTTGTTCAAATATGCAGACGGTGTTCCCCTACGTCCAGTAACAACTTTGTTCTGATAATAAGCACTGACGTGTGTGTTAATATCTGTCACACCATAGTAACCCTTACCAGATTTATCAGGTCTGATGCCAAACATTCCTGCGTAATATGGATGTGCGTCTGAATTACGAGGAATCTCATAATGCTGTGCATACAACTTTGAGTTAGCGTTTATTCTGTCGTATCTAGACTGTCCCAACGAATCCATACCTTTAATATCGTTAGCAACAGCTTCGTAATTCTTACGACTTATGATGTATTGACGAAATGCTTGACCAGTCTTACCTGCAATGGCGTTTAAGTTTATGCTGTATGTTTTATTAGTTTCCTGAACAGCTCTCTGCCAACCGTATTTCCTTGCTACGTTAAGATAATGTTTAATAACCTCTGATACTCTATACTGTTTACCGTCACCTGCATTCAAACGATATCCTCCGTATAACCTAATAAGATTTCTATATGCTGTATCAGCAGCCTTCTTACGAGTTCTAAAGTTTGCTTGTAAATCTTTACGATATTGATTACTCTGATTGATAACTTGCTGTACTAGAATATCATATGGTGATGCAGGTGTTAATGTAGGACTAAGTGAAGAACCAGATCCGTTTTCAGCACGTTCTGCTGCAATCTGTCTAGCCTGACGTGCATCCTGACGATCTTCTTGGAACTTAATCCTACTCATTTCATTAGCGTGATTTTGTGCAATCACAGCGAACTGATCAGCAGATTTAGTTGGCTCCATAATACGAGCTGAATTAGCTTGTATCACATCTTGAACAAACTGTCTATCAATTTCATCTTGAGTTATTTCAGCAGGATTCTTACCAGCGGCTATATACTGTTTACGTACAACATCTGCTGCACGATCTCTGTAATATTTATACAAAGTATCATTCTGAACACCAGGAATCCTCTCTCCTGTAACTCTTTCAAGATCCTATTTTGTAATACCCTGATATTGGTATCTAGGATCATATGTCCAACCTTTAAAACCTTCAACCTCAGCTTTAGTTAACTCATGAGGTTTAAGGTCTTTAAACATTGGAGATGTATAATCGTACAAAGATTCATACTTATATGGTGCAGTACGCTCCCATGTACCATTATCAACAGTACTCCAAGTAGATAGATCAACAGGTCTTCCATACTGATCTCGTAACGCAAATTGCTCAAACCCTGGATCATACAGGCCATTAGCCTGCATGGTTCCACGATTCTTAACATATTCATCAGCAACCTTAGCTGATTGTCTAATCTGATTCAGTTTAGCAACTGGTGCTTGGTTAATAAGCTTCTATATAAGAGCTCGTCCTTCAGCAGAACGTGTTGGATCTATACCCTTATCGTACATGTAGTTTATTGCATCTCTAACAGGTTTCAATGTGTTATCGTACCAATAATCAACATCTCTTGCAATAGGACTTGTGAAATCACCATATAGTTTATTAAACTCCTTAGTCTCCTATAAACCCTTCTCATACATATCTCTTGCAGCGTTTATAGATGCAAGCATGATCTGAGAATCATATAAATCTTGTGTGGGTAACTGTATCCACTAATCTTTTGAATATATCATCTTAACGTCATTTTAGGAGTGAAATCATAATGTACTGGTTGTTTCCACGGATATCTCAACGAGTACATATTAGCAAGTGTAGCTAGATCAAGAGGTTTTGACTGTGCTTGTGTAGTAGCTTTTCGTTCCAACTCTCTGTTATAATCAGCTAACTGTTTTTGTTTATCCATATCCAACTGTTGCTGATATAGATCAAGCATGTTGTTACCTTGTCTACGTTTGTACTCGTTAGCCATGTAACTATTGAGATATTCCATAAAGTTACGTAAGCCTACTTGCATACCCTGTTGTCTTGAGGCATGTGCTGCTGCGTAATTATCGTAATCTTGAGCACTAGCAGCCATCTTACGTTTAGCATAAGCATCACCGGCATTAATCTTAGCTTGAGCAGCTTGTTGTGCTAACTGAATGTTCTGTAGCTCAATATCACTCATAGCTTTAGTATTACTAGCCATTGTACCAAGAGCTAGTGCAATTCTACCAGCACCTCTTTGTCCGCTTGTTAATCCACCAGTATTGGCAATCTGATAAGCTGCTCTACGTTCTGCATCAGCATTTGCTCTAGCTATAACGTACGGATTAATCCTAAACGAATCCATCTAATTAAAAGCAGCTTGTTCGTATGGATTACCAGCATATACATCAGATCCTTTAGGACGTTGATTCTTAGCTTGGAGATACTGACCAAGAGATAACAGTGCTCCAGTACCAGTTGGTATAATAGTATCCAATATTGTCGGACGACCATAAGCATATCCAGGTAAGCGATCTTTACCACATTTATATGACGGATAATAACTCATCATTTCTCTATCTTGTTTTTGTTCATCAGCTTTATTGTTTAAGAAGTCAACAATAGGCTTCTTTAGCTTATTGATCTCTTGTTGATTTACTTTATCTGTGTACTAACCAATAGTTCCTCTAAGTTGATTCAATTTATTGTCTGTACGCATTTCGTACTTCTTATTTATTCTCTCAAGAGCTTGTATATATGGAGCTACTTCATCTTTGTATTTATGTCCAGTTCTAAGATTGATATTGTCTCCAAACACAACTGATTGATCTCTCAAGTTAGCTAACTGATCATCTTTATTAGGCTTACCTTTATTCACATATGTACCAGTTGCATTATCAACAGATTCTCCATCGAATATAGACTCTCCTCCACTAACTCTAGCATTTGGTTTAGCACTTGTCAATCCAATAGGACTCCATACACGTCCGGTATTTAACCCACCATTTAATCGCATACCTTTATCTTTACCTTTCTTAGCACCATACAACATCTGATTAGAAGCATCTCCATTCTCTTGTATATACTTATTTTGAAGATAATCTGACTGAGCAGATGCTTGTGCATAATTATTATTTCTATTAACCGTTTGTTGAGCATCAAACAATCTTTTACGAGCCTGTGCTTTTCTCTTACCAGAGCCAAATAATCCTGTTATAAGTCCTAAACCAGCTCCTGCAAGACCACCAACAAGTGTACCAACTCCTGGAATAACACTTCCTAAAGCAGCTCCAGAACCAGCTGCCCCAAGTGTGTTCATCGTATTCTAAGATGAAACTTTATTCATCTGAGCTTTATAATCAATGTCGTTCTGTTTGGTGTACCCATAATCACCGGCATTTGCGTAAGACGATCCGCTTTGCTGCATGAGTGATTGTGTACTATCTGTTGAGCCAAATGCATTTATAGCAGATCCTACGAATTGAATTGCTGGTTGTACCACACCTCCGTACTTATTTATATCAAACGGAGTTTTATTAAACGATGCAGGAGCTTGTAGTCTAGGAGGTTTGATTACTAATTTAGGCATAGCTCCTGATAAATCAACCCTTCCATTTCCAGATGGAACAGTCATACCTGTATATGTTGCAGGATATGGATTGTTATAATAATAATCAGCAAAACTCCTAGTATTTGGGTAATTTGTTAATCCGTATGTCATGACCAAGATATTCTATATTTAGTTATTATATATTGTATTGAAAAATTATTATCACCATCCGTAGTCATTTCAACGGACATTGTTTTATCTCGCATTCTATCTCCATATTCAGCATTAGCTGCTCTTGGAATTGCGTATCTATACGAATATTCTCTATTCGTTATATCATCTTTTGTTAATGTACCGGTACCAACTTTTGTCTTGAATGTTATTTTCATGTTATTACACTCATCGTTTGTCTTAGCACCAAACTCTGCATTATCAAACGTCTTTACGTAGCTACTATTATCGTTTACAACATATTTGAGAGAATGGCCAAGACTACCTCCATCCTCATTCCACTTATACATAGTGTCGGCTGTGAAGTACAAATCATTCTAGAACGATAATGCTGTTTTCATAGGTATTGTATATAAACCTGTGAATGACTATGCCAGTTCGCTATACACAACAGCGCCTATGTCTGTAACATTAAACAATATCTCATTAAACTTCTTATCATACGTAACAACAGGTTCGTTGTTAAGTGTACTAGCATTCATGAGATTCTATACCTGTTTTGCTTTAGATAACGGTACACTTCCATTTTGAGTATATGTACACAACTCTCTTCTATCGTTATCAAACCAATATACAGCACTGTCTGATTGAGTATCTGCATATTGATTAGCCTTCATACCATTTGTTGTCAGTACGTAATCGTATCTTTGTAGTACACCCCCTATGCCAAGTATCAACGGCATATTACTATCATCCGTCATCTATACTCGTTCGTTTACAGATAGTACACCAAATGCATTTTCTTGCCAGAACAACAGTTGATTATGAAAACTTCTTAGCTAAGTAAGCTATCCATATTTAGAATCAACATCTATATAATTAGATGCTTGGAACTTACTCCAACTATCTATACGTTCTCCGTTCTGTTTAGGTCCTGCATAAACAACTCTAGTATCAACAGTGTCCGACACTTCTTCTATAGATTGTGCAGCATATTGTTTAGCTGTAGGATCGATTGAATAAGCACTGTTATACTGATACATAGGAGTTGTTTGAGTATACTTATTCATCACGTTAGCAGGTTGTATTTGAGATAACGTTGTCTTCCAATCTCCAAGATTCCTACTAAGTTCGTGTCCATACGTATAAGCTAAGTTGATATTTGTTTCTACTGGTATTGCGTAAACAACCATCATCGTCTTCATAATAAGATATTCAGGATTTGCCTGTTTATGCATACTTACATACTCAAACGGTTGTATATAACAATCTCCATCAAAGATCACATGCTTAGTGTTTGCATCATCCTTCTTAAAGTAGTTGCCATAACTACAGTACGTATTAAGTGATCTATCAACAGCAGAATAACCACCATAAGGAATAACATTCTTTCTTAGATTACATAAGAATGTACCCACTAAGCTTTCAGGTTTAATAACTGCCGACACTTCATCTTCTGAACTGTTTGAAAAACCTGTTACTGTATAAAGATCTTCAGAACCTTTTGGAACAGAGAACGTATCGCTATTTACAGCACCTGACGTTCCAAATGTATCAAATAAAATCTGTGTTTCAGGATTAGGAACAGTTCTATCATATAACGTGTTGTCTAAATAACTATCGTACGGATCTATCTGTAATAGCATACATGATCCTCCAGGACCATATAACTAGCAATCTCGTACGAAATTATCACCATCTTTAGCCTCAATATTTTGAGAGAATCCACCTCCAGATACATAGTTGCAATAGTTTGTATTGCCAATCGCATCTATCTTATCATTAAACGATTTAGTCCAGTTTGCAGTATCCTTAACTCGTGATGCATAATCATCCCAACTAAACTCCTTTGGTATCACAGAATCTCTTACAGCAAACTTAAGGCCGTTATTAATCCTTCTATATACAGGTACATACCCAACTGCTTTATCACCTTTAATATATCCAGCTTGTCCGATATGATTTGCATTATGTACACGTGACCAAACATAAGAACTTTGCTCATATAGCTTTACATATATGTACGTTGCATCTCGTACGGTTTGGAATCCGCCATCAGTAACATTGCCTTCATTTCCGTAAGACATTACGAATGATACACCTCTGGTAAGAGTACCATCTGAATTTATATATATGTTTCCACGTGATGGAGTTACACCTGTATATTGATTATTATTACCCTTTGAGTCTGTACTAATATCGTCCTTACCAGCTTCTGTTAAACCATATTCTCTAGAAAACTCAAATGATGATCTGAACTTATATAATGAGTTTACAATATCAACACCATCATTCTTACAACAAAGCGTTGGAAACAACACATTAGATTTAGCTTTGTCTCTAGTTAGAGTCTTATATACAACACTTTGTCCATCATCAGATTGTACGAATGTATCGTAGCCACAAGCAAATCTACCATTACCAGCAGATGGATATATACCACGATATTTCTTACCTTCGTACGTAAGACTTGTTTTATATTGATTATATGTGTCTCCAAGTGTTGTAGAGCTTGCTCCAAATATATATTTCACAGGATTTAATGATAAAGACACGTTATTATTAAAATCCTTCATGGATCCTTTCAGATAAGATACTTCTGGAGATATGAACTGATATATTGTGTTGTTTTCAAAATTATCAGCTTCCCAACCAGAGCTATCTGCATTACTATATACTCTAGCATATGCATCATTACCAGTCCAATACCTGTTTGTTGTTATGAATCCACTTGGTGTATATACTATAGATCCAGCTATAGTAGGTCTTGATGCAAGTACTGGTGAATATTGTTCAGCAATAGGTCTTGATATAACTCCTTGAGATATTGTTGCTATATCAGACTCTTTACGTTGACATCTAACAATCTCATATCCAACACAATCTTCTGGTAGATTACGTACATCAAACTCAATACCAAGAGGTTTAACAATAAGATCTTCTGCAAAATCTTCTTTCCTACTACCACGAGCATGGAATGTTTCACATCCATTCCATGTTATATTAGGAGTACGTATATCAGCAATCCATTTAACGTTAGATGCAGATCCGTTCTTATGGTATAGTACAATACCATATCTGTATAATTCATCTCGTCTCAACGATCTGAATAACATAGATGTCTTTGCATCAGAATACGATAAACTTGAACTAACGCTAACATATTCAGATGTATCATACTGTGCTTCCTCAGAACTATTATCGTTACGATATTTTAAATATTTGCATACAACAGGTTTTGTAACATCTATGCTCCTACTAGTATTCTTGTCGATGCATATGGAACTTGTACCAAGACGATCATTTCCATATTTACCAGTTGCTAATACAGACACATTCGCATCTCCAACTAATGATGCTGTTACAAATCTCCAAGATATATTAACGCCAGTACCACCATAATACTTATCTATGTCGTATCTACAATAAGAACCATCCTCATCTATGAAGTTATTCCTATCATCAAGAGGCTCTATTGACATATCGTTGTACTTATTGAAACAATCTCCAGTTGGTTTGACAGTATCGTACGTAGAGCTTGTTACATTAACCCTGTTTACACCAGATGCATCGTATAAATAAGCAATTCCACGAGGATTGAATGAATATGCTCGTGCATCATAATCTTCGAACAAATCATGTTGTTGCTCTTTGATATTACCTGCAAACAAATAATCGTTCTTAGACTCAATGATCTTCGGAATAATGTGATTTCCAGATACACTATTATATTCCTCTGATGTTAGTGTACCAAGAGCTTTCTGACCAGAGTCTATAAACTTCACACTATTACCAGTACGTTTACCGTCATATATAAGCTCTATCAATGGAAGTTGTCCTTGTACCTGGTATGATATTCTGTATATAAGTATGTGATCAAATTTATTAGGAATAGGATCATCTAAATTACAGGTTATTGATACTCCACATCCCGTTGCATAATCACTCTTAGCTCCTTTTAATGAGTTTCCAGATACAGGTTTTTCTGGAATCTAAAGCTGCCTTGTTGGTATAGACATCTCTGTTCCAGGACCATACAATCCATACAATCTATATGCGTACGATACACAACCTGATTTAAGAGATCCTGATGTAAATCCGTTGATAATAGGCTTATTTAACACAACAGATGAATATATTGTAACTTCATCTATATTAACAGGAACTACTTCTTTCTTAGGAAATAGATCTATGATCATCAATGGATGTACTCCATCAGCAATATATAATTTACATATCTTATCAGTCTCATATAATCCTAATATACTAGGCTTATCTGAACCAATCTCTTCTTTACACAAGAAGACTGTTTTTAGCTAAATCGGTTTGTTGTTATCAAATGTTTTAACACACCATTTTGACTCATTGTTATTCGGCGTCTTCTGTATTATGACACCTAAATCACGTACAACTGTTGCTGCAATAACATTGGTTAACAACTCTTTGAGTACCGGTTTAAATCCTTGTACCGCATGTAATTCTCCGCCACTAGACTGAGTATCTGTTACAAACCTCAAGTTCTTAGCCATGCGGTATCTATTCTTATCAATAAACATGTCTGAAGTATCAGTATCCATACCACCAGAAAACATGTTTATCTATTGAGTATTTGCATTAGTCATAATAGCTATCGTTATAAGTTAATTCTCTATCGCCAGTTGGTTTGAAGAAATAATCATCTGCATCAATGTCCGGTATTAATCTAAGCCAGTCATTCTTGATTGATCTTAGATCATCTTGTGTCGGCATCATAGCTTCAGCATAAGCTTGTTCTCTATAATAAGCCCATTGTTGCTGTATGTGAGTATAAGCCACTCTATTATCGTAAACACTACGTCCACCAAGCTTACCCTTCATGAACTTAGGGAATGCCAACTTCATCATTACGTACCAATAAACAGCTTCTTGATATGCTGCATTGTCTGGTATGAGAGGATATCCACGTTCGTCTGTTGCAATAGATTTATACACAAGTTTGATAAAACCATCTCTCTTATTACTTACAATCCATCCTGGTTTAATAAAGTACGTAGGCTCAGTCTATATATTACGTGCCAACTGATGAAATGCTTTATGACCATTCATAGTCAGCAATTGAGATTGAGATGTTATAAGCTTATGTGCAGGAGCCTGATGTTCAGGAGCAACTCGTACCTTATCAGGAATTGTCTTATTCGCATTATCGTGTGGAATATACACATATTCAGGTTTATGTATACAATCATGCTTGAACTTATGTATATCAGACGTATCCTTTCTTGCAGGTATCCATGGACCATTCGGAGTGTTAGAATATGCAACTGTGTCCAAATGAATAAGATCATCGGGAATAGGTACTTGGTAATCTATCAATTTGAGCAATGGCTCATCTACACCAGACTCTTTTCTAATATACTACATTGGAGCACCAATCTTCTCAATAGCCTCAAAGATCCATTCTCGTATATCTGATATTCTATTACGAACCTCTGAAGCATCAGAATCAGCCATTATCTTAGCTATGACAGATTCACATTTTACATATTTGTATATCATTGATGTTTAAATAATCGTGTTTGTTAAATATTAGTTGAGCTAATTTACGCTTGTTAGCACGTACAAGACATAGTTGATATTTATATCTATCAGCAAACGTCATAGGAACTTTAGACCAATGCAGTCGATATTTATATCCATTACTGTGTTCATTCAAATGGTATACCACCTTGCCATACTCTCTGGTTAGTTTATAATCTATACTCAGAGATTTAGAATTATAGTTCTTAGGTTGATACTTACCAACTTGAATATAACCTAGTCCACAAGGCATTTTAAAGCCTTCTGAGCGATCTAAAACAGCTTCTGCTATAATCTAACTCATCCTGTCTAAAATGCGCTTATAGAGCTTGTAATCGACCTTATATGGGCTATTAGCTTTATAATGCTTGTACATACTATGATACGTATGTGAATCAGTTTTATTTCTCATTATCTTGAGGTCCTGGTTTCTTTATACTACTCAACGTTGCATTATTACTATCATCACTAGGCATCTCAATCATTAAACCAAGCTCATATTTCATAATATTCTACTTGATCAATGGAACCATCCACGATGGTATCTTAATATCTGATTCATCCATATTATCAGAATCCTCATCGTCATCAATGGTATCAAAGATAGCTTCAACCCATATATATTTGAGCTTACCTTTATCAGCAGTACCTTCTATGTAAACATGACCGTCATCTTTATAATAACCAGTCATTTCTCCAAATGTATATTTTCTAAAGTACTGATAGTGTCTACGAGTATGACTCATATATTGAATAATCTCTCCCTGCTGATCGTATATAGCAAGAATACTATTCTCATCATTATCGTAGATATTCTATAAAGCATCTTTAGTTCTTTTGAGAAATGTGGGTTTATCACTTAAAGATTGAACATCCTCTAACTCAAGAGGGCCTTTCTCTCGTATATACAGGCTGTCGATTAGCTTTACTACATCGTCATCGTCTAACAGACCGGCTTTCTATTTATCAAACCTATCTTTGATTATAGCAGCCTTGTATGTACGAACCCATAATGCTATCTAAGCTCTTGATAAATCCTCACTCTCACTAATGTTGTTATTTCTGACTAACAATAGGATGTCGTCAATAATCTCTTTAAGTGAAGTATATGTCATTTTACTAAGCGTTTACTATACGAACATCTTTATTGTTTATAAGATCATTCGTGTTTATTATCTTATACCTGTCTCTTATACACATCTCCGAGCCCACGAGACGCTACGC
>ERZ1026848.169-NODE-169-length-36499-cov-8.293354_pt1 | contig 36499 bp, 23 predicted proteins | sample MGYA00380154_ERZ1026848 | MGnify/ENA primary metagenome ERZ1026848 (study PRJEB33269, sample SAMEA4719790) | human gut metagenome | biome: human-associated habitat; feature: organic feature; material: feces | place: Cameroon | collected 2013-10 ...
GCCCAGGAGCCTGTGTCTCTGGAGACCCCCATCGGCGAGGAGGAGGACTCCCACCTGGGCGACTTCATCCCCGACGAGGGCGCATCCGAACCCTCCGAGGCCGCCAGCTTCACCCTGCTGAAGGAGCAGCTGGTGGATGTGCTGAGTACCCTCACCCCCCGGGAGGAGAAGGTACTGAAGCTGCGCTTTGGCATTGAGGACGGACGCACCCGCACTCTGGAGGAGGTGGGCAAGGAGTTTAATGTCACCCGAGAGCGTATCCGGCAGATTGAGGCCAAGGCCTTGCGTAAGCTCCGTCACCCCTCCCGCAGCAAAAAGCTGAAGGATTTCCTGAACTGAGCGCATGAGCCTTTTTGCGTCACTGCTTCGCGATTTCCGCCGCACCGCCAGCGACCTGCCGGGTCTGTTCAGCGGCCATTTCTGCGTCATGTTTCTCCCTCTGGCCCCGCTGCTGGGGGACGAAGCCACCCTGCCCGGCTATTACAGCGACCAAACCTATTTTTGCCGGCTGCGGGAGACCTACACAGACCCCTTGGCCCCCTACCGCTGCAAAAAACATTTGAAAAACAGCTGCTGCGTCATTTTAGAGCTGGACGGCCTGGGTAGCTTTGTTTTCACAAATCACTACCACTCCGCCCTGTTTCAAAATTTGCAGCGGAGGTTCCCCGGTGTTACCAGCTATGTGTTCTGCTCCGACGGTCCCGGCGGCTACTTCAAGATTTTGAAGGATGGGCGCATCCAGCGCAAGGTCGCCAGCTATATGTATTTTGAGGGCATGGGCAGCTACGCCGAGACCCGGGGTGCCCCTTGCGCCTACGAGCTGGAGACCGGCCACATTTTCAAGGTCGACCCCAAGGCCCGGCACCTCCGGGAGATGATGCCCGACTTCACAAAGCGGGAGGTTTTGGACCTGTTCGACTATTATGTGGGCCTGGACCGCTTCCAAAGCGAAGCCCTCCGCCGCACCCTGGTCTACGATTTGGAGTCGCCCAATACATAATTTAAAACCGACCGAAGCACTCCGTGTGTTTCGGTCGGTTTTTACTTTGTTATTGCTTTATTTGTAATTTGCCACAATGCCTCGTCTGTCCACAATCACATGGCGGGGGCACACGGTGGCGCATATGCCACAGTTGAGGCAGATGTTTTGGTCGATCACCGCGTGCTGCTTCTGCGCAGTCTTTTATGTAAATCCATTTTACCGTCTGTTGGAGCGGATCCAAATGCCCTGCTTCTCCGCTGCAGCGATAAGCTCATCCCGGAAAGCCGGATGCGCCACGGAGATCAGCCGCTCGGCCCGCTCCCAGGTGCTGCAGCCCACCAAGCTCACGCCGCCGTACTCGGTGACGATATAGTAGGCCAAGCTTCTGGGATCGGTGACCACATCGCCCGTGACCAGGGTGGGATTGATGCGGGAAACCATCTCCCCCTTTTTATTGGTGAAGGAGGAGGTCAGGCAAATGAACGCCTTGCCGCCACGGGATACCGCCGCCGCCTCCAGGAAGTCAAGCTGGCCGCCGGTGCCGCTGATCTGGCGGGTACCGGAGCTCTCGGCGCAGATCTGACCATACAGGTCCACGGAAATACAGTTATTTATAGACACAAAGTTATCCAGCTTACCCACAACGGCTGCATCATTGCAGTAGGAAATGGGGTAAGTGACCACGCCCGGGTTCTCCCGGATCCAGTCGTACAGGTCCTGGGAGCCCAGGGCCAGACCGAAAATACTCTTATAGCGGTCGATAGCCTTCTTGTTGTTGGTGATCTTTCCCGCCTTGTACATATCCAGGTAGGAGTCACACAGCATTTCCGTATGTATACCCAGGTCCTTCAGATCGCTCTTGGCGATCATCTGACCCACGGCGTTGGGCAGGGAGCCGATACCAAGCTGCAGGGTACAGCCATCTGTCATGTTCTGCACCACAAACTCTGCGATCTTCATCTCCGCCTCGGAGGCCTCGCCGGACTTCACATTGGGCAGCGGGCCATGCTCCCCCTCCACGATCATGTTCACATCGCTGATATGGATGCACTCGTCCAAACCGCCATAGACCCAGGGCAGATTTTCATTTATCTCCAGAATAACGATATCGGCCTTGTCCAGCACAGCTCGGGCTGAGGCATTGCTGACGGAGAAATTAAAATACCCGTGCTCATTCATGGGCGTCACGCACATCATGGCCACATTCACCGTAAGGAACTGCGTGTAATACCAGCCCAGGTTCCGGAACACCATGGGGCTGAAGTTGCACAACCCCCGGTCGCACAGCTTACGCTCATACCCGGACATATGCCAGCTGTTGTAAATAAAATGCTCCCGTGTGGGGTCGCACTCCACCATTTGGATGGGCTGAGAAATGAGGTATCCCCGCACCTTCACACCCCGCAGCTCATCCTTGCGGCGTGCAACGGCGGCGTCCATCAAGGACGGAAAGGCTCCACCCATAGAGATATCGATCCAGTCACCGCTCTTAACAACTCTCGCTGCTTCGTCCGGAGTGCAGAGCTTACGCTTATATTCGGCTGTATAATCAAACGGAATGGCCATAGCTTTCTCGCCTCTCTCTACTATTTTTCCTTTGTTAATTTTATCACTTTTCTATAACTTTGTCAATGCTTTAACAGGAATTCTGAGGAAAAGCGGGCGGGGTTTTTGCGCCCCGCCCGCAGCGGTTTTATTATGCAGCGTCCGTTAGTCCTCAGACTTACGCTTATAGTACTCGTACTTCTCCTTGGCAGCCTCTTCCGCGTCGGCAAACAGTACCTTGGCGTTCTCCGGGAAGCTCAGCTCCAGGGAAGCGTAGCGCACCTCGCCCTTCATGAAGTCGTACAGAGACATGGTGGGCTCCTTGGAATCCAGGGTGAACTTCTTGGTCTCGGGGCTGTAGCGGTACAGGTTCCAGTAGCCGGAAGCCACCGCATCCTTCATTTCCTGCTGGACATTGTTCATACCCTTCTTGATACCGTGATTGATACAGGGTGCATAGCAGATAACGATGGACGGGCCCTTATGCGCCTCGGCCTCCTTGATGGCCTTGATGAGCTGGTTGGGATTGGCGCCCATAGAGCACTGCGCCACATAGACATTGTCGTAGGTCATCAGCAGCAGGCCCAGGTCCTTCTTACGGGTCTTCTTACCGCTGGCCTGGAACTGCGCCACGGCGCCCACAGGGGTGGCCTTGGAGGACTGACCGCCGGTGTTGGAGTACACCTCGGTGTCCACCAACAGCACATTTACATCCTCGCCCATGGCGAACACATGGTCCAGACCGCCGTAACCAATATCGTAGGCCCAGCCGTCGCCGCCGTACATCCACATGGTCTTTTTGGACATATCCTTCCGGCGCTTGAGGATCTCGCTAACCACAGCCTGCTCCTCGGCGCTGAACTGTGTGCTCTCCAGCACGGCCAGCAGCTCATCGGTAGCCACAGAGGAGGCATCCAGATCGTCGTAGACCTCCAGCCACTTGGCGATAGCTGCCTTCACAGCGGTGTCTTGGGTCATGCCGTCCAGCTGCTTTACAAACTCCGTCACGGCAGCGCGGAGCTGCTTTACAGCCAGGCACATACCGTAAGAGAACTCGGCATTGTTTTCAAACAGAGAGTTAGACCATGCCACGCCCTTGCCGGCCTTATTCTTGCAGTAGGGCACGCAGGGCATAGCCGCGCCCCAGGCCTGGGTGCAGCCGGTAGCGTTGGCCAGGTACATCTTGTCGCCGTAAAGCTGGGTCAGGAGCTTGATATAGGGCGTCTCGCCGCAGCCGGCACAGGCACCGTTAAATTCCACCAGGGGCTGGCGAAGCTGGCTGCCCTTGAGGGTGAACTTGTCGATGCGGTCGTTCTTCTCAGGCAGCGTCTGCAGGTACTTCCAGTTTGTCTGATCCAGAGATACCTCGTGGGTAGGAACCATCTTCAAGGCCTTCCCGCTCTTGGGGCAGGAGGAAACGCAGCTGCCGCAGCTGGTGCAGTCCAGAGTAGACACGCCCATGGTGTACTTCAGGCCTTCCATCTTGGGGCCCTTCGCATCCACCAGGATCATCCCGGCAGGGGCATTGGCCGCTTCCTTCTCGTCCAGCAGATAGGGCCGAATCACGGCATGGGGGCACACGAAGGAGCACATATTGCACTGGATGCACTCGTCTTGATTCCACACGGGCAGATGGGTGGCGATGCCGCGCTTTTCATACTGAGAGGTACCCAACGGCATGGTGCCGTCCTCCATTCCCTTGAAGGCAGAAACCGGCAGCAGGTCACCCTTCTGGGCGTTGATGGGCACCAGGATGTTCTTAATGATGTCGGGAACATTGTCCGCAGCGGGCTGGATGGCGGCGCCGGAGAGATTCTTCCAGCTCTCCTTCACCTGCACCTGCTTCACCGCGTTGATGCCTGCATCCACGGCAGCAATATTCATATTCACGATCTTCTCGCCCTTGAGTCCATAGGTCTTTTTCACCGCAGACTTCATATGCTCCACGGCATCCTCCACGGGGATGACCTTGGCCAGCTTGAAGAAGGCAGCCTGCAGCACCATGTTGGAGCGGTTGCCCAGGCCCAGGGACTGGGATTCCTTATTGGCGTCGATGATATAGAACTTGATATCATTTTCCGCAATGTACTTCAGGATGTCGCCGGGCATCTTCTGCTCCAGCTCATCCTCGCTCCACTCGCAGTTGAGCAGGAAGCTGCCGTGGGGCTTCAGCTCGGAGATGATGTCGTACTTGGTCAGATAGGTCTGGTTGTGGCAGGCCACAAAGTCGGCATTGCTCACATAATAGGTGGAGCTGATGGGCTTCTTGCCGAAGCGCAGGTGACTCTTGGTAATGCCGAAGGACTTCTTGGTGTCGTACTCAAAGTACGCCTGGCAATACATATCGGTGGTCTCGCCGATGATCTTAATGGAGTTTTTGTTGGCGCCCACGGTACCGTCGGAGCCCAGGCCCCAGAATTTGCAGGAGATGGTGCCCTCGGGCTCGCAGTTCAGGGCAGGACCCATAGGCAGAGACAGATTCGTCACATCATCCACGATGCCGATGGTGAAATGATTCTTAGGCTCGGCCAGCAGCAGATTATCATACACCGCCTTGATTTGGGCGGGAGTAGTGTCCTTGCTGGACAGGCCGTAGCGGCCGGCAAAGATCTCGGGACGGTTCTTATCGTTGATGTAAGCGGCGCAGATGTCCTCATACAGGGGCTCACCGATGGAGCCGATCTCCTTCACGCGGTCCAGGACAGCCACCTTTTTCACGGTCTTAGGCATAGCCGCCAGCAGGTGCTTGGCCGAGAAGGGACGGAACAGGTGTACCTGCAGGAAGCCCACCTTCTCGCCCCGGTCATTCAGGTACTTCACCGTCTCCTGAATGCAGCCGGTAACAGAGCCCATGGCCACGATGACCCGCTCCGCGTCGGGAGCACCATAATAATTAAAGAGGTGATACTCCCGGCCCGTCAGCTTGCTGATTTCGGCCATATAGTCCTCAACAATATCGGGGAGCTTGTTATAATCGCTGTTGTTGGCCTCGCGAAGCTGGAAATAAATGTCGGGGTTATCCACCAGAGAACGCATCCGGGGATCCTCGGGATTCAGCGCATTGGCGCGGAACCGGGCCAGTGCGTCATAGTCCACCAGCTTGGCCAGGTCGCTGTACTCCAGGGCCTCCACCTTCTGGATCTCATGGCTGGTGCGGAAGCCGTCAAAGAAATGCAGGAACGGGATGCGGGCCTTGATAGCGGACAGATGTGCCACACCGGCCAGATCCATGATCTCCTGCACGCTGCCGGAGTTGAGCATAGCAAAGCCGGTCTGGCGGCAGTTCATCACATCAGAGTGATCGCCGAAAATAGAAAATGCGTGGGTACCCACCGTACGGGAAGCCACATGCAGTACGCCGGGCAGACGCTCACCGGAGATACGATGCATGGTGGGGATCATCAGCATCAGGCCCTGAGAGGCGGTGAAGCTGGTGGCCAATGCGCCGGCCTCCAATGCACCGTGGCAAGCGCCGCAGGCGCCGGCCTCCGACTGCATCTCCACCAGGCGAACAGGCTGATTAAAGATGTTCTTTCTTCCCTTTGCGGACCACTCATCCGTGTGCTCCGCCATGGGAGAAGACGGGGTGATGGGGTAAATCGCCGCTACCTCGGAAAAGGCATACGCCACATATGCCGCGGCTTCGTTACCATCGCAGATCTTCATGATCTTACTCATTATAACTCCTCCTTATTGCGCTTTTTTGCTTGCGGGCTTGATCAGCCCATACTCCTAATCTGTTTCGCAACAATACAATTTACATTTTAGCACTTTCTTTCTCTGCGTCAATGTGAAGCCATAAAATTTGTAACTATTCATAACATTGCTTCTCATTTTTGTTAAAAAAGGATATAAAATTACCGTACCAAAACGGTACGGTAATTGTTGATTGCAACAAATTATAGTAGTGCTAAAAATTCCTCCTCACTCAGCACCGAAACCCCCAGCTCCCCGGCCTTTTTCAGCTTCGATCCGGCATTCTCTCCGGCAACCACATAGGTGGTTTTTTTCGATACTGAGGAGGACACCTTGCCGCCCCGCAGCTCAATCATCTCTCCGGCCTCTTCCCGGGTAAATCGTGTCAAGGCTCCGGTGAGCACGAATGTCATTCCCGCAAAGCGTCGGTCCACCAGCTCCTGGTGACACTCCATGTTCACACCGGCCTTCTGCAGCCGTGCCAGCAGATCCGCCGCCTGGTCGCTCTGCATCCAGCGGGTGATGTAGTCCGCCGTCACAGCGCCCACATCGTCAATCTCCGTCAGCTCCTCCGCCGTGGCCCGGCGGAGTCCATCCATGCTCCCGAAATGGGTCGCCAGTATCTTAGCTGCCTTGGCTCCCACCTGCCGGATACCCAAGGCGAAGATCAGCCGCCACAGATCGTTTTCCTTGGACCTGGCAATGGCATCTACTGCGTTTTGAGCGGACTTTTTCCCCATGCGGTCCAGTCCCTCCAGCTGCTCAGCTCGGAGGTCATATAGATCTGCCGGATTTGACACCAGCCCGCTCTCTATAAGCTGCTGCAGCACCGCCGGACCCACGCCGTCAATGTCCATGGCATCCCGGGAGGCGAAGTGAATCATGTTGCGCAGAAGCTGGGCCGGACACTCCGCCCCGGTGCAGCGAACAGCTGCCCCGTCCGGGTCACGCAGCACCGCCGCCCCGCACACCGGACACTTATCCGGCAGATGATAGGGCTTCGTACCCTCTGGTCTCTTTTCCTTCACCACCGACACGATCTCCGGGATGATTTCTCCCGCCTTCTGCACCACCACCGTGTCGCCGATTCGAATATCTTTTTCCGTGATATAATCCTGGTTGTGCAAGGTGGCATTGGTAACGGTGGTGCCTGCTAAGCGCACCGGCTCCAGCACAGCCTTGGGGGTCAGCACTCCCGTGCGCCCCACCTGCACCACAATGTCTGCCACCCGGGACTCCTTCTGCTCCGGGGGGTACTTATACGCCACCGCCCACTTGGGGCATTTGGCCGTACTGCCAAGGATAGAACGATCTGACAAGTCATTCAGCTTTACAACCGCACCATCAATATCGTAGGGGAAATCCATGCGGTTATCGCCCAGCTTTTGAATCTGCTCCAAGATTTCCTCCGGGTCACGCAGCACCGTGTGGGGAATCACCGGGAATCCCTGCTCCCGCAGGTAGTCCAGCGTCTCGGAGTGGGTGGCAAACGACCGGCCCTCCACCAGCTGCAGGTTGAACACCGCAATGTCCAGCTGCCGCTTGGCACACACCTTAGGATCCTTCTGCCGCAGGGAGCCCGCCGCCGCATTTCGGGGATTAGCCAGCAAGGGTTTCCCCTCCAGCTCCAGCTCCTCATTGATCCTATCAAATACGGATCGAGCCATGTACACCTCTCCCCGTACAATGAGCCTGGGCAGCTTCTCCGGCAGGTTCTTTGGGATAGAGCGGACCGTGCGCAAATTCCCCGTTACATCCTCTCCCACCCGGCCATCGCCGCGAGTGGCTCCCTGGTAAAACTGCCCGTCCCGATACTCCAAAGCAACAGACAGGCCGTCCACCTTAGGCTCCACGCTGTATTCTGCCCGGGGCAGCGTCTCCAGCACCTTGGACAAAAAGCCCTTCACCTCGTCCCCGTCGAATACATCCTCCAGGCTCTCTAAGGGCACCGGATGTCTTACCTCGGCAAAGTCGTTGAGCACAGCGTCCCCCACCCGCTGGGTAGGTGAGTCGGGAGTGATCTCCTCCGGGTGGGCTGCCTCCAGCTCCTGCAGCCGGCGGTACAGCCGGTCATACTCATAGTCGGACATGGTAGATGCGTCCAGGGTATAGTAAAGCCGGGCATTCTCATTGAGTTTTTCCCGCAGCTCCTTGATTTCTCCGCGATAGTCCATAGTTGCGCTCCCTTTTATCCGTTGTTCATTATGTATTCGCTGGCATAATCCCCGATCTCATCATCGGCGGTACTAAAATAGGTATAGGTGTCCGGCACATTACCCACGATCACCGTCTCCGCCACGCACAGCTCATTGTTCACCTGCACCGAAGTGGCAAAGCCCGGCAGCAGAACCGTCACATATACCTCCACATCCAGCAAAACCTGGTGCTTGGTCTGGTTGATACCCGCCGCCGTCAGCGCGTTTCGCAGCTTGGCCGTAGCCGATCCCACCGACTGGGTTCGCACATGAATGTACGGCCCTCGGCCTGCCAGCAGGTTTGAACCCGTCAGAGTCCCCAGGGGGATGGCCAGATCCGAGGATGTCATCTGCGACAGTCTCGCCAGCACCGTATCCGAAATCAGGGATTGCAGCCGGTTAAACTCCGTCATGTTGCTGCGAAGGGCCGTCACCTGCCCGCTGCTGTCCTTTTCAAACAGAATCAGCGACGAGCAATCCACCTGTCCGCTGGCTACCGCATCACTGACGGCGTCGGCCACGATGCGGTTGACCCGGTTGGTGGTGCGGGACTCCGTAAGCCTTGTTACAATGGGCCGTATACGCACCACGAGCACCGCCGCAGCCGCCAGCAGTAGGATCAGGATGATGCTCACCCATATTACAGCCTTTTGCCTGCCCGTCAGCCGAATATAACGAAGCCTGCCCACAGCACACACCCCCTTTATACCAGTGTATGCGTGGTGCGCGCAGGCGGTGCGTGTCCGTGTTATTCCTCCCAGCCGTTTACGATTGACTTAAAAGTTTTGCCCCGTTCCATGAAGTTTTTAAACTGGTCAAAAGCCGCGCAGGCCGGAGAAAGGGTCACCACATCGCCGCTTTGGGCCCGGTCCCGGGCAAACTCCACCGCTTTTTCAAAGGGCGTCACCTCAACGATTTCAGGGCAGCCCACCCGATAACCCGGTGCAGCCTCCACCGCAGCGCGTATCTTCCCCGCTGTGGCGCCGCAAAGCACCAGCAGCTTCACATGCGCGACCACCTCCGGACCCAGCACATCGAAAGGAATATGCTTGTCGTATCCCCCGGCAATGAGGATGACCTTCTCCTTAAAGGATCGCAGCCCCGCAATGGTCCGGGAGGGACTGCTGGCAATGGAGTCGTTGTAAAACCGCGCCCCGTGATAGGTCCGCACCAATTCGATGCGATGCTCCACACCGTTAAATTCCCGGGCAAATTTCTTAATGATCTCGTCCGGCACCAAGCCGTCCACCGCAGCGATGGCGGCCATGTAGTTTTCCACATTGTGCAGCCCCGGCAGCCGAATGTCCTCCGTGGTCATAATGACCCTTTCCCGGCCATCCATGCGGCTTATAATATCCTGCCCCCGGAGGAAAACACCCTCTCCAGGCTCCTCCCGGCGGCTGAAATACCGTACCTGCCCCGGAGCTCTGCCCCCCTGCTCCCGGGTGATATCATTGTCCAGGTTAAATACGGCCACATCCCCGGCGGATTGGTAGCGGAAAATATTCTCCTTGGCCGCCACATATTCCTCCATACTCTTGTGTATATCCAGATGGTTAGGGGCCAGATTCGTCACCACCGCAATATGGGGGCTCTGCTGCATGGTCATAAGCTGGAAGCTGGAGAGCTCCAGCACCGCATAGTCCCCTGCCTGCATTTCGTCTGCCTGACACAGCAGAGGATTGCCGATATTCCCGCCCACATGGACGGTGTTCCCGGCGGCCTTCAGGAGCTCTGCGATGATGGTTGTGGTGGTGGTCTTGCCGTCGGACCCCGTCACCGCAATCAGTGTACAGGGGCACACCTTGAAAAATACCTCCATCTCCGAGGTAATCTCACTGCCCCGCTCCGCAGCTGCCAGCAGCTCCGGTACATCGGGTCGCAGCCCCGGCGTGCGAAAGATCACATCCTGGTCCAGGCCCCGGAGATAGTCCTCCCCCAACTGCAAACGGCAGCCATCCTTTTCCAGCTCCTCCGCCAGCGCCCCCAGGGCGGCCCGGTCCCGCTTGTCACAGGCCGTGACCCGGATCTTTTCCCGCAGCAGAAGCCGCAGCAGCGGTGTGTTGCTCACCCCAATGCCGATGACGGCCACCGTCTTATCTTTCAGCGAATCTAAATACTCCCTCAGTGTCATATCTTCAGCCTCCACGACATTTTTATCGATAGGCTCATTATATCCCATATTATGCCCCAGTTCAATTCTTTTTTCCAATGAAATCTTCCCGTCCCCGTTGACTTCCCCCGCAGAATACTATATTATATTGTGTGAGTAGGTCGGACGGTCGCGGGGACAAAGGCGAAAGCCTGTCCATGAGGAAAGTCCGGGCTCCGCAGGGCAAGAATAACGGGTAACGCCCGCCGAAGGCGACTTCAGGAAAAGTGCAACAGAGATATACCGCCTCGTTTTCGAGGTAAGGGTGGAAAGGCGAGGTAAGAGCTCACCCGGCGGCGTGTGAAAGCGTCCGCCGCTGTAAACTCTATTCGGAGCAACACCGGTATGGGAGCAATAGGCCGGCCCGGCTGCTCCCGAGGTGGCTGGAGCGCACCGGCAACGGTGCGCGTAGATAGATGACCGTATGACAACAGAACCCGGCTTATAGACCTGCTCACTCAATATGCAATCGGCTGCTTAAACTGCAGTCGATTGCTTTTTTACTGCACCATCGGTTGACAGGGGCAGATGCGCTTCCTTCCCACTTTTACTGTATGCCCATTTCGTTGTCAGTTTACCTATCTTGCGTATTCCTTGTGCATATCTTACAATCCAATTTCCTAAATTTGTGCATGATTTGTAATTTTTACTTCTTTACATTATCACGCTAAAGTGGTAGTATGATAGTGCGATAAGAAATCGGTCGGATGCACCGGCCCCATAAAAAGAAAAAAGGAGAACGAATCAATGAAAAACCTGAAGAAAGCTCTGTGCCTGCTGCTGGCAGTGCTGATGACCGTTTCCCTCCTGGCCGCCTGCGGCAAGAAGAACGATGACAACGCCGACGGCAAGAAAGTCTTTACCGTTGGCATCGATGCCGAGTATCCCCCCTTCAGCTATCTGGGCGATGACGGCAGCTACACCGGCTTCGACATTGAGGTAGCCCAGGCCGCCTGCGACCTGCTGGGCTGGGAGATGAAGGTCTTCCCCGTCAACTGGGATCAGAAGCTGACGCAGCTGGATGCTAAAGAGTGCGATTGCATCTGGTCCGGCATGACCATCCTCGACAGCATGAAGGAAGCCGGCTACACCCTCTCCGCCCCCTACTATGACAACACCCAGGTCATCATGGTCAAGGAAGGCAGCGACATCAAATCCTCTGCCGATCTGGCCGGTAAGGTCGTAGCCGTGCAGCTGGGCACCTCCGGTGACACCCTGCTCAGCGAGGGCGGCGATCTGGAGTCCCTGACCGCCACCTTTAAGTCCCTGATCCGCAGCGACAGCTTCCTCAAGTGCTTCACTGAGCTGAGCGGCGGCGCCGTGGATGCCGTCATCGTGGATAAGCCTGTTGCTACCGCCTATGCCGATAAGAACGCCGGCTTCACCATCCTCTCCGAGGAGCTGGGCGCCGAGCAGTACGGCATCGCCTTCCGCGCCGATGATAAAGAGCTGTGCTCCTCCATCGAGGGTGCCGTCAAGACCCTGGTGGATAACGGCACCTATGCCAAGATCGCCGAGAAGTATCCCGACATCGTCAACAACCTGCTGTTCCTGAACTAATAGGGTCCATCCCCTTGAAAAAGTAAAATCTACGCACCTCCCGGAGGCTCCCATGGGTCTCCGGGAGACTGCGCCTAAAAAAATGAGGAGAAACCAATGACATTATCCACCATGATCCTGAAAATGAGCGAGGGTCTCGGCAATACCTGTGCCATTTTCTTTCTGACCCTGCTGTTTTCCCTGCCCCTGGGCATGATTTTCGCCCTTCTGCGCATGAGCAAGAGCAAGGCCGTGTCCTCTGTAATGCGCTTTATCATCTCCGTTCTGCGCGGCACGCCCCTGATGCTCCAGCTTCTGGCGGTCACCTACGGCCCGCACTATCTGTTTCCGGACATGGGCGTGGCCCGAAACAAGCTCATTCCCGTGGTCATCGCCTTTGCCATTAACTACGCCGCCTACTTCGCGGAAATTTACCGCGGCGGCATCGAGTCCATGCCCGTGGGGCAGTACGAGGCCGCCGGAGTCCTGGGCTATACCAAGGTTCAGACCTTTATGCGTATCATTTTACCCCAAGTGGTCAAGCGCATTATGCCCAGCATCACCAACGAGGTGGTCACCCTGGTGAAGGATACCTCTATTGCCTTCTGCGTTTCCTATGAGGAGCTGTTCACCATCGGCAAGCAGATCGCCAACTCCCAGACCAGCTTCATGCCCTTCCTTATCGCAGGTGTGTTCTACTTCCTGTTCAACGGCATCGTGGATGTGGTCATGGGCCGCATTGAAAAACGCATGGATTATTATCAATAAGGGGGCGCGGATATGAATATTTTGGAAATCAAAAATGTAAAAAAGAGCTTTAACGACTCCACGCTCCATGTCCTCAAGGACATCAGTCTCACCGTAGCCCAGGGCGAGGTGGTGGCCATCATCGGCCCCTCCGGCAGCGGAAAGTCCACCCTCCTGCGCTGCGCCACCTTGCTTACGAAGATGGACAGCGGCGACCTGCTCTATTCCGGAGACTATGCCGCCAAAATCAATGAGCAGGGCGTGTCCGTCTATGCCGACAAGCAGCAGCTCAAAAAAATCCGCAGCCGCTTTGGCTTGGTTTTTCAAAACTTCAACCTCTTCCCCCACTTCTCCGTGCTGAAGAATCTCACCGACGCGCCCATTCAGGTGCTGGGCCGCAGTAAAGAGGAGGCGGAAAAGAAAGCCATGGCTTTGCTGGAAAAGATGGGCCTGGCGGATAAGGCCGATGCCTATCCCTGTCAGCTCTCCGGCGGTCAGCAGCAGCGGGTGGCCATTGCCCGGGCTCTGGCTATGGAACCGGAAATTCTCTTCTTCGATGAGCCCACCTCCGCCTTGGACCCGGAGCTGACCGGTGAGATTCTCAAGGTCATACGCCAGTTGGCTGAGGAGCACATGACCATGGTTATCGTCACCCACGAAATGAGCTTTGCTCGGGATGTGGCAGACCGCGTCATCTTCATGGACGGCGGCGTCATCGTGGAGCAGGGCGACCCCAAGGAGGTCATCTCCAACCCCAAGGAGGAGCGCACCCGTCAATTTCTCTCCCGCTTTGCCCAAAACTGATTCATTCTTTCTTCTTTTTTCCATACCCCACGCCCGGCAGAAATCCCCGCCGGGCGTGGGCTTTTTTATAACTAACCGTTGGGCGGGGTACCCTCACCCCGCCGCCCGGAATTGTACCGCACTCCTTATAAAAGGTGCCATTGCGAGACCAGTTCGCAAACGGGTCTCGCAATCCGCGACCCCCGTCCTCAAAAGCCTCCCCTGCGTAAGGTGCGATGCCGGAAGGGTCCTCTCCGCGTCATGCACTCCACCCCCATTTCCCTCACACGCAAAAACGGGCGGGGTCCACCCCGCCCGTCCTAATATGTGATCAATTCCTACTTTCGCAGCACCGGAATCAGCAGCATTCCCTCTGGCAAGCTGTCATCCTCCATGTGATTGTACTGCCGTATGGCTTCCTCGCTGCTGCCGTGCTGCTTGGCCATGTCCCACAGACATTCACCGCACTTTGCCCGCCGCAGCACCAGCGAAGGCCTTGTCTCTTGGCTTTCCTCGGACTCCTTCACCGCCGTCACGGTTCGCAGCTCTATTTCCTCTCCGGTCAGGCCGTAAAAGCATACCGGCACACGCACCTGGCAGGTCCCCGCGCTTCCCCGCAGCTCTGCAATGCCACAGGAAAGCCATGCCGCGTCCGGGGTAGCCTCCACTGTAGTGCTCAATTCCCGGCTCCGCTCTGCCGTAACCGGTGCACCGCTTTCGTCCTGGTAGAGAATTCGCATTCGCACGGTAGTGGAAAGCTCTGTTCGCCCCCCGTCACACCGGACAATGACCCCACCGCAGTCAAAGTCCGTCACATAGGCAAACAGTGTCCCCCGCCCGGATTCAAGAAGCTCCTCCGCCCATTCCCGGGCACACACCGGGCTGCAGCGCTGGTTAAAGCGCACTGTCTCCGTCTCCGCTGTCAGAGCCTGACAGGTGCTGTACAGGTCCGTTACATAGGAAATCTCCCGCTTCTGGTAGGCAAACACCCGGAAGGTGATCCGTGCCGTTAGACCCATGCGGCAGCCGCCCTCACTGCGCACCAGCCGCAGGTCCCACTCTGCCGTCTCTGCCTCCACCTGCCAGGTGCCGTTCTCCACTGCGGTAAAGCCATCCAATATTTGGGAAAATGGCACCGTCTGCACCGTTTCCCGGAGCTTTCTGTCCGCCAGGCGCAGCATAGCCGACACGCACAGCTCCCCCTTCACCGCCAGCTTACTGCCGATCTGCTGGCAGCCGGTGATGCTGGGAACCATCCGGCTCAGAAGAATTTCCTCTGCCTGGTCTGCCCCGCCGTCAAATTCCTGAGCCGTGGTGCAGCTTCTTTCCTCCGCCGCCGCCAGCAGGCAAAGCTCCTGCCCTCTTTTTCGCACCTGCAAGCCTTTTCCCCGGGCCTCGCAGCAGAATCGGAGCTGCTTCTGCCCGAAGCCCAGGACCGTCAGCTCCGGGATCACACGCAGGTAGAGCCTGCGTCCGGTGATGGGTTTCGCCTCACATAAAAGCAGTCGGCTATGTACCTGCAGCATTTGGCACTCCCGCAGCTTGGGGTCGCTGAGCTCACAGGTAAAGGGTACCGCCACCGTCACGCTTTGCAGCCCCTCCGTCTCCTCAGAGAGATAAAGCACCGTCACCCGGGCTTCGCCCCGGACGATTCCCTCCGATGCCTGCTTTTCCCGCACCAAGAGTTGTCCCGCAGCCTCCAGTATCCTTGACGCTGTGGCGCAGTAGTCAGGCAGAGTTGTCTCCGTTGTCTCCTCGTGGGTCGTTACCGCCTTGGCCAGTAAGTCATAGCAAGAGATCTGCTCAAAATTCAGTTCCGTGTCCACTTCAATCACCCTCTCATATTGTGTCCTGTAAGTATTCTATGAGGGGGCGGTTTCCTCTATTCCTTTCCGCAGAATATGCAGCGCAGAATGCCCCGCAAAAAAGCCGGCGCTTTCCAAACGATGATGCGCATTTTCTTCCCTCCCTTCACTGCCGCAGGCAGCATAGCCCGCAGGCGATCAACAAAAATGCCACAATAAACATCAGGCATCCCACCGGAAAAATGGCGGCAATGAGGATGCCCACACCCAGGGCCAGCGCACAAATGCCCACGCCCCGCCCGCAATTCCACCGTCTCATAATAACCCTCCTCTACTGCAATATACGCACCTTTGCGTCCCGGTGTTCCGCCCGGAGCCATTGCCGCGCCATGAGCATGACGCAAAAAAGCGCCGTCTCGGGAGTGGTCCCGAGACGACACTTTTTCATTGGGGTGCAGAAGGTATTTATCCCCTGTCTATTTAGGGACGCTCTGCGCCTATGCCTTTATGCGCCGATCTGATTATCAATGTCGCACAGCAGGAAAACGAAGTAGCTCTCCGCCGAATACGCCACGGGCGTACCGTTAGCGTCCAGACCCGTCACCTTCGCCATAAGGCGATAATTAGACAGGATACCCTGGTAAGTTTCGTCCGTTTTCATTTGTGCCAGCACATAGTCCAGATTTACAGACAGCGTGTACTGCCCTGTTGCCTTCCAGTCCGTCGTCAGAGGCAGCACGGTTCTTCCGTCGGCATCCACCGTTCCGAGGGTCCCCAGCAGATTTTTTTCGCTGTAAACATGCTTACCGGAAGCGGCATCATACTGCTTCTGATAGAGGAAAAACTCCACCTGGGCCGACTCAATATTCTCCCGATCCTTCACCGGCACGGCGCTGAAATCCGCCACCAGATCAAACAGAATTTTACCGCTGTCGGTGCTGTCTTTCACGCCACCCATGTTGATAGCCTGGTTTTTACGGTCCACCGGGATCACCGTCAGCTTCACCGGCACAGCCGTTTTTGCCGTAAAACTGACCGTATGCCCCTCTATTTTGCTGCCGTTGGTGTAGTGAGCCCGGTCGCTGGAGATGTAGAATTCATCCTGCAGCTTATAAGCGCCACCGTCGGCAAATACCCCGCTGAAATCCGCAGGTGACACCTCCGAGAAGTCCAGCGTAAGCACAAAATCATCCGTCAGGCTGTCGCCTGGGGCCACTATCTTATCCAGCTCATAGCGCACCGTAGAGGTAGGCGTTGTGACGCGGGTAGCCAGCAAAGTCTTACCGTCCTTGCCCGTCAGGAGCGCCTTTGTCCCGGCAGGCAGTGAAACAGCCTTATTGCTCGCATCCATGATCTTAAACACATGGGTCCCGTAGATGTCCCGGTCATGCATGGCAGAGATATAGTTGTGGGGGAAATCCACCTGCACATGGGCATTCACCACCAACTCCTTACCAACCACATTGGAAAAGGTCGTGGCAGGCGTTTTCAGTTCCATTTCGCCTGTGGCCTTGCCCCAGACATTCACAGCACAGGAGTTGTTTTCAGGCCGAACGATGATGTTCTTGTCATTTTCCGCCACCGTAGCGCGCAGCGTGTACTGCAGCAGCTGCTCTGCCGTCTGGGGAATCACCATCAGGAGATACCGCTCCACATGGCCGTAGTTTGCATCCTTGCACAGGTGGTCTTTCTTTACAAGCAGATTCTTCACCACCTCCGGCAAGAGCTTCACGGTAAACGGTGTACCCGCCTCACTCCGGAAGCTGCTGAAGTCCAATGTGTAGGTGTCTTTATCGGCGGTGTAGTAGTAGCTCTTATATCCATAGGCCCCGGGGCTGTTCAGATCCACCAGCACGAATTTGGTCCCGGCGGTAAAGGCGTTCTTCGTGCCGACGGAGCTGCCATTCGGGGTGCCGGACTCGATCCGCTTGTCAAAATTGAAGTTCTCGATCTTCTTAGCCGTGTCATTATACGCATACTCCACATACAGGGAGTATTTACTGCCGGCAGACACATCAATGGAGGTCTTCGGAGCCGTCAGGAAAGAGCTGAGCTGATATACCTCGCCCTCCAGAACGGATATATAGGACTTGTATTCCAAAATCTGCGGATAATATACCACCACATTCATGGAGTAGGTCTGTGTGGGGACGGCACTGGACCGGAAAGTCAGTGTCAGCACCGTCAGGGATTTATGCTCGGACTCCAGATCATCGTACTTACCGGCGGTAAACTTCTGCCCGTCATACAGCACGCTCCCCTGCCCCGCCGCTTGCAGGGTCAGGGTACCGTCGTTTCCGAGGGTATAGCGGTCCGCCTGAACCGTAAGCGTATAGGCGCTTCCCATAGCGCCGAACCCGCCGCCTGTAAGCAGATTCAGGAAAGAGGACATGGTCTTCTGGGTAGCCCCATTGATAGAAAGCACAGAAAGGTCTCTATTCTGCGTAATGCTCAGCTTATCCGCTGTCAGGGCAGACAGGGGTTTTATGCCCGTGTCTGTCAGCTTTACGCTCTTATCCTTCCAGGCTCCCCATTTTTCCAGATTGGCGTTGAGATAGTCCGGCGTGGCACTGCCCTGTGGTGTGGCACTGCCCTGCGTTGTGGTTACTGCGTCGCCGTTGAGCTTGAGCTTGTCCGTCGTCACAGGTGTAACGCCATGATCCGCCAGCGCCTGCGCCGGGGTGTAAGCCGTGTTTTTTTTGCCGAAATACTCCGTCTCGAACACCGACGGCGCACCATACCCGGCGAAAATCACTGTAGTGCTGCTTCTACTGCTCTCAGACCTAAACCGCTTCTGTTTGGCAACATTGTCATCTTCTTCGACGCTCAGAGCGAGAATATTGGCCGTACCCTTGTTCTCGTAGCCAATCAATCCGACTCTCTCGTAATCCGTCCCGGTCACATCGGATGGCTTCGTGGTCGTCATCTTCAATATGTCGGCAATCGATTTCGCAGAACCGGTAAAGGCCATGTCATTGTTCTTCATCAGGATATTGCAGCCGTTCAGAACTCCTTTATCGCTGATGGTATCCACAATACCGCCGGTATTTATTTGGCTTTTATTCCCGCTGCGGAGCATATTGTCCGCAAAATACAGGCCGTCCAGCGACACAGGCTTCCCGACCGTGCTGAAGATCCCGGCCAGCGAGCTGTCAGTCGATTGTATATAATTGCTGAATACCTTTATGTTCTGCAGAGAAGTGGACGCTCCATCAAAGCTCCGGAGGACACCGGCCGCCATTTTCCCCGCAATGATGCAGTTGGACAGCACCGCGTCTGACACATCCACAGAGATTTGGTTGACATTTCCCAAAAGCCCGCTGGCGAATAGATTATCATCGCTCGAATCAATGCCTGTACAGGTTGTAATGATATACACCGGGGCAGCATCCTTGCCGGATACGCTCACGCCCTTGGCTACGACCGATTTATCACTGTCATTCTTAACATGCCGCGGAATCAATCCCGCCGAGCGGGAGCGGCCAATGATGTAAAGCGGGCTATCTGTGGCCTGAATATTAAGGCCCGTGAAGCTGTAACTCGTTCCGCTCTTGCCCTCGCCCACAACGCCGCCGCTATTGTTGTATCCCAAGATCACAGTGGAATCAGCATTGGAACGGATAGCGCAGTTTTCAATGGTGATCTTCCTAAAGGCCGTTCCTGCAAAACCGCCCGCATTACCGTCCGCATCAACTTTGTTAAAGCTACTGCTCACAGCGTAGGACACGGCATTTTTTATTTTTTCATATACTGCGCTCCGGATGTCAACTTTCCCTGTTGTACCTGCATCATAGTCGGCGGGTGCCGTTCCGTCACGCAGTGCAGTGCCGGAAAATACCACGCAGCTGTCCAGTAAACAGTCTTCAAATCTCAGCGGCGAGCCTGCATTCCCAATAAATCCACCCGCATCATAGTTCGTAACGCGGTTCATTTTTTTCGAAGAAGTACTCAGGACCGCTGTTTTATTCACCGTGATTTTCGACATGGTAATAGTGCCATCATATAGGCTTGCTCCAACAATGCTTCCGGCGCAAATACTGTTATTCTTGTTATTGCTGGAATTAAAACTTCCGCCGGAAGTATTTATAACTTGGATGATAGAATCTCCCACATACACATCGTTGAACTTCGCCGCGTTATCTGCTTGTACCCGCAGATAGGCAAACAGTCCGCCGGTACTCAGCACACCCTTGGCATCCAACCCGGTCACATGGCAATTATTCACCACATAGGGTATGTCTTGTGCCTTCTGATCGTACTCCTCACTGGCCGCAAATCCGGCAGCCCAGCCGGGAGAGCGCACCGTCAGGTTCTCGATTTCCGCCGTGTAAAAATAAGCGTTTCTGGCATAACCCACATAGCCGCCCACGCAGAACGCAGCATCGGAAGCCTTTTCCGTTACCTCATTGCCGCTTAGGTCTACAAATCCAAGAGCCATTTTGCCCGTGAGCTTGATGTCGCTGAAGGTGATGGTATTATTGGAATTATTCCTTTCCTCAACCAAGGCCAAATTCTTAAATGCGTCCGGCTCATATGCATTCTGCGCCTTATAATACTGCTTTATATCCGTGTACAGCTTGATGACCGTTCCGGCCCGCCCTTGCGCATTTTTCAAGCCGGTCACTTTTTGAATATTATAGCAGTTTGTAGACCCAAAGGGGCTTCCCAGGCCCCGGAATGCATTGGGATATTTGCTCAGGTCATATTCCGCCGCTGTCAGCTCCAGAGAAAACTCTGTCTTGCGCATATCGGATGGGGAATTGATCCCAAAGTAGGACAGGAATAGGCTCTTGCCTCCTCCGCTCAGGTCATCCTCATACCGACCCTTTGTGATGCTCACCGCAGCGGGATTTTTTTCTCCTACTGCGTGATAGTCACCGTGGCGGGAGAGGGCTCCCTGTCCGTATCCAAGATAATTGGATACATACTCCAGCGCGCCGCCGCCCATGGCAAAGCCCAGCATCAGCAGGTCGTCAGTATCAGCCACCGTAATCTTAAAGCCGGTGCCTTCCCATTCGGTCGTGCAGCCCCGGGTCAATCTATCGCTGGTAATGACGGGAATGGAGAAATTCTTTGCCGTGTTGTCATAGGCCTGGTCGCTGGACATGGCGTAGCCGCTGATGACCTTGCCCACATAGGGGTTGTAGTAATAATATCCCCCGTAGCCAGTCATATCCACAGGCGCTTTGCCCAGCTCTCGCAGAGACACGCCGCCGCCGGAAATCAGACCCACATAGCCGCCATACACCGAGGTGATATGCCCCTTCGTCAGGGAATTCACACGGACGGTCACATGGTCCAGCACATTGTCTCCGCCGATGATCCAGCCGATAACGCCGCCAAAATGGGTTGTTCCTGTGGCAGCGGCAGTAGTGGAGTCGATGGTACTGGTAGCCTTATTGGTGCCGAACACACTGCTTGACAGTCCGATATTTCCATAGTTCAGCTCCAGCCCGTACACCGCGCAGCCGTTGGCCACATTGATAAATCCGCAGTAGCCCGTGTTGCCCACATTCGTGTTATCCGGCATGGTGATAACGGTCCCGCTGCCCACGATGACTCCATGGAAAGGATATTGCTCCGTTCCGATGCCTGTAAACTCACTTGAAAGCTTCATAGGCGCAGAGATCTTGTAATACGCTCCCCGCAGATACTCCCGCAGCGTCTCTGCCTTCAGGGTCTTCGTCTCGCTCGTCAGCGTGCCCGAGTTCGATGCGGTGTACACATCACAGCTGGTATAGTCCAAGGCGGTACCGCTGGCCTTGGGATAGTTGATGACCCAATCCGGCTGGAACGAGTGCGAGCCGCTCATGCTCACCAGCTTTGTCAGCTCCTCCAGCTGTGCGGCTCTTTCGATGATATAGGGGTTCTCATAGGTGCCCCAGCCCTGGTCAAAATTCACACTCTTGCGGTTTACCCGCAGGCTGGTGCCGCCATCCATGGTTGTATACACATAGGGCCGATACCCAGTGGAAAAGGCCGTGTTCGTGTCGCCATGTTGGGTCGGTTGCGTATTGGGGTCCACCAATATCTCCTGGTCGTAATACTCGTATTGCTTGGGGTTGGTAGAAATTTCCGTTCCGTAGGTCACGGCGTTCTTGTGGCCGCCGTCCCAGTCCTCCGCCAGATTGAAGTTATAGATGTATGCGCCCGTGCCGTTCACGCAGTTGATGGCCTCAAAGTAGCTGGCCTTGGTGAAGATGGACTTCCCTTCCTCCGCCGCAAAAACGATGTTTTTGAAAGTCATAGAGATGTTGGAGGAGGCCGTACTGCCGTTTTCCTTAGCCACGCCGCCCTTGCCGATCAGCGCACTGGCCGCCTTAGCGCCGTTTTTGTAATTGTTCTGCTTGCTAACCTTCTCATAGCTCTCCGGCGTATACTGAGAAACAGAGGTCAGGGCTCCGGTGACATTGCTGCCAATGGTGTCTATCAGCAGCGGCGTGGCCGCGCCGTCCACCGTCAGACCTTCAAAGAACACCTTTTCCACCTTGAAATTGGCGTCCGCCGTCACAGTGGCCGTGCGATTACCCACCACCTTACCGCAGATGAACGCGCCGGATCTACCATTCACCGGGTATACGGTCCCAGCCAAGGTGATATTCGTAAGCGAAGCGGTGATACTTTCGTTTGTGGCGATCACATCGGACAAAATACCGCTCTGAATGCCAAACATCTGTCCCGTCCGGGGCAGGCCCGCCACCTTATAGCCAAAAGTCAGCTTGTGCCCACTGAAGTCAAAGGTCACCCCCTCCTTCTTCGTGGGATAGAAGGAGTAATTGGTCATGTCGATGTCCGCGCCGGCCCCGGTGATGTCCGTGATGGCCGTGTAGAAGCTCTTCCCCCGCACATAGTCCGGCAGCGCCCCCTGCACATAGTCGTACACATGCCAGTAGATCACATCCGCCGGAGTCTTAGCTGTTGTGCTGGGCGTATAATCTCCGTCTGTATAATCCAGCTTGGCGATGTTGAAATAATATCTTGTTTTGTCGTTTTGTCGGGCGGAGATCATGCTATACCAGCCGCAGTTTTCGGGAATCTGGCCGATATTTGCGCCTGTCTCCACCGAAACCAGTCCGCCGGTGGCAGCAACGCCCATAGACGCACGGGAAGCAATGTTCTTTCCTACGAACAAATCGAATCCATTGGCTGTCACATTATCAAACCCCGACGGGGCGCAGTTGACCACAACAAACGCCTGGGTGCCATCTCCCACCAAAATGCCTTTGGTTCCGCCCTTTGATGTAAAGGTAGAGCCATTTACAGAGAATCCGCTATTTACCGTCAGCTTGCCGTCCAGGTCGTAAATAAGTCCGCCCACAGACGCATTGCCGCTGCTGACCGTACCCTGCCAGACCCCATCCAGCACCAGCTTGCACCTCTGCACCGTGTGGCCGATCAGGCCCCCGGCGCTACCTTTGGCATTTGTTGAAACCGAAGTAATGGACGCTTTCTCAGCCTTTGTCCCAGTCATGTCTACATCCACATAACTACTACACGCCAACTCCCCGAAGCACCCGCCTATTCGGGCATTTTGGGTATTGACCTTTTTATCTATGATGGTGCTAACAGTGTTACCCGTAAAAGTAACCTTTGCACCCGGAGTCGCCTTACCCACAGCGCCGCCCAGGTAAATACCATCATAGCTGTAATTGCTCTCCTGAATGATATTTGCAGCCAGAGTGCTTCCCGTGATAGAAAAGGTTTTTCCGAAGACATTTCCAATAAAACCTCCCGCATAGAGGCTTGCTCCCACACTCCCCTTTGAAAGTGTCAACTTTACTTTTGTGGTGCAGTCCGAAATCGTGACCGTACCATTCTTGCTATAGGCCGCCAATCCGCCAAAGAAAAATCCTTTTTTTACATCGGCATGGAGCTTTATATCTCCGGCTACAGTGAGTTGATCCACTGTTGCCCCATTCATAGAAGTAAATGCGCCCAAATAGCTGCGTATATTTACCGAAGATATATCCTTCAGCAAGCCCACATTGGCAGATTCACTCTCATTCACCCGGGCGCTCTCCCCGATCGACAGGGTCAGCGTATGGCCGCCGCCCAATATCTTGCCGGTGAAAAAAACATCCAGTTCACTGGCCGGCGTAAACTGCTCCACGCCGCTGCCCCGTAGGTCAACATCCCCTGTCAGGGTAATGGTGGCAGAAAGCAGCGTTCTATATTTGTTTGTCGAAACCCCGCTGACCTCGCCGTGGGTGTGCAGCGTCAGGGCCAGCTTGGCCGCATCCGCCGCCGAACTCAAGGTAATATTGGTCGAAGAAGTCAAAGGATTCTGCACAGAGACTGTATGACTTGCGGCATCAAAGGCGAGAATATGCAGCTTATCATTGCGCAAAATCTGCCCGTAGTTGCCCACATCGTTGCTGGCAAGTGTCCCGGCGCGGGTAAAGATGTAGTCGGTGTCCGCATAGAGCAGCGATTGGTTCTGGGTGCGCACAATATGTCCGGAGCTGGCAGAGCTGTCCTTGATAGCTCCGGCCAGACGCAGCACCGTTCCGACCCCGGTGGCGGAAACCAGCACCGATGCCTGCCCATTATTCGTATATGTGATGCGGCCTACATCCAAAAGCGCTTTATCCGCAGCCTGCCCCACCAGGTCGCCGACACCCGCCTGCAAAGCAGCGTTTATGGTGTTATTCAGCGTGAGGCTGTCCAGCTTGCAGTAAGCCCCCTGCCCCACGCAGCCCACAGCGCCGCCCAGGGAGCCGGAGAAGCCGCCGCTCGCAAAAGTATTCGTCACAGACATGGCATCCGTGCTGGTTTTTCCACGCACCGTTACATCGGAGTTCCCGGACACCGTGCCGATAACGCCGCCATAGCTTCCTGCCGTCAGGGAATTAAATGTAAAGGTAGAAGCCTTGTCGCTTATAAGCGTCACAGCATTTTTACCCGAAATCAGGCCGAAATAGCCGCCCACACTGTGGTCTGCCGCGCCGGTTCCGTTGAAGGTGGCGCCGGTCACGGTCACATCGGTGAAGTTCGCCGCTTTCTCGGCGGTAAAGCTGCCTATAAAGCCGCCTACATTGCCGCTTTTTTCAAATATATTATTCTCAAGCGTAAAGCTGCCCACCGGAGCCGCCGTGGCCTGTCCCACCGCGCCCCCCAGCATCGGCAGGGTAGCCGCCGAAGTAAAGGTGCTGCCTGAAACGGTGCAGGTTTTCCCCGTTTCCACGGTGATCTCGCCGTCGGATTTGCCCGCTACGCCACCTGCATACGCGCCCGTAGCTGTAAAGGCGTTCACCGTTACACTCTCAGTAAAATTAACTGTTCCCGTATTCGCGTTCACGCCCACCAGGCCTGCGGCGTAGTCAGTCGCCGCCGTAGCGCTGCCGGTATAGGTGGCGGCGCCGCTCACGGTAAAGCTACCCTTATTTTCGCCCACCAGCAGACCGACATTGCCCGCATCGGCGCTGGAAACCAGGATATTCAGGTTCCCTGTGGTCACGGAAACCGACACATCTTTCTCAATCACGCCAAACAGACCGCCTGCGCTGCCGCCGGCCGTCTCCAAGGCGTACTGGGCTCCGTCCTTAAAGCAGGGACTCAGATCCACGGCGCAAGTGCCACTGCCCGTGACCTTACCCGCCACCAGGCCCGCCGTCTTATTCCCTTGCACTACACCCTTTACGCTTTCGTTCTGCACCTCTCTGGCCGCAAAGCGGAAGCCGCTGATATCCAGGGCATGGCTATCCTTTGTAATGGTGAGCGTATCGCACAAAGCAAAGGGCGCATTAAAATCCGCCCACAAGTCAATATTATTATTTTCTTTGGTAATAGACGCCTCATTGGACAGATTGTTAAACAGCACATTCCACCCACTAATCTTCAGGTAGGTCGATCCGGTCACTTCGGCCATATAAATTTTGCCCTTAAAGGGATGTTCGTCGTTGCCGATACCGTAAAAGCTTTTCTCCAAATCCCCCGCATCTACCGTCAATTCCCAAGTATCTCTTGCAGAAATTTTGAAGGTATATCCCTCCAGGCTATGCGACTGAGACACCCTGGCCAGCGTAACGAAGCCCTGGGCCCCGGCAATGCCGAATTCCTTATCCCCATTGCGGGTAATACCCTCATAGGAGTGGTTAACAGCAAGGTTCAAAATTGTGGTGCTCGCATCCAGAGCATATCCGGCCGGTATGTCCGCCGCATAGGCCCGGCTCCACCAAGTCAAAGCGATCACCACCACCGCCGCCAAAGCTGTGAAAAGGCATACGGCGGACCGCACCGACAGTACGCCCGCTCTCCCCTTTTTATTTGTTTGCAATCTACTTTTCATACACATTCACCTGTTGTCTGTATGTGTGTCCTTACGGCAGCTGCTGCCACTTTACAAAGCCCTCCAGGGTCGACCAGGTAAAGCTATTCTTTTTCCAGGGATTGTCCTCATCTTCTATCCCCTGCACCCGCATGAAGGAGAGCCGGCCATAGTAGTCCGTCTCCTGGGGAATATCGATATATTTGTCGAATCCGTCCGTTGGATTTTTCACATCCTGCGCCGTAAAATTATTATGCTCCATCAGCGTCAGCCGGTCCGACCGCCACAGTACCCGCAAACCACCGTTCTCCGGCGGCTCACCTACCATGGAGATTCCATAGATAAACGCTGCGTAGTCCTCTATATCCACCTTTCCTTCGGTTTTTTCAAACCCGCAGTCCACATGGAAGCCCTCTGACCGGGACGGCACGATGCACGCCCCCAGCATCCGGCTGGCCATATATCGGGGCGTATCGGGCACAGCCACCATCAGCAAATTGGGGAAGGTAGTCAGGTCGTCGTTTGCATCGGCGTTAAACCACACCGTTATGGCCAGCTCCGAGGCCTTTTTCCCCTTGAGTGTGGCGGTAAATACCGCTTTATCATGGGCTGTGCTGTTCACCGTCACCGTCTCACCCGTCGTAGTGCCATAGGAAATGGTATAGGCCCGCCCGGTATCGCCCTTGTCCAGCCAGGCATACACGGAGAAGGTCACATCAAAGTCGTTATACTCCCCCGTAGAGCGGTCATAGTTATAGAAGCTGATGCTCTTGGCCGCCATACCATGGGGCCGCACCACATTTTTATCCGCCTCCTTAAACCCGGAAACGCTGCTGAGCACATCGCTGGAAAAGGAGTGCTTCCGATTCACGAACACATCCTTAAAGTTGCCCTTGCCATAGTAGGCTGCCAGCACCAGCGTGGCCGACAATGCCAGCACCAGCACCGCCCATAGGGCCGCAGGGAGCTTCTTTTTTCTTAGTCTCATGCCGTCACGCCCCCCTCTTGGTGCCGCCTTGGGTCACGATGTACACCACATCCGTCTCTTTCTCCAGCTCCGCCTCGGAGATATTCTCCTTCCAGGTCACCTGCAGCACATAAAAGCGGTAGGCCTCGGTATTATTGAGCTTTGTGAGTATATCCGTATCGGTTTTCGTGTACTCGTCAAATGCGCCCTTATAGATCTTATATACGCCCCGGTTCAGGTGCGTTTCCTGATAGGTTATATCCTTTGATCTTTCTTTTGTGTAGGTAACATCCGGAGTCGGACTATTCGCAGAGTTATAATTAAAATAGCACGCCCGTCCATCCAGGGTCCGCACCTCGTACTCGCTGCCTGTGGCCGCAGCGGTGATGTCCTGCACCGGGTACAGGTTAATGACCATGCCGATGTTCTCCGTGTAGATCACACCCAAATCAAAGTCCTTCACCGCACCCTCATAGGCCGGAGCCACGCAGAACAGGGCGTTATAGGTCTTGTTGATCTGCAGGCCGTCCAGATCGAAGGAGGTCATCTCCCGCAGATTGTCGTCCTTGATGTAAATGATGGGTGGCATTTCAATTTCCAAGTCCCCCGACCGGCTTCGGTTGGCCAGCGCGAACCAGGCAACGGCGGAGATCATCAGTACCCCCGCCATCACCAAGATCAGTAGCATTTTCTGTGAAATTTTCCGTTTCCCGGCTTGCATCGTCTTTTACTCCTCCTGCACGGTCAGGTCAAAGCACATATGCCGCAGCGTGGTGCCGATGATGTAGTCGGCCTTGTTGTAGCCGTCCTCGGACTTTTCGCCGCTTTCAAACATCTCTGACAGGTGTTCCCCGCTGCCGTAATATTCTGCAATCTTCGTCCGGTCTTTCTCGGCAATGAGCGCGCCGCTCGCAAAAATATCGCTGTACCAGGGCACCCATACCCAGTACACCGTCACCGCTTGCTCCTGCGCAGTGGCTTTCACCTGCTCCGACTGCCCACCGGGTATCCACCCGGAGTAAGTACCGTCCGCATTTTTCTTCCGGAAGAACAGCAGATGTGCGTTGATGTGCTGCAAGGCCTCCTTCTGCATAGCCTCCGTCGTATCGGCGTAGAACCCTTTGTTCGTATCGCCCGGAAAGAATTCGTTGTTCGTCACCGTCAGCACATAGGAAAAGTCAAATTCCGTACTACCCGGGTCGTACACATAAAAGGTGAAGCTCCCGGATTCCCCGGGCCGAATGCGTGTCAGGTTCGCACCGCCGAAGTGCTTCATATCGGCGGAGGGCTGCATCACGGCGATATTCGCCCCGCCGCTGACGGCTCGTATTTCCAGGTTTCCCTTGGCCGACACGCTCATGCCGGTGGCAGACGCCCCAACGCTGTTTGTAAACCAGCTAAAGCCGACACTGGCTGCGAAAACGGCAAAGGCGATCATGGCCGCTGCCAGCAGCAGGCCCACAAAGGCCGATGTTTTCTTTGACACAGGCGTCCCTCCTTTCCCCGTAGGCCGCACCGGTTTTTCTAAAAAAGACAAAACGCCGCAATATCCAGGATATTGCAGCGTGGCTGACTTTCCGAAAAAAGTCCCGATAGCTTTGCGTCACCGCCTCACGACGGTTTTGCCTAAATCATTCAGTTGAATCACCCCGTATGCTCGCCCCCTGGGTCAGCTCCGGCTATGGTAATTCGGTTTTGCCTGAAAATTGTAACACATTTCCATCCCTCTGTCAATGCTTTGTTCCCTATCGCAGCAGAATAATACTTTTTTCCTATTTCCTCCGCAGCTCACAGAGCTGCGTATTGCATTTTTCAGAATAACGGCGTAAAATGAAGCAAAATAGATTTCTCAAAAACATGCAAAGGAGAATCGACCATGCAATCTATCTTTGCCAAGCTCCTCTATGAAATGGAAAAGCGTCACGACACCGTCCTGGTCACCATCATCCGCGAGTCCGGCTCCACCCCTCGGGGGGAGGGCGCCCAGATGCTGGTAGGGGCCCAGGGTCCTCTGGGCGGCACCATAGGCGGTGGGAATGTGGAAAATCTGTCCATTCTTCACGCCCGGGATCTAATCGCCCGTCGCTGCAGTGACCTCCATGAATACCCGCTCCATCGCAGCGATGCCGAGGACATCGGTATGGTCTGCGGCGGGGATGTCACAGCCCTATTCACCTTCATTCCCGGCACAGACGCCGCCTGGGCCGCCCTGGCCGCCGACCTGCTGCAGCATATTGCGGACCGCCGCCCCAGTTATCTGGCTCTGCCCTTGGATGGCACGGTTGGCTTTCTTACGGACGATCCGGAAAAGGATGGCTTCTTCACCATGCCTCTTTCCATAGGCGAGCGGGCTATACTTTTTGGTGCGGGTCACTGTTCCCTGGCCCTGACCCCGGTGCTGCGTTCCGTGGGCTTCCGCGTCACGGTGTTCGACGACCGGCCCGATCTGATCACCCCAGAGCGTTTCCCTGCCGCCGAGCGCCTGATCTGCGGCGATTTCAGCCACATAGACCGCTATCTGAGCTGCAGCGCCGAGGACTATATCGTGGTGATGACCAGCGGCCACACCCATGACTTTATCGTCCAGGAGCAGATTCTCCGCCGAGACTTCGCCTATGTGGGCGTCATCGGCTCCCGGGCTAAAACCGCCGCCGTCAATGCCCGCCTCCGGGCCGCCGGAGTCCAGGAGACCGCCATAGCCAGTGTTCACACTCCCGTGGGTGTAGCCATCAAGGCCGTCACCCCGGAGGAGATCGCCGTCTCCATCGCCGGCGAAATGATCTGTGAGCGTGCTCTGCGCCGGGAAAAAGACGGCCCCCGGCACCATGGCTGCCCCATGCACTGAGCAACGGCTGCACTAAAAATGGGACTGGCCATTCCCGGTCCTGATGCACACCCAACACACTTATTCTAAATATTAAAAAAGATTGTTAAAAAAGTTGACAACTCATGTTTTCTGCGGTAAACTATTTCCTGAAATTAACGCCAATGAAAAGGACCGATCCTATACATGAAAAAGCAAAAAGTCTCCGACGCTGTCATCCACCGTCTCCCCCGTTACTACCGCTATTTAGATGACCTATATAACAAGGGCGTTGTACGCATCTCCTCCAACTCCCTGGGCAGCAAAATGGATATCACCGCCTCCCAGATCCGCCAGGATTTGAGCTGCTTCGGTGAGTTCGGTCAGCAGGGCTATGGCTACAATGTGGCCGAGCTTCGCTCCGAGATCGGGCATATCCTGGGCATCGACAAGGGCCACCGCCTTATCATCATCGGCGTAGGCCATTTGGGCCACGCTCTGCTGCAGAACTTCGACTTTGAAAAGGTCGGCTTCCATGTAGACTCCGCCTTTGATGTCTCCCCCGACCTTATCGGCACCAGCATCCATGCTGTCACCATCCGCTCCATGGACGAGCTAGAGCAGTATATTGCCGACTATCGCCCCGATGTGGCGGTGCTTACCGTTCCCCAGCATGTGGCCCAGCCCATGGCCAGCCGCCTTATCGACCTGGGTATCAAGGGCTTTTGGAACTTCACCAATGTGGAGCTGAGCACGGATAAGCCCGATGTTTTCTTCGAGGATGTTCACTTTGTGGACACGCTCCTGACCCTAAGCTATCGCATTTCCCGGCCCTGACGCACCTTTCCTCCCGCCGTGCATACTATGGATTGAGGCCAGCGACATGGCCGTAAATTTCATAGGGAGGTCACATTATGTGCAATCAGGGGAATAGCTGCTGGATCATCATCGCCGTCATCATCCTGTTCCTGTTCTGTGGCAACGGCTGCGGCTGCGGCTGCAACAACAACCAGAACGGCTGCGGCTGCGGCTGCTGACCAGCGAAACTCCACAGCCAAATAGCTCAATAGCTGAATTATCCCCTCATCCGTTACGGGTGAGGGGATTTCTTTCTTTTAAGTCCGTGCAAAATATGCTATACTTTCAGAAAACGGAGGGCTCGCCTATGGACACACACGCACTCAAATCCTATTACAGCCATCATACCCCTACCCTGCAGGATGCCTCCGGCGCCTACGCCGTACTCGTTCCCCTGCTGGAGAAGGAGGATGGGCTTCACCTGCTCTACGAGGTCCGCGCTTCCTCCCTGCACCATCACCGCAGTGAGGTCTGCTTCCCCGGCGGACATATGGAACCGGGAGAAACGCCCGCCCAGTGCGCCCTGCGGGAAACCAGTGAGGAGCTGGGCATCCCGCCGCACCGGATACAGCTTTTTGGCCCGGCGGACTTTCTCTACCTGCGCTCCGAGGCCCTCATGTACCCGGTGGTGGGTCTGCTTCCTCCCCGGTGCGAGGAAAATCTGACCCTGAATCCTCCGGAGGTCAGCACGGTTTTCACCGTGCCCGTCGCCTGGCTCCTGGAAAATCCCCCTCAGCTTTTCCGCTATCCGCTCCGCCCGGATGTCGGGACGGATTTTCCCTACGATGCGGTACACACCCCGGCAGACTACGCCTGGACCCCCGGCAGCATGGAGGTGCCCGTATACCGGGGCCTCCCCTATCCTCTCTGGGGCTTGACCGCCCGGATCACAAGGAAATTTATTGAGGTCTATCAGTCGCTGTAATGTCCTTTACCTTTACAGTCTTTTTCCGCTGCAAGCACTGTGCATAGTGGATGCAGATACACACGATAATGCCGATGCCGATGTAGCCGAACACCGGGAACACCGTTCCCACCAGGTTGCCGAAGCCTGCCAGACTGGCCGCCCACACCAGCACCATCAGCACCGCCATGGTGCTCTTTCGGTGTGTATTCAGCACACGAATGTTGCTGTTCATGTACTCCATAAAGGCCACCAACGATGCCAGCGCATTGCTGAACATTCCGAATAGCAGCAGCATCCCGTACACGATGCCCAGGGCCGGGTTCAGCCGGGAGGCCAGGGCCACCATGGGCATCTGGGCCGCCGTGGCGTCCAGGTAGCCCGAGAGCGAAGTCAGCACGCTTCCGGCCACCACCGCCAGCAGCAGCCCGCCCAGGGCAATGCCGAAAATCGCGGCCTTTCGCCCCTTCAGATACTTTCCCAGGGGCGCCATAATGCCGATGGCCCCCAGCAGATTATAGGCCACATAGGTCAGCGCCGCCACGAACCAGGTGGGCATCAAGGGGTTATTATGCGCCTGCTCCGGCAGGGTCAATATCCCCTCCGTGCCGAACTCCACCCAGCTCATCACCGCGAAGCCCAGGGTGGCAATGACGATAATGGGCACCAGGGCGGAAAACACCTTCATCATGCCCGAAACGCCCAGCAGGGCCACCACGCCCAGCAGTACCACGAACACAGCCGACGCCAAAGCCGACGGCACGGACAAAAGCTGCTCCATGGCCGCGCCTACCCCGGCGGTCATGATGATGACCACACCCAGGAGGAATACATTCAGGATCACCCCGGAGAGCCGCCGCAGAATCGGCACATTCCACGGAATCATGGCCTCCTCCACATTTTCCAGCCCCGAGAGCTGCAAAAGCCGCATCATCACAATGCCGAAAGCCACCAGCAGCCCGCAGGCTATCAGCAGCCCCACATATCCTTTCACACCGAACTCGCCGAAAAACTGCCATAATTCCTGGCCGGACACGAACCCGGCCCCCAAGAAACATCCCGCATAGGCCGTGGCCAGTGGGATGATTTTTATTTCCTTCATCTCTCTGCTCCTTAAACAAATTTTAACAGACATTGTATACTATAGCAAAGCATTTCTCTCTCGTCAACCCATCTGCCCCGACACTTTCTTGACATATTTTTTACCAAATCATTCGGTAAAATTTATTGACGCCGTCCCTGAAATACTATATAATCGCCTTGATAAGGAGGCTGATTTTCATGATTAACACCATTCAAGGCATCGTAGACGCTGCCAAAGGCGGTGCCAGCGGTGTCATCGCCGTAGCGGCTGCCCACGATGAGCCCGTCATCGAGGCAGTGGTTGCCGCCCGCCGGGAGGGCATCGCTACTCCCATTTTGGTGGGCCATGCTGACGAGATTCGCCGTATGCTCCGGGAGCAGCACGAGGATCCCGATGCCTATACGATCGTTCCTGCCGACTCGGATGCCGACTGCGCCGCGCAGGCCGTGTCCCTCTGCGCCCAAGGCAAGGCTAACTTCCTGATGAAGGGCATCCTGGGCACAGCGGACCTGATGCGCGCCGTATTCAATAAGGAACAGGGCCTGCGTACCTCCCACCTAACCACCCACTGTATGTTCTATGAAATTCCCGCCCTGGGTAAGATGCTTATTCTCACCGACGGTGGCGTTAACACCTTCCCCGATCTGGAGAAAAAAGCGGAGATTCTGGAAAATGCCGCCGCTGTGCTTCAGGCACTGGGCTATACTTCCATCAACGCCGCCTGCATCTGCGGAGCGGAGCAGGTGAATCCCAAGGTCCAGTCCACCGTGGATGCCGATGCCCTGGCCAAAATGACCGATCGCTGGGCAAAGTACAATATGCAGGTCTGCGGCCCTGTGGCCTTGGATCTGGCCGTAAGCAAGGAGGCCTGCAAGCATAAGCACTTTACAGCCCCCGGCGCAGGCGACGCCGATATTCTCCTGGTTCCCAATTATGAGGTAGGCAACGGCATCGGCAAGGCCGCCTCTCTCTTCGGCGGCGCCAAGAACGCAGGCATCATCCTGGGTGCGAAGGTCCCCATCGTTCTGGTCTCCCGCAGCGACAGCGCCGAGTCTAAGCTGGCCTCCATCGCCGCCGGCAGTGTGCTGGCTCAGCGGATGCATCTGGCTTAATTTTGAAAAAGGAGAATTCTCATGGTCAATCAAACCTTTTATAACTTGGGCACGGCCCCCTCTGTGATCCGTCAGCTCTTCGCCTACGGCCTGGAGCAGGCAAAGCTGGTGGGCCCCGAGAATGTTTTCGATTATTCCCTGGGAAACCCCAGTATCCCCGCCCCAAAGAAGGTCAATGCATCCATCCACAAAATCGTGGACGAGACCGATTCCATCCATCTCCACGGCTACTCCATGGCTCCCGGCTTTGAGGAGCCCCGCCAGGCCATCGCCGATGATCTCTCCCATCGCTTCGGCCTTCCTGTAAAGGCCAGCGAACTGTTTCTCACCTGCGGTGCAGCTCCGGCCCTCATTTCCGTCATCAAGGCCCTGGTGGTGGACAGTGACAGCGAGATCATGGTTATCGCCCCGTTTTTCCCGGAGTACGCCCCCTTCATCGCCGCCAACGGCGGTAAGATGGTGATGGTCCCGGCGGACACCGAGGCTTTCCAGGTACATTTGGACCAGGTGGAGCAGCGCATCACCCCCCACACCCAGGCCATCATTGTCAACTCCCCGAATAATCCCTCCGGCGTGGTCTATACCGAGGAGACTCTCCGGGGTCTGGCCGCCCTCTTAGAGCGCAAGAGCAGTCAATACGGCCACCCCATCTACATCATCGCCGATGAGCCCTACCGTGAGCTGGTCTACGGCGGTGTAAAGGTTCCCTTTATCCCCAACCTGTATAAAAATACCATTGTCTGCTATTCTTATTCCAAGTCTCTGTCCCTCCCCGGTGAGCGCATCGGTTATGTCTATGTTCCCTCCTTTGCCGAGGACAGCGCTGCCGTTTACGCCACCGTCTCCGGTGCCGCCCGGGCCATAGGCCATGTATGCCCGCCCACGCTGATGCAGAAGGTTGTGGGCCTGTGCGCCCGGGAGCAGCCCGACCTGCAGGCCTACGATGAAAACCGCACCCTGCTGTATAACAGCCTCCGGGAAATGGGCTACGAATGTGCCAAGCCCGACGGTGCCTTTTACCTGTTTGTCAAGGCTCCCGGCGGCGACGCTAATGCCTTTTCCGAAAAAGCCAAGCGGGAGCATAATCTCCTGGTGGTTCCCGCCGATGGCTTCGGCTGCCCCGGCTATTTCCGCCTGAGCTACTGCGTCTCCAATGATATGATTCGCCGCTCCCTCCCGGCCTTCCGGGCCATGATGAAGGCCTACTGTTAAAACGAATAGGAAAAAACTGCCCGCATTCTGCGATTTCGGCACGAATTTGGGCAGTTTTTTCTTGCTTTTCCCGGCGGTACATATTATAATTAACCTGTTATTTTTGTAGAAAGGTGATAACCAACATGAGCAAAATCGTTATTCCCGAAGGGTACAAAACACCGCTGTCCGTGTATGAAATGCAGCGCGCCATCGAGTTCATCAAGAGCAATTTCCAGGTCAACCTCGGTCAGGCATTGAATCTGCGCCGAGTGTCCGCCCCTCTGTTCGTCGATGAGAATTCGGGTCTGAACGATAACCTCAATGGTGTGGAGCGCCCCGTCTCTTTCGATATTCCCGATGTGGGCACCACGGCCCAGGTGGTACATTCCCTGGCCAAGTGGAAGCGTCTGGCGCTGAAGAAATATGAGTTCAATGTGGGCAAGGGCCTGTTCACGGATATGAACGCCATCCGCCGCGACGAAGAGGTGGACAACACCCACTCCATCTATGTGGACCAGTGGGACTGGGAAAAGGTCATCTCCCGGGAGGACCGTACCGAGGATTATCTGCGTCAGACCGTACGCGCTATCGTAGGCGCCGTGTGCGAGACCAACGACGCTCTGCAGATTGCCTTCCCCAGCCTGCACACCAAGCTGGATCGAGAGGTCTATTTCGTCACCACCCAGGAGCTGGAGGACCGCTGGCCCGATAAGACTCCCAAGGAGCGGGAGGACGCCATTTGCCGGGAGCATCACACTGTTTTCCTCATGCAGATCGGCGATAATCTTAAGCGCTCCGGCAAGCCCCACGATGGTCGCGCCCCCGACTATGACGACTGGGCCCTGAACGGCGACATCCTCATGTGGAACGATGTGCTTCAGCGCAGCTTTGAGATTTCCTCCATGGGCATCCGCGTAGACGAGGACTCTATGCGCTATCAGCTGCAAAAGCGCGGCTGTGAGGAGCGCAGTGCGCTGCCCTTCCACAAGCTGCTGCTTAGCGGCCAGCTCCCCCTGACCATCGGCGGCGGCATCGGTCAGAGCCGCCTTTGTATGCTGATGATCGGCACCTGCCACATCGGCGAGGTCCAGGCCAGCCAGTGGGATAAGGACACGGTAGACGCCTGCCAAAAATCCGGCATTCTGCTGCTGTAATACTCTGTTAATTATTGAGCGAGACGATGACCCTATCGTCTCGCTCATTTTTTGAAATTCTATAAAATCACCGGTATCTCCCGATCTATCTCCATTTCCCCCGGTGTAACCCGGCAGCAAAAAGCCCGCACCTGCACTCCTGCCTTCGCCGCCTGGCGCAGAGTCTGGCCAAAAGCCGGATGCGTCTCGTCGTTAGGTGCAAAATCCAGCACATCCCCCATCTGCACCACGAAAAACGCCGTAGCCCGGTATCCCTGCTCTACAGCCCGTATCAGTGTGTGCAGGTGCCGCACACCCCGCTCCGTAGGCGCGTCGGGAAAATACACATGTCCGCCGCTCTCCAATGTCACGCCCTTCACCTCTACATAGTGCTTTCCCCGCTCTGTCTCCAGCAAAAAATCCAGCCTGCTATCCTCATAAAAAACCTCCGGCCGCACGCTCACGATCCCCGGCTCCAGATTTCTCGCCCACTCGCCAAAGGCCCGATTGGGAGCCTGCGCATCCATGTTCACCAGCCGCTCGCCCTTCTGCACAGCGATGAGGTCCCAGGCCGTTTTCCGTTTGGCCCCTCTCCCCTTTTCCAACCAAACCTGCACACCGGGTCGCAGAAGCTCCCGGCACCGGCCGGTGTTTTTCACATGGCAGACCACCTCCTGCCCCTGCAAAAGCACATGCGCAATAAATCGATTCGGCCGAGTCAAAAACACCGCCG
>ERZ1026848.170-NODE-170-length-36289-cov-21.598857_pt1 | contig 36289 bp, 28 predicted proteins | sample MGYA00380154_ERZ1026848 | MGnify/ENA primary metagenome ERZ1026848 (study PRJEB33269, sample SAMEA4719790) | human gut metagenome | biome: human-associated habitat; feature: organic feature; material: feces | place: Cameroon | collected 2013-10 ...
AGGCCGGAAGGGCCTTGCATTATTCCACGAGACACAAAAATTTTTACAGACTCCATTAACGTCACCCTTACCTTTGCTGTTAAGGACAAGATGACCGTCTCCAACAACTGAAGAGCCCCCTTGACCAAGAGAGGCGCCAGCAATGAAACCGTACTGGTTAGTCACGCCATTGATAGTTAGCTTGGCATGATTCTTCAACGTTACGGTCGTATCCTTGTACGCAGGGACTTTATCTTCAACCGTAATAGTCAAATCTTGTTCAATCTCGGTAGGATTGTCAGCGGCTTCGGCGTCGGAGGCAATTCCCACCCCCATTGTGGCAACAGTAGCGAGAGTAGCAACCACCGTCTTTGTTCCTTTCGCCTGAACCGTCTTCGTCAATTCATTGACAACCATCAACGAACCGCGCGCCTTGTTCAAAACGACTTTAAAAGTATTGTTCATTGTCTCCAATCCCCAAAAAACTGCTGTTAAGGATGATTATTGCAATTGGTTTTGAAGCACACCGATCGAGCCCAATACTCGATTCGACGACTTGATTACGACTCTATATCAATCCCCTTCATCCACCCATGGACGGGAGGGGGGGGGGATAACCCTCATGTTCGATCCGGACAACATTCCCTGAATTTCTCGGAACTCTTGGTTCTCGGGGGGGGCCGCCCTGCCAAAGCGGTTCTTCCTGAATAATGGGGAAAGTAAAGGGTTAAACCGACGTGCGAAATGTGTGGCCTAAATCCTGCAATCGCAAGCAGGGGTCAGCCAGTCGCATGGGCTTGGAGGCCGGCCACGACTTATCCACAACCTCGGCCTACGGCCCAGTAAGTAGGCTGAGCGGCCGAGGTTGTGGATAAGTCTGCATACTCAACGTTGCCGCCGGCAGACACACGGCGATGAGCGCGGGCTACGCGCAAAAACAAAGTGGCGCTCCACCTGATAGATTGTGAGTTAAGAAGAACACAATCAGGAGAGCGCCATGCACAAAAGTTTACCGACTTTGCCGGAGGGCGCAAGCGCCGCGGAACGGTATTTCTCGGAACGCTATCCGGGCTATCGCCTTAAGGACTACCGCACGGCCCCGCTGCCCCATACGGAATACGGGCAGTCTGTCCAGAGGCGACTTCTGTCGCTTTTGGGCTGTTCCTGCCGGATGATTCGGTCAGGGCGTCCCCGACTCTGAAACTTCGGGGGTAAGGGGGTATTGCGCCCAAAATCTCTAAAGCAGCCTTTGAAAGTCACTTCACCGCTTTTTTAACGCCGGCGGGGAGCCTCAAGCACCCCGCTGACCGGCCCGAAAAGGGATCATGCAAAATTCAGGTTAGAGCAAAATCTTTGGAGCATTGGTTCGATGCGCAACGACCGAACCACCGGTTTGCGGCATCGTCACCGCGTTCGCAGCGTACCGGGCGGCCAGACCCGGCTCTGCAGCCGCGTCCCGAAGCCGCTCGAAGGAGAGCGGGATCGTACGCAGGGTTGCGGCGTCAGCCCCGGACGAAGCGCATCCGCTCCGAGTGCTCGTCGTTTGCGCCGCTCTCATCGCGATGACGGCAGGAGCTCCTTCCCTATCCCGTTTATGGCGCCTCAGGCGCGATGTCCTGCGCTTGGCTTTTGGCCTTGAGAAGCGAGGCGGCTCGCAAAAAATCACCCATAAGCTCGCGCGCGACCTGCTCGGCGGGCATGACGGTGTGAATCACGTCGATGCCCGTGTTGACCGACACGATTCCCTGATCGGGATCTCCATCGTACATGCCCGTGCGCATGGCGGCGACGGTATCCACAGCGGTGGGCACCGTAGGCTGCAGACGGTGCTTGACGTAGGCTTCGGCGGCAAATTCCGTGGGCAGCGAGCGCAGCGTCTCATCCACGTACAAGAGGTTGGCGCCGCTCAAGCGGCAGATGAGCTCCTTGGTTTTGGCGTTGGCCGCGCACTCGTCCGTCGCAATAAAGCGCGTGCCGACGTACACGCCCTCGGCCCCCAGCGAGAAGGCGGCGCGCACGCCTCGGAGGTCATTGATGCCGCCTGCGGCCAGCACGGGGATCGTGACCGCATCGGCAATGGCCGGGACAATCGTAAAGGTGCCCGTGTGGTGGCCGGGAAGAACGCCTCCGGCGTCATCGCCCGTGGCCACGATCACGTCAACCCCCATGGCCTGCGCCTGCTTGGCGTTGCGCACGGTGGGAGTGAGGCTCCGGTACACAAGCTTCATCTCGGCGCACTTGATGAGCTCAAAGAGCGCGGGCTGCAGACCACCCACGCACACCATCACCGAGGCGCCGCCCTCGCGGGCGGCCTCCACGGCCGTGCGGGCGTAAAGAAGGGCCGTCTTGTTTTCGCCCTCGGGCAGCACGACGTTCACGCCCACGGGCTTGTCGGTCACTTCGCGCACGCGCGCGAGCTCCCGGATGAGCCGGTCGCGGGTGTTGAGCGATTCGCCCTCGGTTTTGCCGGCATTCAGGCTCAACACCCCCAAGCCGCCCGCTTTGCTCACGGCTCCGGCCAGGGCGTGCCCGGCAATATAGTTCATCGGCGCCTGAACGATCGGCAGCTCAATGCCGAGCGTCTCGGCCACACGGTTGGCGATGGTTTGCATGTTGAGTCCTTGATTCGGTGGCGGTGCGCTTTTGTGTTTTGGAGATGTTTACTGCAGTAGCCGGTTGATGTCGTTGCCCAGGGCAAAGAAAGTCACCAGGCCGATGAAGACCAGCCCCACGTACAAGCCGTACTTTTTCATGCGCTCGCCCGGCTTGCGGCCGGTGACGATCTCATAGGCGTAAAAGAGCAGATGACCGCCGTCGAGCATCGGCACGGGCAACAGATTGAGGATAAAGAGGTTCACCGAGATGAGCGCCAAAAAGAGCAGATAGGAAATCAGCCCCACGCTCATGGCCTGCCCGGCCATCTCGCCGATGGCGACGGGTCCTCCGAGACTGTCGGGCGAGACCGCGCCCGTCAACAGGCCCGCAAAGCTCGTGAGGGTCAGCGCACTGATGCGCCAGGTGTCCGAAAAGCCCTTGGCGATGCCCCCGAAAAAGCCCTCGCGGGTATAGATGGGATCGGGCTTGGCCGAGAACATCACGCCGATCTGCCCGACGCTCTTGCCCTTTTCGTCCGTGCGCGCACGAGGCGTCAGGGTGACGGTGTTTTGCACACCCTCTCGCTCGTAGGTGAGCGTCACGGGCACGTTGGCCTTCTCGCGGATGGCCTGCACCACCATCTGCATGGTGCGCATGGGCGTGCCGTCGATGGCGCGGATCACGTCGCCCGTTTTCAGGCCCGCCTGCAGGGCCACCGAGTCGGCCAGCACGTTGACGATCGTCACGGGGCCCTGATAGGGCAGCAGACCCGAGGCGACGGTCGGGTCGACCGTGCCGTCGTTTTTAAAGCGCGTGAGGTCAAAGTCTCGTTCCGTGTGCCGGCCCGAAGGCTCTTCAAAGGCCACGCGCACCGACTCGTCCCCGAGGTGCGCCATCATCGCCAGGAGCACGTCGTTGTAAGTTTGAGTCTCAACCCCCTCAACCGCGCGGATGCGCCAGTCCTGCTGCACCCCGAGCTCGTGGGCCATCGTGCCCGGCAGGGGCTCGGACAGGCGCGTCGAGGGCTGGTAGGTGCCGATCCAGGCGATGGCCGCATAGATGACGACCGCCAGGATAAAGTTCATCAGGGGCCCGGCCGCCACCACGGCGATGCGCTTACCCACACTCTTTTCCGAGAAGGAGCCGCGCCGGAACTCTTCGGGCGTCAGATCGCGCAGCTCGGGCGCGTCGTCCTTGACGCCCTCATCGAGCATCGAGACGTAGCCGCCGAAGGGAATGAGCGACAGGCGCCACTCGCACCCCCTCTTGTCCTTGCGCTTGAAAAGCACGCGCCCGAAGCCGATGCTGAAGGCCAGCACCTTCACGCCGCACCAGCGCGCCACGATGTAGTGCCCCCACTCGTGCACGAGCACGAGAATCGAGAGCGTGACCAAAAAGCCGATGATCGCCATAAGTCTCAATGAGAAAAAAACGCGGATAGGCTAAAAAACGCAAACGCCCGCGCGCACTCGTTTCCCTCCGGAAAGAGGCCGCGGGCGGATGCCGCAGGGCCGTAGGAAGCCCGAAAATCGTCGGGCCCGGCTCTCTGCGTTAAGCCGCTTTAGCGCATGCTATCGGAATGACGCGCTGATTGGAGCTGCCGAACCAGTGCCCCTTGCCTTCAACCTTGAGTTTTTCGATGAAGGGGCCGTCGACGACGGTGTCAACGTATTGAAAAATCGGCAGATTTTTCACTTTTTCGTACGTGCGGCCGGTCCAGAGCCAAATGGATTTTTTGTTTCCGAACTTTTCACGCACGGCGCGGCACAGAGCGGTGAGCGCCTCGACGTTTTCGGGCTCGAGCGGGTCGCCCCCCAAAAGCGAGAGCCCCTCGACGTAGGACTCCTCCATCGCCTTGAGAATGCGGGCCTGAACCGCCTCGTCGTAGGGTTTGCCGGCGGCAAAGTCCCAGCTTTCAGGGTTAAAGCACCCGCGGCAGTGCAGACGGCAGCCCGAGACGAAAAGCGAAACGCGCACGCCCGGGCCGTTGGCCGTGTCAAACTCGGAAATGCCGATGTAGTTCATCTGACGATCCGTCTTACATGCTCACGCGGTTTTTGATCTCGGCCATCTTGCCGTCGTTCATGCGGCTCATGCCGTTGACGTTCGAGTAGCCGAGGTAACCGCACACGCGGCTGATCACCGACAGGTTCGAGCTGCCGCAGTGCGGGCACTTAAAGAGCACGTTGGTGCTGTGCGCGCCGCAGTCGCCGCAGTAGGCGCTGTCAAAGTTCACGCCCTGATAAAAGCCCTTTTCCATGCCGCGCTGGATCATGGCGCGCACGGCGGCCATGTTTTCGGGGTTGTCGAGGCGCACGTACTGGATGTGGCCGCCTTCACACAGGTGGAAGTCCTCGAACTCGTGATCCTGCTTTTCAAAGGGCGAGATCGTTTCCGTGACGTTCACGTGGAAGGAGTTCGTGAAGTAATCCGGGCTGTAGTGCGGCGTCGTGGCAAAGACGTTTTCCACGCCCATCTTGCGGCAGAAGCGATCGTACTGGCCGGCCTGCGTCGCGCACAGGCTTTCGGCGGGCGTGCCGTAGATGGCGTACAGGTACCCGTCCTCCTTCTTGAACTCGGCCAGCTTTTCCTGCAGGTGACGCAGGATCTTGGCCGAGACTTCGCCGCCTTCGTCCACGAGGCGCTTGCCGGTCCACAGGTACGTGGTTTCATCCAAAGCCGTGATGCCGAAGGAAGCGGTCATGTAGCGCACCAGCTCGCCCACCACATCGTCGGGGTTCTTGGTGCCCTCGTAAAAGCCCCCCTGCGTAAAGGCCAGCGGATTGCTCGAGCACTTCTGATGGCGCACGATCTCGTAGCGCTTCTTAAAGAAGGCGCGGATGACTTCGAGACGCTCGTCCAAAAGGCTCCAGAAGGCTTCGCGCCAGTTGTCCGGGTGCTCGATCTGCGCGAGCTTGACGATGATGGGCAGGTTCAGCGACACGGCGCCGATGTTGCAGCGGCCGATCGTGATGGCCTTGCCCTCTTCGTTGACCCAAAGCGAGAGGAACGCGCGGCAGCCCATGGGCGAGGTGATGGCGCCGTACTTTTGGAAAATGTGCGAGACGCTGCCGTACTTGCTCGACAGGGACAGGTAGTCCGGGTACATGCACTGCGCCGAGGTCTTGACGGCTTCGTCAAACAGGCCCGAGGAGAACGGGTCGTTCTTGACCTGGTTGTCGTCGTACAGGTACACGAGCTTGGGGAACACGACGGGCTTGCCGTCCTTGCCGTGACCGTTGCGGCGCACCTGCAGCATGATCTTGCCGATCATGTACAGCCACCCCTTTTCGCGCTCGTCGTACTTTTTCGGATCCCACTGACCGAACGTGATCGTCGTAAAGGCAAAGTCGCCGCGGCTGCACGGCACCGTGTTGAGCTTGAGTTCGAGGGACTGGAAGCCCTGTTCGAGCTCGCGCACGACGTCCTTGCCGGCGATTTCCTGCGCCTTGGTCTCGTCCAGACCCAGTTCCATGTACTTTTCGACGGCGCCCTTTTCGCTCTTAAGAACATAGGGCAGCAGCACCTTGTCGAGTTCGGCCAGCGTAAAGCCGCCGAACTGCTGGGCCGTGGCCACGAGCGTGACGTCGCCGATCACCTGCAGGGCCGACAGAACCGTCTTGGGCTCGGTGTACTGCACGTTGCTCATCTCAAAGCCGCCCTTGAGGACGTTGCCGATGTCAAAGAGGCAGCAGTTGATGCAGCCCAGGATCATGTCGCGCAGATCGTGAATGTAGATGTCGCCGCGCTCGATGAGTTCCTTTTCACGGCCCGAGAGGTAAAACTGCTTGTACAGGCTCTTGGTGAGGTACCCCTTGATGAGGGAGCCCTTGGTGGACACGAGGGAGCTGTCGAAGTTGGCGTTTTCGCGATCCCCGAGGCGCAGCACGTCGTCGGCGTCCTGGCGCAGCTGCTCGAAGGTCTTGGCGTAGGTCTGCTTGTAGTAGCGGTATTCGGCGTAGGCGTCGGCCACTTCCTTGTACTGCAGGAAGGCCAGAACGGCAATCACGAGCTCGTGCAGTTCGGAGACCGTGATCTGGTCACGGTGCTCGATGCGGCTGAAAACCTCATCGGCGATCTGGCGCAGGTGATCGGCGTCGATCACCTTATCGCAGCGAAAGGCCGCCTTGCGCACGGCGCTCATGATCTTTTCGGCATTGAAGCTTTCGATCGTTTTATCTTTTTTAATGACTTTGAGCATGCGAAACACCACCACACACCATCGCCCCGACAAAGGGGCGACGAACAAACCGCAGAGCGGAAAAACGGGAAAGTTGCCCTGAGAAATCAGGGATTTGGCCGCCTGTCGGGCGCCTTACGGGCCCTTCTCCGCGTCCTGAGAAGAAACAATTCCTTCGCCGACGTCCCACTTGATATAGTGGTCGGATCCGAAGGAATCCACAACGGGTGGGAATTCTACGTGTTGAACCCGGTGCGTCAAGAGGCTCAAAAGCACCTCATAGAATCTCCCCGCTACCCGCTTGTGGGCAGAGCGGAATGCAAACAAGGCTCGGGGGCCCGAAGGCCCCCCGACGCAAACCCGTTTTTCAATAGCCTGCCGCTATCGCACTTGACGGACGATCTCGGATGCGCATGCCCGGGCGCGCTCGTCGGCTTCAAGGATCTCGGCGAGCTCCGTGGGCTCGCGCGGATCGGCGAGCAGATCCACCGTGCGGCGGCACACCTGAGCAATGCCCGTAAAGCCGATGCGCTCGTCAAGGAATGCCTGCACGCCGATTTCGTTGGCGGCATTGAGAACGATCGAGGCGGTGCCGCCGGCCTTAAGGACCTCGTAGGCGTATTTGAGCTGCACGAAGCGCTCAAGGTCGGGCGCTTCGAACGTGAGCCCACTCAAGGCAAAGGGATTTAAGGGTTCGACCCCGGCCGAGAGGCGCTCGGGGTAGCCCAGGCAGTAGGCCACCGGGTGGCGCATGGAGGCGGTGCCGAGCTGCGCCAGAAACGAGCCGTCGGCGTACTCGACCATCGAGTGCACCACCGACTGCGGGTGCACCACCACCTTGATGCGCTCGGCGGGGATGTCAAAGAGCCAGCGCGCCTCGATGACCTCCAGGCCCTTGTTCATGAGCGTGGCCGAGTCGATCGAAATCTTGCGGCCCATCTTCCACGTGGGGTGCGCCAGGGCCATGGCGGGCGTGACGGTCGAAAGGTCCAGCTCCTTTTTGTCGCGCAAGGGCCCGCCCGAGCAGGTCAGCCACAGGCGGCATTTTTCGCGCTCCTCGGCCGAAGCCGACTCGAGGCACTGAAAGATCGCGTTGTGTTCGCTGTCCACGGGCAGCATCACGCCGCCGTTGTCGCGCACGAGCTTTTGCAACAGCGCGCCGCCGCACACCACGCTTTCCTTGTTGGCGTGCAGGATGCGTTTGCCCACCTTTGCCGCGGCAAAGGTCGCCGGCACACCGGCCGCGCCCACGATCGCCACGATGACGGTGGCCACGGACGGGTCGGCAGCCAGTTCACAGGCCGCGTTGGGACCGGCGTGAATTTCGACGTCGCCTCGGCCGGCTTCTTTGAGAAGCGCAGCGAGTTCATCGACCTTGCTCGCATCGGCAATGCCCACGGCCCGCACGTTAAAGCGCGCGGCAATCTGCGCGAGCTTAACGACGTCGCTGCCCGCGCAGACCGACTCGAGACGGAAGCGCTCGGGGTATAGCGCGAGCACCTCGAGGGCACTCTTGCCCACCGAGCCCGTGGCGCCCAACAAACAAACCTTCTGCAAGTTTCTTTCTCCTTGGTGTTCTTTTGTTCTCGTTGGCACGTCAGGGCGCTTTCTTGAGCGTCAGGAGCGTGATTTCGTCGACCGTGCCGATGCGCAGCAGCAAGCCGATCCACACGTCGGTGCCCTGATTGACGTAAAGCTGCAAGTTTCCGACCGGGTAGAGCCCCTTGACGAAGCCTTCGTTGAGTTTGCTCACGACCGGATACAGGGGCGTGATCTGCCCGCCGTGCGTGTGGCCCGAGAGCATCAGGTCGGCCTTGCCCACGTAGCGGGGCGCGTACTTGGGCTGGTGCGACAACAGAAGGCGAAAGCCGACGTCCGCGGGAACGCCCGTCAGGGCCTTGTCGATGTCGGGCATCTCGCGCCCGTAGCGGGCGGCCATGGGATCGGTGAGACCGATCACGGCGAGCTTGGTGCCGTTGACGTCAATGACGTCGTTGGCATTGGCGAGCCACTTTAAGCCCAGCGTCGGGAAAAAGCGCCGCCAGCCCTCGTAGTCGACGTAATGCTCGTGGTTGCCCTCGATGGCGTAAACGCCGTAGCGGGCCTTGAGGTCCTTAAGGGGCAGCAAGTCCTCTCCCCTCTTTTCGGGCGTGCCGTCGACCTGATCGCCCGTGACGGCAATGAGGTCGGGATGAAGCTCGTTGGTGGTTTTGACGATCTCGCGCACGCGATCGGCCCGAAAGACGGCCGAGACGTGCATGTCGCTGATCTGCGCAATACGGAAGCCCTCAAGTTGCGCGGGCAGGTTTTTGACGTAGACGGTCTGCTCGACAACCTCAAGGTTGACCACGGATTTGATGAGGCCCAACACGGCAAAGGAGGCGGAAATCGTCACGATGGCGCCCGCCAGGATCCGGCTTTTGCCCAGCGCCGGGAACGGGAGCCCCAAAATGCGCAGCGGCACGCTCACCGCTTCGCGGGCGGCGATGAGCACGGCCGTGAGAAGCGTGAAGTTTTGCAGAAGGCTCCCCGCCACCATCAGCCAGGCGGGCAGATCGGGCGCGACCATGGAGCCGCCGACAAAGCGGGCGATGGTCGGGAAAAAGGCACCCGGCAAAATGGCCGCGAGCATGACGAGGCGGTGACGCCGCTCGTGCACCACCGGCATGATGCCGCGCACATAGATGAGCACGGCCAGCAGCAGATAGATCACCACAAAACGCATCGGGTGCCTCCGTTGGGTTGGATGCGGCGCGTCAGCGTGCCGACTGCGCCTGCATCTTCAGACCGGCCTGGCTGTCGTCGCCCGTGATGACGAGCTCGACGCAGGTGCCGCTCTTAAAGATCGAGGGCGAGACGGCGCCCACCGTCACCTGCGCGCCGATACGCATGGCGCGCTCCTTCATGATGTTAAGGCCCACGTGACGCTTGCTGCGCTTTAAGAGAATCGCCTGATCAATGCCCACGCCGTTGTCGATGACGGCCAGCCGGAAGTGCTCGCCGTTTTGAATGTTCACGAGCACCTGCGTGGCCTTGGAGTGCTTGCGCACGTTCGCCAGAGCCTCCTGCATGATGAAGATGGCCTGAATCTTTTGGCGGTCCGTCAGCACCGCCTCGGGGCCGGTGACCGTGAGCTTGACCGGCAACTTGGTCTGCGACTCGAACCGGTCGATCACAATGTCGATGGCTTCCGAGAAGCTTTCCGTGTGCACGCGCTCGCGGAAATTCAGGAGCAGTTCTCGTACGTCCTCGTACGACTCCTGCACGCCCGCCTTGATCTGCGCCACGGTCGTGTCGATGAGTTCCTGATCCTTGGTCTGCAGGCCGCTTTCCAAAAGCTGCACCTGAAGATTGAGGAACGAGAGCGACTGTGCGATCGAGTCGTGCAGGCCCTGGGCCATCAGATTGCGTTCCTGCACCACGGCGTACTGCTGTTCGCGCTCGATCATGCGCACGCTGTCGACGGCCACCCCAAGGTGCGAGCCAAAGCTCTCGTAGAGCTTGTAGGTCTGCGCGAGCAACTGCGTGTCGGGCTTGAAGTACAGCACGAAAAAGCCCAGGTCCTTCGTGCCGCTGCGCACGTGAAAGACGTAGGCGGTGTGGTAGTTGGCCTCGTCCACGCGCAGGGCCGAGAGGAAATCGGCGGGCGTGCCCGCGGAAATGCGCAGGGGCAGGTCGCCGCGCAGGCTGTCTTCGACGGACTCAAGCGGGATGGGATTGAGCGAGAACCACGTGAACGTGCGCTGCGGCAGGTCCATGCTTGCGGCCAGCTCCACGAGCTTGCGCTTGCGGTCAATCAAAAAGACCGCGCAGGCGTCCGCTTCGGTGTACTGCATCAGGCGCGAGGCAAAGCCCTCGCACATTTCGTCGACCGAGTGCTGCTGCGTCACAAAGCTCGTCAGTTCATACAGGTGCGAGAGGTTGCGGTTCTTCTCTTCGACCGCCTCCGTCTTTTCCTTAACCTTGGCCGCGAGGTTCTCCACCAGATCCTGCAGTCGGTCGGCCATGGCGTTAAAGTCCGAGGCGATCGCCTCAAATTCGCTTGCGCCCTTCAGGTGCAGTCGGGTGTCGAGCTTACCCTCGCGAATGGACGACAGGCCCGTTCGCACGTACTCGGTCGGCCGGATCACCCAGCTCGTGAGGAAATACATGATCCCGAAGAGGCTGCCCAGGGCCAGCACCATCAAAAGCGACTGCACCCCGGTTTGAATCCGAAGGGCCTTGTCGCGGTTGATCATGATGTGATCGTTCACGACATCGATCTGCACGATGAAGGGTTCGAGCTGCGCGTTGCGCAGCATCTGCGAGTGCCGGCGGGCCAAGAGGAACGCCGGGCCCATCTTGGTGCGCCACTCCTTGACGAGATCCTCGACGGCCGCGCGCTCGCGGTCGCGGTTAACAAAGAGCACCGAGCCGCGGGCACGCTGCTCGATGCGGTTCATCGTCTCGTCGACGGCGCGGTACATCGAGGCAAATTCGCTGCTTTTGACGTCGTCGCCCTTGAAGGTGCGCTCGGTAAAGAGGTTGAGGCGATAGACGCGCACCGACAGGCTCCCTACCTCGTACTGATAGTCGCCCGACTTTTGCACGACCTGCGTCAGATACATCTGGTAGCCGAGCGTCACAAGAATAAAAGTGACCCACAGCGCCGTCAGGGTCAGAAGACGTGTGGAGAGCCGATCGTAAAAGCGAATCAATCGCAGAAGATTCATTTTGTTTTCTTATCCCGGGAACGGACGGGGCGCCCTCGGTCCGATGCGACGAGCTCCCCTTTTTTCAAGCGGTGCGCCTCAAAGCCTTTGTTGTTCGTTATTGTGCCGTTTTGTCGCCCGCGAACGTATCGGAAGGTACCGCCGACTGCGTAACCGTTTGCAAACTCTCGTCGGCCTTGGGGGCGGCGATGCGCGCCACCGACTGCGGCTCGAAGCGGCACGGCACAACCTTGCCCTTGCGGGCGCGGTGCGCGATGAACATGTGCCATTCGGCCGGCGTCAGCGTCTTGCTGCGGTCCTCGGCCGTGGTCTTGGTGGCGCCACGTACGAGCAGGCTGTCCTCGTGCGCGAGGGCGCAGGACTCGTTAAAGGCACAGAAGAGGTCAATGCCGCCCATGAGCGTGACGCCCTTGCCGCCGCCGGCCAGCGTCCGCAATTCGTCAAGCGTAAAGACCAACAGGCGTCCGTCCTGCGCGATGCAGGCCACGTACTGCACGCCTTCGGGCAGCACGAGCGGCGGGCAGAGCTTAGCCTCCTCGCCCACGCTCACAAAGGCCTTGCCCGAGCGCACGCGGGCCGTGAGGTTCTTCAAGGAGCAGGCCAGCCCAAAGCCTTCGGTCGTGTAGAGCATCACGCGCAGCGTGTCGGGACCGGCCAGGTACCCGATGATTTCGCTGCCAGACTCGAGCTCGATAAAGCTCGTGATCGGCAGACCGTCGCCGCGCGCCGAGGGCAGCGCCGAGACGGGCACCGAGTAGGTGCGGCCGTTGCTGCCGCACACGATGAGCGTATCGACGCTCTCGCACTCCGTCGACCACGCGTAGGCGTCGCCCTGCTTGTAGTTCATGAGCTTGGGATCGTGCCCGTGGCCGGTGCGGCAGCGCACGTAGCCCTTTTGCGAAATCACGATCGTGACGGCTTCGGCAATCTGCACGGGCTCGGCCGAGGCCTTCTGCGCCTCCTCGATCTTGGTGCGGCGCGCGTCGCCGTAGAGTTTGGCCGCTTCCTTGGTTTCCTTGGCCACGACCGCCTTGAGCGTTTTTTCGTCCGAGAGAATCTTCTCGAGCGTTTCGCGCTCGGCGTTGAGCTTGTTCATCTCCTCGTTGACCTTCTCAAATTCGAGTTTGGCCAGCTGGCGCAAGCGCAGCTCGAGAATGTCCTCGGCCTGGGCCTCGGACAGGTTGAACTCGGCCATCAGCACGCTCTTGGGGTCGTCCTCAAAGCGCACGATTTCGATGACGCGGTCGATGTTGTCGATCGCAATGACGCGGCCTTCCAAAATGTGCAGACGGGCGTTAACCTTATTGAGCCGCGCCTGCGTGCGACGCCGAACGGTTTGCAAGCGTGCCTCAACCCACTCGGAGAGGATCCGGCGCAGGTCCTTTTGCGCCGGGCGTCCGTCCGTGCCGATCATCACCAGGTTCATCGGCGCGTTGCACTCAAGGCTCGTCTGCGACAGCAGCAGCCGCACAAAGGCGTCGCGGTCGACCTTGCTGCTCTTGGGCTCAAAGACAAGGCGCACCTTGGTGTCCTTGTCACACTCGTTGCGCACGCCGTCCAACACCGAGAGCATGGCGGCCTTGTTGTTGGCCTGCTCGGCCGTAATCGTCTTGCGGCCGGCCTTGGGCTTGGGATTGGTGATGTCTTCGATCTGCGAGAGCACCATTTCGGCGTTGGCCGCGGGCGGCAGCTCGTCGACCACCAGCTGCCACTGGCCGCGCTGCAGCTCTTCGTAGTGATAGCACGCGCGCACGCGCAGCGAGCCGCGCCCTTCGGCATAGGCCTGGCGAATTTCCGACGGGCTCGAAATGATGCGCCCGCCGCCGGGGTAATCGGGCCCGGGCAGCAACGAGAGAATCTCATCGAGCGTGGCCTCGGGGTTTTTCAACAGCAGCAGCACGGCCTGCGCCACTTCGTTGAGGTTGTGCGAGGGAATTTCGGTGGCCATACCGACGGCAATGCCGCTGGCGCCGTTTAAAAGCACAAAGGGCAGCTTGGCGGGTAGCTCGACGGGCTCCTTAAAGGAGCCGTCGTAGTTGGCCACAAAGGGCACGTCGTCGGAGTCAAGTTCCGAGAGCAGCAGCTCGGAGATTTTCGTCAGGCGCGCTTCCGTGTAACGCATGGCCGCCGGGCCGTCGCCGTCGCGCGAGCCGAAGTTGCCCTCGCCGTCCACGAGCGGATAGCGCAGGCTGAAGTCCTGGGCCATACGCACCATCGCGTCGTACGCGGCCTGATCGCCGTGCGGGTGATACTTGCCGAGCACGTCGCCGACCACGCGTGCGCACTTGACGGCCTTGGCGGGGGGATTGAGGCGCATGCGGTCCATCGCATAAAGGATGCGGCGCTGCACGGGCTTCATGCCGTCGAAGATATCGGGCAGCGCGCGGCTCTTGACGACCGACAGGGCATATTCGAGATAAGCGCCCGCGGCGTAGCGCGCCAGGGTCAGTTCGCCGTTGACTTCGGGCGGCTCGTTGTCAAAAAGAATACTCGGGATGCGAGCCTTGCCGGCCGCACCGGCGGCCTTACCGGTTTCGAGCTGCGCCGGAGCCTCAGGCTCGGCCTCAGAGGCGGGGTCGGGTTCGGATTCGCTCGGATCGGGCGCGGCCGTTTGGACCTCAGTCGGCGCCGCGCCGTCCGTGATCACCTGAGCGGCCGGTTCGTTCGCCTCGGTCTGAGGCGTCGTGTCGTCCCGCACTTGCTCGTCGGTCTGATCGGCGTCCTCCTCGGGAGCCGGGGCGGAGTCCAGAGCGGCAAATAGGTCAATGGTCATCTCGGGCGTGTCTTTTTTCTTAGCCATGGCGTCAGTCCTGCGGGCGTCGCGATCCGTTTGAGTAGTCTCGGAAAGAAGTTAATTCTAGCCGTTTGCGTCCGTCTCACTCATTTCCAGCGGCAGCGCACCGTCCTTGGCCGGAGCGCCCGGTTCAATCGACTCGACGTCCTTGAGGCGCCGCTCCATCACATTGGTGCGGGTGCGCATGGCCGAAATGGCGGTCTTGACCGAATCAATGCGCTTTTCCATGCTGCCCACGCTCTCGGCAAAGCGGGCGAACTCGGCCTTGACCTCACTGAGAAGGCGCCAGACTTCGGCGCTCTTTTGCTCGATGGCCAGAGTGCGAAAGCCCATCTGAAGACTGTTGAGGAACGCGGCCAGCACCGTCGGGCCCACGATCGTGACGTGGCACTCGCGCTGCACGCGCTCCACGAGCCCGGCAATGCGCAGCACTTCCCCGAAAAGGCTTTCGGCGGGCAGATACATCACCGCAAACTCGGTCGTGTAGGGTACCTCGACATACTTGTCGCGGATTTTCTGCGCCTCGGCGAGAATGCGCGTCTGCAGCGCCTTGCGCGCGGCGGCCTCCATCTCGGGATCGGCCGCTTCCGAGGCGGCCACCAATCGCTCGTAGTCTTCGGTCGGGAACTTGGCGTCGATGGGCAGCAGCACGTGACTGCCCGGTTCGGCCGCGGGCAGCCGCACGGCAAATTCCACGCGATCGCGCGAGCCCGGACGCGTGGCCACGTTGGTGTCGTACTGCTCGGGCGTGAGCAGGTCGGAAAGAATCATCCCGAGCTGCACTTCCCCGAAGGTACCGCGGGTTTTGACGTTGGTGAGCACGCGTCTTAAGCCGTCGACGTTTTGCGCCATGCGGCGCATTTCCCCCAGACCGCGGTGCACTTCCAACAGCTGCCCCTCCACCGTTTTGAAGGATTCGGTCAGGCGGGTGTTGAGCGTAGCCGAGAGCTTTTCGTCCACCGTGTTGCGCATGGACTCCAGAGCCTTTTCATTGGTCTGGCGCATGGCGGCAAGCTCCTTATCGAGCGAAGCGCGCAGGCCGCTGACCGCGTTTTGCACCGTCTCGTTCATCTGCGCCAGACGCCGCTCCTGGGCTTGGCTGCCCGAGTCGATGAGCCCGAGGAAATTGACGAAGTGCGCGCTTTGCGTGCTTTTGAGGTCCGAGTCGGCCGCGAGCATCTGACGCGAGAGCGCCTCGATGCGCTCCATCGTGGTGCTGGCCGTCTGCGCCGACAGGGCGCGCATGGTGTCGGCCTCGGCCTGCTGACGGCGCGTGAGCTCCGACGTGCGAATGAACAGCACGACAACCGCCGCCGCGGCGATGAGACTGACCACGAGCACCGCGGCCGTCATCAGGGGCAGGTAGGCCCCGAGCATCGTTGAGAATTCCTGCACTTTGTGCGCGCTCCCGGATAAAGACATTGCCTGTGGAATCGGCCGCTAGCGTAGCAGGAAAGACGCCGATCAGAGAGGTTCGTTCGCGGGCGGGAAAGTGTGTTCTGCCGCCGGGCCCGTCGGCGTTCGCAATGCTGAGGAAGACGTCGCCCGGATTCCCTTGGCAACGCTGCAAGGTGCCCAAAGCCCGACAACGTAACCGGCCGCACGAAACCAATCGGATACCCTTTTGAAATCGCTTGTCTTTTGACAGCCAAAGGCAATTACGATCTTGAAAAATCCGTTGACTTGGTTAGACTGGGTCTCCCGGGTCGTGAGGTGCGAACGCTGGCCTCCGAAGTCCGTGACAGCTTTACGACATTGGCGGTGCGACCCGGGAGCCTGCTCATCGAACGGAGCGGGCTTTTTTGCATTTTGCGCCCTGCCCTGCGTCGCCTTCCCCAAGCCTTTCAAGCGGCGGATCTGCGGCGGAGCCCGCAATCAAAAGCGGCGGCCGTTTCCGACCACCGCCCTTCCCCTTTGAGCCTGCGACTACAGCGGCATCTGCGCGATCGTCGTAATCAGCAGCGCGTTGATCAAGTCAATGAGGAATGCGCCCACGATACTGACGATGAGCCAGGCCTGCGGACACTGACCGTATTTCTCGCTGATGGCCTGCATGTTGGCCAGGCCGTTGGCCGTGGCGCCCATCGAAAAGCCGATGCCGCCCACGGTCAGCATCACGGCGGTGAAGTGTCGCCCGAAGCACAAAAAGAGAATGAGCCAGGCAAAGAGCACCGTCAGAACCGTTTGGCACAGCAACGCGATCGTCAGCGGCAGAGCCAGGTTCACGAGCTCGTGCAGCTTGAGCGAATTGATGGCCATCGTCACGAAGAGCACGAGACTGATGTCGGCCACGGCGTTCAGGCCCACTTTGTCGATCTTGAACTTGCCCGAGAAGTCGGCGATGTTGCGCACGACTGCGGCCACCATCATCGAGCCGATATACGCCGGCAGCGTGATGAACTGCCCCAGATAGGTGCTCACGATCGTGCCCAGGCCCATGCACAGGGCGATGAGGCCGCCCGCCTTGAGAAGCTGCTCGGTGAAGGTGTGGTGTTCGGCGGCGTGCTCGTCGATGATGTCCGTTTCGACTTCCTCGGGCACGTTGAGTTTGTCGGCCAGCGTCGGATCCGTCAGGGGCGTGCGCACCTTGTAGCGGCGGATGAGCCACTCGCCGAAGGGACCGCCGATCACAAGGGCCGCCACCATGCCGTAGGTGGCCGCCGTCACGGCCACAACCGTGCCTCCCGTGATGCCGTAGAGCTGCTCAAAGTTCGGACCGAAGGCCGCGGCCGTACCCAGGCCGCCCATCATCGACACCGACCCGGCCAGAATCCCGTAGTGAAAATCCACGCCCATGAGCTTGGTGACGGCAATGCCCAAAACGTTTTGCAGCACGCACAGCACCGTGACCGCCACAAGAAAGCCCAACAGAAGCCTGCCGCCCTGACTGATGAGCTTGAGACTGGCCATCATGCCGATGGTCGTAAAAAAGGCGAGCATCAGCACGGTCTGCAGGGTCGAGTCGAACTCCACACGCATGATGCCCATGCCCTCGAGCATCGAGAGCACGAAGGCAAAGGGCATGCCGCCCACCACGGGCGAGGGCACCGCAAAGCGCTCGAGCAGCGGCACGACGGTTTTGAGTTTGACACCGAGGTAATAGGTGCACACCGCCAGCGCCAGCGCCTGCACCATGTCCACATGCACGACGAGCATGTTGGCCGTATCGAGAGCCATTGGATTTTCCCCTTTTTGTTGTTACGGACCCGGCAGCGTTTGAACAAGGGCCCCAAGGTCTTGTTTTTCTTAGCAAAGGGGCAATTGTGCAGGCATCGGCCGTTTTTGGCAAACACCTTAGGATATTGGACCTACGCCACGAGTGCACCGCCGTGGCCAGCCGCCCCTTTGAAGTCGTCGCCGGGGCCCTGAGCGGCTTTGCCCCGGCCAAACCTTCTCGACGGCCCATGCGGGCGCCGCGCACACGCACACGGAAAAACTCCCCGTCACGGGCATGCTGCCGCCCACGGGTATGTCCTGTAATCGGGCGGTGCTTGTGTCCATCGATGTGCTCCGGCACATGCACGGCCAGCACCCCGACAAGGCCGCGCACATGAACCTCGAACAGCGCAAGGAAGGGCGAGCTTTCAAGATTGACCGAGGCCGTCGTCTTTGTCGTCAAGCCCGTGTCGATGGCGGACGCCTACAAGATTGGGCGACGGTTCTCATCACGCATGTCCGGGCGGATTGGTGGCGCAAACGCCCCTCAATGGAGAATCGGTCCTGTCGCTTTAGCCGACTACCGCAACCTCAACGGTCTGCATCCGGACTTTGGCACCGCCGTGGGCGGCGAAATCTCGCTCGGTCAGCACAAGCCTCGGCTCTTTGCCCGGCAGTAGGACAAGTCCTGCCGCAAGCAAATGCCTCCGGCCGGCTCGGGGGAACACCACCCCCCTGTCGATCGCCGAATCCATCCGGCGCGGCTCGTCATGGCGCAGGCCTGTGCCCACGAACACCCGGACCGGCCTCAGGGCCAAGCGCTGGTGGCGGTCTGACTCAAGGCTGCCTTGATCATCGCCGGGATCGCCCCTATCCGCGCCGGCGGACGGGGATTAGTTGGAGTTGCGAAAACGCCCCGGCAAAGGCATTCGTCGGGGCGCTTTTTCAAAGGCTCAAGGGGGCGGCCAAACCGCCCCCCCCTTTCGTTTTTTCGGGATCAGGAAAGGAGCAGCTCGTTGAGACGGCGCACGAAGGCATTGGGGTCCTTGAGGGCCCCTTGTTCGGATAGCATGGCCTCCTCGAGGATGAACTCGGCCCACTTGGCAAAGGCGGCCTCGTCAGTGGTCTGCGCGGCCTTTTGCACGAGCGCGTGCTGCGGGTTGATTTCGAGGATGAACTTTTCCTCGGGCACTTCCTGGCCGGCCGCCTCGAGCATGCGGCGCATCTGCGTGGTCAGAATCTGGCCGTGTTCGGCCGTCACGCAGCTCGGGCTTTCGACCAGACGGTCGGAGACGCGCACGTCGGTGACCTTCTCGCCCAGAGCCTTCTTAAAGCGCTCAACGAGAGGCTGGGCGGCCTTGGCCTCCTCCTCTTTTTTCTCGGCGGGTTTGTCTTCGAGCTCGCCCAGGTCAAGATCGGCGGCCGTCACCGGCACGAACTTCTTGCCCTCGAATTCGGTGAGGTTGCCCATGAGCCACTCGTCGATGCGCTCCCACATCAGCAGCACTTCGATGCCCTTCTTTTTGAAGGCCTCGAGGTAGGGCGAAGTGGCAGCGCTCGCGTAGCTGCCCGAAACGAGGTAGTAGATGCACTTTTGCTTGTCGCTCATGCGCGAGACGTAGTCCGTGAGGGACACGTCCTGCGCGTCGCCCGTGTTGTGCGTCGAGGAAAAGCGCAACAGCTTGGCCACTTCCTCGCGGTTGCCGAAGTCTTCGACCGGACCTTCCTTGAGCACGTTGCCGAAGTTCTTCCAGAACACGGCGTACTTGTCCTTGTCCTCCGAAAGCTTGCCGATCATCGTCAGGGCGCGCTTGGTCAGGGCCTTCTTGAGCTTTTGGGTGACGGCACTGTCTTGCAGCAGCTCACGCGAGACGTTCAGGGGCAGATCGTTCGTGTCCACCAGGCCGCGGACGAAGCGCAGGTAGTTGGGCAGGAACTGTTCGGCCTCGTCCATGATGAAGACGCGCTGCACGAAGAGCTTGAGACCATGCACCTTGTCGCGGGTGTAAAGGTCCCAGGGCGCACGGGCGGGCAGATACAGCAAAGAGGTGTATTCGAGTTCGCCCTCGACGCGGTTGTGGGCCCAAGCGAGGGGATCTTCGAAGTCATGCGCCAGGTGCTTGTAGAACTCCTTGTACTGCTCGTCGGTCACGTCGCGCGGATTGAGGGTCCACAGGGCCTTGGCGTCGTTGACCTGCACCCACTGCCAGGTGCTTGCGGGCTTGTCGTTTTCGTTCTTGGGCTCTTCGTACTTTTCCTCCCAGAGCATCACCGGCACGCTGATGTGGTCGGAATACTTGGTGATGGCCGTACGAACGGTCCAGGTGTCGAGAAATTCGGCGCAGTCGTCCTTCAGGTGCAGCGTGATGCTCGTGCCGCGATCGCTGCGCGTGATCGCCTCGCTCGTGTACGTGCCCTCGCCCGCGCTCTGCCAGCGCACAGCCTCAGACTCGGCAGCCTTGGCCGAGCGCGACTCGACGGTCACCTTGTCGGCGACGATGAAGGCCGAGTAAAAGCCCACGCCGAACTGGCCGATGAGCTGGCTGTCCTTGGCCTGATCGCCCGAGAGGGTGCTCAGAAAATCGGCCGTGCCGCTCTTGGCGATCGTGCCGAGATGTTCGTTGGCTTCCTCGAGCGTCATGCCGATGCCGTTGTCGGTCACCGTCAGCGTCTTGGCATCCTTGTCGATTTTCACGCGGATCGCAAACGCGGCGTCCTCCCCCAAAAGCTTGGGATCGGTGATCGACAAAAAGCGCAGCTTGTCGATGGCGTCGCTCGCGTTGGAGATGAGCTCGCGCAAAAACACTTCCTTGTTCGAATACAGGGACTTGGCGAGCAAATTCAAAAGCTTGGAGACTTCGGTTTGAAAACCATGGACCTGTGCAGCCATTTTTTCTATTCACCTTTACAGCACTGAAACCATTGAAAAGAGCCACCCCGATGCGAACCGGCGACGGCTCTGATTGCTTATGTCACAAGATGTGGGGGCAAGGAGCGCGTTTTTCAAGGGGCAGGCGCGTGCTTTGGGCTCAGAGACGACAACGCCCGGCAGTCGCAGAGAACTGTCCGGGCGTCGGAGTATGAGGCCCCGGCACCTTAAGAGGGCGCTCGGCAGCCTCATGAGCCGATTACTTGTCGGCCTTTTCAGCCTTGGCGGCCTTGGCTTCGTGTTTGGCTTCTTCCTTGCGCACGAGGCTGACGACGTCCACGCCGGCCACTTCGCTCAGGCGCACGAGCACCACGCGGGCGCCTTGAAAGAGGAAGTTGCCTTCCTTCTTGGTCTTGTCGCCGAGGGCCTTGATGAAGGCTTCGATCTGGGCGTTGAGCACTTCGGCCTTTTCGGCGTTGAAGGGAACGACCACGTTCTGACCGCCCTTGAGGTAAATGGTCATCTGCTGGATGAATTGCTGAGACATCGGATTGTCCTCCTGACTAACTTATCGTTTCAAAAACGGTGCGCTCGGCGTGCCGATCTCTCCCGCACGGACTTAGCGCCCGGCGGGCTTACTCGGGGCGGCGGGCCCTTCCGTGTACAAATCACTGCGCTTGGGCGCAAAGTAATTGGGCTTGCCCGACTGCTCGGCCTCACGTTTGAGATCGGCCTCGTAGTCCTTGCGCTCGCCCTTGGCGATGAAGCGAAAAAGCACTTCGTCCTTTCGCACCATCCCCAGGCGCATCCGCGCGCGCTCTTCGACGGCGCCGCTGCCGCTTTCGAGAGACTCGATTTCGGCGGCCACGATGTCGTTTTCGGCTCGGAGTCGGTCATTGGCCGCGCGGATGGACGCGAGCTCGGCTTCCAGGGAGTGCATGCGGGCGATGCCGCCCTTGCCCAGCCACAGCGGCCACTGAATGGCAACGGCGCCGGCAACAAGCACAACGTAGAGAAAATAGCGCGATCGCATCCGATACAACCAACCGACGGTTCGAAACAAAGCGCCCGAGCGCTTCACGAGCCCCTTACTTTAATCCACGCGGCCGCTTTGTGCCCGCTTTCAGGACAATGGGAATGCAAATTCCAACAAAAAGGCGGGCTTTCCCCTAAAGAAAGTCCGCCTGCGCCGGAACTTGGAGGCGGCCTGCCCCAAACCAGGCCGGCTGCTCCAAAGGCTCAAAATCAGCGCTTGAAGCGGCGATAGTCATCGGGTTTATTAGGACGCGTCAGGGAAAGATCGGCAAAAATGAATCAGTTACGTTATCAAACTCGGTTCTTCCTGAATAATGGGGAAAGTGAAGGGTTAACCCAATATGACGAAAAATGCGGCCTAAATCCTGCAATCGCAACGTCGCAGGGGCTTGGAGTCCGGCCACGACTTACGCACAACCTCGGCCTACGGCCCAGTAAGTAGGCTGAGCGGCCGAGGATGTGGATAAGTCGTGCTGACTTCCACGAACGCATGCCGTGCGCCGGTAGCTCAGTGACACCACTACGAACAAACACCGTCAATCAGCTTCGGCAGCACCGTAATTTGCTGTTCCAATAAATAGGAAACCCGGGGTTTCTGGCTTTTTGCGGACTCGAAGAGCCTCGGAAAACCGGCACTTCGTGCATATGCGGTATGTGTGGCTAACTACCCCGGGCTTTGGTATAGATTCCGGGGGCGATTAGGAAACGGTGACCGAAGCGAGCCGACGGCTGGGGTAGGCTCTGCCTACCCCAGACCCCCACGGCGTTCGCCGCCACGTGGCTCGGGTGGATGACCGAGGGCCCTGCACCACGAGCAAGGCTGTCGCTGAGGCGCACGAGTTCAAGCCCATAGACCGATTCGTCAAGATGCTTACCCGCAGGGCCGATGGCATCGTGACCGCTTGCATTGTCGGCTTGGGAACCAATATCCTCGAGGGCGCCAACAACACGGCCAAGGTCATTAAGCGTGTCGCCTACGGGTACCGAGATTTCGAGTATTTCGCCCTCAAACTCAAGGGCGCTTTCCCCGGACGCCGGTTCCTCAGGCAAATGCAAACGCAAGGATGGACGCTTGTCTGGAAGGGGTTAGGGAAACCCCCTTGGTTTTCACCATAATTCCTGAAGTGGCATTTGCCTCGTTGAAAAAAGCCCTGCTTCCAGGGGCTTCATGCAAAATTGAGGCTAGTGCTTGATGCAGTAAAACGCGGCACGGCCCGGGTACACGGCGTTGGCGCCGAGGTGCTCCTCGATGCGCAGTAGCTGGTTGTACTTGGCCATACGGTCGGAGCGGCTCATCGAGCCAGTCTTGATCTGGCCGGCATTCAGGCCCACCGCGATGTCGGCGATCGTGCTGTCTTCGGTTTCGCCCGAGCGGTGGCTCACCACGGCCGTGTAGCCGGCGCGCTTGGCCATTTCAATGGCTTCGAACGTTTCCGAGAGGGTACCGATCTGGTTGACCTTGATGAGGATCGAGTTGGCCACGCCCTTTTCGATGCCTTCCTTGAGGATCTTGGGGTTGGTCACGAAGAGGTCGTCGCCGACGAGCTGCACGCGGCCGCCGAGCTTGTCGGTGAGCATCTTCCAGCCTTCCCAGTCGCCTTCGGCCATGCCGTCTTCAATCGAGATGATCGGGTACTTTTCCACCCAGGATTGGAGAACGCAAGCCCATTCCTCGGCCGTCATCTTCTTGCCCGAAGACTTCTTCATCACGTACATGCCGTCTTCGAAGAATTCGCTCGAGGCGCAGTCAAGGCCAATAGCGATGTCCTTGCCCGGTTCGTACCCGGCGGCACGCACGGCTTCGAGAATGAGCTCAATGGCTTCCTCGTGGCTTTCGCACTTGGGCGCAAAGCCGCCTTCGTCGCCCACGGCCGTGGACATGCCGTGCGAGTTGATGATCTTCTTCAAAGCATGGAACGTCTCGGCACCGTAGCGCAGCGCTTCCTTAAAGGAGGGGGCGCCGAGCGGGATGATCATGAATTCCTGCAGGTCGAGGTTGTTGTTGGCGTGCGCTCCGCCGTTGATGACGTTCATCATCGGAACGGGCATCTGCACGGCGCCCATGCCGCCGAAGTAGCGGTACAGGGGCAGGCAGGCCTCTTCGGCCGCGGCGCGGGCCACGGCCATCGACACGGCGAGCATGGCGTTGGCACCGAGGCGCGACTTGTTGTCCGTGCCGTCGAGTTCGATCATCGTGCGGTCGATGTAGGGCTGGTCCGAGGCTTCGCAGCCGAGCAGCGCTTCGGCGATTTCGCCGTTGACGTGTTCGACGGCCTTCAGAACGCCCTTGCCGCAGTAGCGCTTGGGATCGCCGTCGCGCAGTTCGATGGCTTCGCGCACACCGGTCGAGGCGCCCGAGGGAACCGCCGCGCGGGCCGAGACGCCGCTTTCGAGAAACACTTCGGCTTCAACGGTCGGATTGCCGCGGGAGTCAAGAATTTCACGGCCGATGATGTCAATGATGGCACTCATTGTTTGTGTCCTAACTAATTGAGAAAAAACGGGAAAAGAAAAGCGCCGGGCCGCTTGTTACGTCAAGCGCCCGGCCGCCGGTCAGAAACTGTTTTCGAGGTAGTCGAAGCCCTTGACGATGCGGTCAATGCGCACGAGCTCCTCCAGGAGGTCGTACATGCGGTTGAGGGGCACCATGTTGGGCCCGTCCGAGAGCGCTTCGTCGGGATTGGGATGCGTTTCAAAGAAAAGACCGTCGATGCCTACGGCCACGGCCGCACGCGCCAGGACCGGCACAAAGCGCCGATCGCCGCCCGAGCACGTGCCCCGGCCGCCCGGCATCTGCACCGAGTGCGTCGCGTCAAAGACGACGGGTGCCTTGGTTTCGCGCATGATCGCCAGGCTGCGCATGTCGCTCACAAGGTTGCCGTACCCGAAGGTCGTGCCGCGCTCGCACACCATGAAGTTGTCGGGGCTCAGGCCCTCCTCCACGGCCGCGGCGCGGGCCTTTTCAATGACGTTGACCATGTCGTGCGGCGCCAGAAACTGGCCCTTTTTGATGTTCACCGGCTTGCCGCTCTGGGCGCAGGCGACGATGAAGTCGGTCTGACGGCACAGGAAAGCGGGCGTCTGCAGCACGTCGACGGCGTGCGCCACCTGCGCGACCTGCTCGGCCGTGTGCACGTCCGTGAGAACGGGCACGCCCACTTCGGCGCGCACCTCTTCAAGAATCTTGAGGCCCTGGTCGATGCCCGGGCCGCGGAAACTCCTGCTCGAGGTGCGGTTGGCCTTGTCAAAGCTCGCCTTGAAGATGTAACGGATGCCGAGCGTGTCGCACATGCTCTTCATCTCCTTGGCGATGAAGAGCACCATCTCACGGCTTTCGATCACACAGGGGCCGGCGATCAGAAAGAACGGCTGACGGTTGCCGATTTCAAAGCCGCACAATTTCATGGTTTTTGCGTCCTCTTTCAAAGGGGCCGATCAGGCCTTGGTCTTGGCGTTCTTGTCGTGCTGCGCAATGGCGGCGCGCACGAACGCTTCAAAGAGCGGGTGACCGCCGCGCGGCGTCGAGGTAAATTCCGGATGGAACTGCACGCCGAAGAAGAACGGATGATCGGGCAACTCCATCATTTCCGGAAGGTTTTCCGTCGGGGTGCGCGCCGAAATCACCATGCCCTTGTCCTCGAACTGCGGCACGTAGGCGTTGTTGACTTCGTAGCGGTGACGATGGCGTTCGCACACCGTGTCGCCGTAGATCTTGTGCGCGAGCGTGCCGTCCTTGATGGGCACGGTCTGGCTGCCCAGACGCAGGGTGCCGCCCATGTCGCTCTTTTCGCTGCGCTGCTCGACGCGGCCGCTCTTGTCGGTCCACTGCGTGATGAGGGCCACGACCGGGTGCGGTGTGTCGAGATCAAATTCGGTCGAGTTGGCGCCGCCCAAACCGCAGACGTGACGGGCAAATTCAATGACCGCCGTCTGCATGCCCAGGCAAATGCCCAGGAACGGGATCTTGTTGACGCGCGCGTATTCGATCGCGCGGATCATGCCTTCGGTGCCGCGCTTGCCAAAACCGCCGGGCACGAGGATGGCGTCGAGCCCCGCGAGCACGCCGCAGCCGTCCTTTTCGATTTCTTCCGAGTCGATCAGGTTGACGCGCACCTTGTGTTCGGTCTGGATGCCCGCGTGCACGAGCGCTTCGTTCAGGCTCTTGTAGCTGTCGGCGTAGTCGACGTACTTGCCCACCATGCCGATCGTCACTTCGCCCTTGGTTTCGCGGATGCGGCGCACGATTTCACGCCACTGCGACAGGTCGGCTTCGGGCACGTCGAGCTTCAAACGATTGCAGACGATGTCGTCCAAGTGCTGCGCGTGCAGCATCAGGGGCACTTCGTAGATGGTGCTCGCGTCGACCACGCTGATGACGTGGTCCATGGGCACGTTGCAGAACAGGGCAATCTTGGCGCGCTCGCCTTCGGGCACTTCGCGCTCGGCGCGGCACAGCAGGATGTCCGGGTACACGCCCTCTTCGCGCAGCTTTTGCACGGAGTGCTGCGTGGGCTTGGTCTTGAGCTCACCGGCGGCGGCCACGTACGGGCACAGCGTCAGGTGAATGAAACAGGCGTTGTCGCGGCCGACGCGGAAACTCATCTGGCGCACGGCTTCCACAAAGGGCAGCGACTCGATGTCGCCGACGGTGCCGCCGATTTCGACCACGGCCACGTCGCATTGGCCGTTGCAGGCGTTCTTGGCGCCGCGCACGATGTATTCCTGAATTTCATTGGTGATGTGCGGAATCACCTGCACGGTCTTGCCGAGGTATTCGCCGCGGCGTTCCTTTTCCAGAACGCTTTTGTAGATCTGGCCGGTCGTGAAGTTGTTGAAGCGGTGCATCTTCGAGGAGATGAAACGCTCGTAGTGACCGAGGTCAAGGTCGGTTTCCGCACCGTCTTCCGTCACGAACACTTCGCCGTGCTGAAACGGGCTCATCGTGCCCGGATCGACGTTGATGTACGGATCAAGCTTGATCATCGTCACCTTGAGCCCGCGGGACTCAAGGATTGCGGCCAAAGAAGCGGCGGCGATGCCTTTGCCCAAACTGGAGACAACGCCGCCGGTGACGAATACGTATTTAGTCATTTTGCTAGTCGTAAAGAAGAGCGCCGACGTCGGATCGGCGCGGGACCCTTGAATTAACACATTATAAAGGAGGAGGCCTTCTTTTTTGGGTTTTCTCGCAAAAAGGCCTCCCGAATCAAGCCGCAGGAGATCGCCCGACGGGCCGCCTCCAAGTGCCGAGGTCTCAGATGATCAGCAGCATGGCCGCGGCCGTGGGCAGCACCGCCAGGGACGAGTCCAGGCGATCGTAAAAGCCGCCGTGGCCGGGCAGCAGACGCCCCGAATCCTTGACGCCGGCCTGACGCTTGAGGCTGGACTCAAAAAGGTCGCCCGCGATCGAGACGGCCACGAGAACAACGATCATCAAGGACCCGGCCACCCACCCGGCCTTATCGAGAATCAGACTCGTGGCGACCATTTCATGCGGCAGCCACGCGTAGGCGGCCAGGGTCACCGCCACGACGCTCACCAATCCCCCCAGAGCCCCTTCCCAGCTCTTTTTGGGACTGATCGCGGGGGCCATACGGCGCTTGCCCCACAGGCGCCCGGCAAAGTACGCGCAGGCGTCCGCGAGCCACACGATCATGAAGACGCTGATCAAAAGCGGCCAGCTCCCGAGGCGCAGGAAGTACCACACCGCCAGCCACGTGCTCGTGGTGACGACAAAGGCCATGGCGATGCAGACGCCCCGCTGCGTGCGAAAACCCACGGCGCGGGCGTTGTAGCAGACGGCCGTGAGGGCCAGCCACACACAGGCGACGGCCAACTCGAGCATCAAAAAGCCCTTGCCGAACACGTCCGCGTCCGGCTCGCCGTAGGCCAGCCCTGCCCCAACGCCGGCAATGAGCGCCGCCAGGCCATTGCCCAGGACCGAGGGGACCTTGGCCAGGCGCAGCCACTCGGCCAGCGTGATGCCGTAGGCGATGGCCAAAACGGCGTTGAGGGCATGGTCTCCGAAGAAAGCCGCCGCAACCAAAATCAAAAGCAGAACGACTGCCGTGATGACGCGCGTCAAAAGCATGGTGTATCCCAGTGGGTCTTGTCGATGGAAAGTGCCGATAGCCTACGCCCAAACGCGGCTCTTGTGCGGCCGCTCGAGCGACTCTTTTAGGCGCCGCTGCGAATCTGCTCGCTCGTTTTGCCAAAGCGCCGCTCGCGCCCGGCAAACCAAGCCAGCGCTTCGTCAAGGTCCTTGGCGTCAAACTCGGGCCAGAGCTTTTCGGTAAACCACAGCTCGGCGTAGGCGGCCTGCCAGAGAATGAAGTTGGAGATGCGCTGCTCGCCCCCGGTGCGGATCATCAGATCCACCGGGCCCGACCAGGACATACTGAGGAACCGATCGATGGCCTCGATCGTCAGGGGCAGATGGGCATTGGCGGCGCTTTGGGCGGCCTGCGCAATGTCCCAGCGCCCGCCGTAGTTGATGCACACGTTCAGGTGCATGTCCGTGCAGCCGGCCGTTTTGGCCTCGGCCTGATCGATCGCACGCGTGAGCGTCGCGTCAAAAGCGGTTCTGTCGCCCACCACGTGCAGCCGCACGCCAACCTGCGCCAGGGGCTCGGCCTCGCGCTGCAGCCCCGTGACGAAGAACTTCAAAAGCGCGCTCACCTCGTCGGCCGGGCGGTTCCAGTTTTCGCTTGAGAAGGCAAAAAGCGAGAGGTTTTCAATGCCGAGACGGCGGCACTGCTCGACGACGGCGCGGACCGTGAGCACGCCGCGGCGGTGCCCTTCGATGCGCGGCAGAAAGCGACTGCGGGCCCAGCGGCCGTTGCCGTCCATGATGATTGCCAGGTGCTTGGGTAGCGACATTGCTTGTGGAGTGCGAAAGACAAAAACAAAAGCGTCCGCAACAGGCGGCCGATTACTGCCGTGCCCGGACGCTTTTGGATGAAGGATGAGGCAGACGGTGGCCATCAGGCCCCCCGCCCGAGAGGACCGATCAGACGGTCATCACCTCTTTTTCCTTGGCGGAAATGACCTGATCGATCTCGCCGATGTACTTGTCGGTGATCTTCTGGATTTCCTTTTCGCTGCGGCTCAGATCGTCTTCGCTGACTTCCTTGGCCTTTTCGAGCTTTTTGACGTGTTCGATGGCTTCGCGGCGCAGATTGCGCACGGCCACCTTGGCGTCTTCGCCGTCACCGCGCACGACCTTGCAGATTTCGCGGCGGCGCTCTTCGGTCAGCGGCGGCACCGGCACGCGGACCAGGTCGCCGAAGGCGGCCGGGTTCAGGCCCAGATCGGCCGTCAGAATCGCCTTTTCAATCACGGGCACCATCTTGCGGTCCCAGGGCTGCACGGTGATCGTGCGGGCATCGGCCACACCGAGGTTGGCCACTTGCGTCAGGGGCGTGGGCGAGCCGTAGTAGTCGACCATCACGTGTTCGAGAATGCCCACCGAAGCGCGGCCCGTGCGCAACTTGGAGAGGTCTTCGCGCAGACTTTCGATCGTGCGCTTCATCTTGTATTCACACTGCTGTTGAATTTCGGCAATCGTGCTCATTTGTTTTTCTTTTCCGTGTCAGAAAATGGAATCCGTTGATTGTGCCACGAAAGATTACACGTGCACAAGCGTCCCCTCGTCTTCCCCGAGAACGACGCGGCGCATGGCGCCGGGCTTGGAAATCGAGAAGACCTTGATGGGCAGCCCCTGATCGCGGCACAGGGCAAAGGCCGTGGCATCCATCACCTTGAGGTTGCGGCGGATCGCTTCGTCAAACGTGATGTCCTTGTAGAGTTCGGCGTTGGGGTTCTTCATCGGGTCTTCCGAGTAGATGCCGTCGACCTTGGTGGCCTTAAGAACAATCTCGGCGCCGATTTCCGCACCGCGCAGGGCGGCCGTCGTGTCGGTGGTAAAGAACGGGTTGCCCGTGCCGGCGGCGAAGATCACCACGCGGCCCTTTTCAAGGTAGCGCAGCGCGCGGCCGCGGATGTAGGGCTCGGCCACCTGCGAGAGCGTCAGAGCGCTTTGCACGCGCGCTTGGATGCCGGCGTTGCGCAGGGCATCCTGCAGGGCCATGGCGTTCATCACCGTGGCGAGCATGCCCATGTAGTCGCCCGTGGCGCGGTCCATGCCCGTGGCGCCGAGCGCGACGCCGCGGAAGATGTTGCCGCCGCCGACCACGACGCCGAGTTCCACGCCAAGCTCGAGCATGCTCTTGATTTCCTGAACGATGCCCGCGAGCGTGGCACGGTTGATACCGAACTGATCGGGCCCCATGAGGGCTTCACCGGACAGTTTCAAAAGGACGCGCTTGTACTTGGGCGTGTTTTTTTCCATGGGCAACTACGGCCTCGTGCGGCCGCCTCCGTCTGAAGGATGATGAAATATAAGGGTTTGCACTCAGTTGCGCGGCGCAGGCGCAACAAAGGGAGGCAAAAGATGGCTCTGAGGGCTTTTACCTAAGGTTGGAAGGATGATACAGCATCGGGCCCGCTTTGCGAAGGCGACTTTACCCGTGATCGGCGGCTCTTTCCTCCCCCACAGATGCAAAAACGGCCCGGATTGCTCCGAGCCGTTTTGCGTGACGTGCGAACCTAAGGTTCGCGACGGGGCCGATTAGGCCTTGGCGGCCGCAGCCTGCTGGGCGGCCACTTCAGCGGCGAAGTCTTCGCAGCGCTTTTCGAGGCCTTCACCCACGACGTACAGACCGAAGGCAGCCACGGAAGCGCCCTTGCTCTTGAGCAGCTGGGCGATCGTCTGCTTGTCGTCCTTGACGAAGGGCTGGTTCAGCAGCGTGACTTCCTTGAGGAACTTGTTGACCGTGCCTTCGGCGATGCGCTCAAGCATGGCTTCGGGCTTGCCGGCTTCGCGGGCCTTTTCGATGGCCACACGGCGTTCGGTTTCGATCAGATCGGCCGAGATGCCGGACTGGTCCAGAGCCTTGGGCTTGGCCGCGGCGATGTGCATGGCCACGTCGTGAGCGACTTCGTCGTCACCGCCGACCACGTCGACGAGAGCGGCGATCTTGGAGCCGCCGTGCACGTACTGGTGCAGGTGACCCTGGGCTTCAAAGCGCTGGAAGCGGCGGAAGGTCATGTTTTCGCCGATCTTGCCCACCAGAGCGGTGCGCACTTCGTCAAGGGTCTTGCCGTCGAGGGGCAGAGCCGAGAGAGCGGCCACGTCGGCCGGGTTCTGTTCGGCCACCAGACGCACGGCGTCCTGAGCCATCTGCAGGAATTCGGGATTCTTGGCCACGAAGTCGGTTTCGGAGTTGACTTCGAGGATGGCGCCGACCTTACGGTCTTCGCTCACATAAACCGTCACAACGCCTTCGGCCGTCACGCGGGCAGCGGCCTTGCTGGCCTTGTTGCCGAGCTTGACGCGAAGAATCTCTTCGGCCTTGGCGGCGTCGCCGTCCGCTTCCGTGAGGGCCTTCTTGCATTCCATCATCGGGGCGTCGGTCTTTTCGCGAAGCGCCTTAACCATTGCGGCAGTAATAGCGGCCATTGTTTAGCTCCTATCTGTTCTCTTAAAGCTGTCCGGGAAACGTTTCCCGAACCGATTGAAATTGGGTGTGCGCGGACTCATCCGTTTCGAGCCCCGCTACGATATCAAAAAACAAGGGCGCTGGCAGTGTTTCGGTTGCCGCGCCCTTGTCTTGACCCGCCGCGAGCCCGAACGCTTGTGTCCGGGGTGCGGCGGATGCGTCTTGTCGGACGCCTAAGATCGATATGCCCGGAAAATTAGGCTTCGGTCGTTTCTTCGACTTCGACGAACTCTTCCTGAGCTTCTTGCTCTTCACCGGTGGCCGATTCGGCACGGCCGGCGAGGATGGCGTCTGCGATGGCGGTGGCGTAGATGGCCACGGCCTTGCCGGAGTCGTCGTTGCCCGGGATGACGTAGTCAACGCCGTCGGGGCTGTGGTTGGTATCGACCACGGCCACAACCGGGATGCCGAGCTTGTTGGCTTCCTGGATGGCGATCTTGTGGTAGCCGACGTCGATCACAAAGAGAGCGTCGGGAAGACCGGTCATTTCCTTGATGCCGCCGATGGACTTGTTGAGCTTTTCAACTTCACGAGTGAAGTCGAGGGCTTCCTTCTTGCTCATCTTCTCAAGGCCGCCGGCTTCCTGCGTGGCTTCCATGTCCTTGAGGTGACGGATCGTCTGCTTGACGGTCTTGAAGTTGGTCAGGGTGCCGCCGAGCCAGCGCTGGTCGACGTAGCAGCAACCGGCGCGCTGAGCCTGTTCAACGATCGTTTCACGGCCGCCGCGCTTGGAATCCACAAAGAGGATCTTGCCGCCGCGGGCAGCGAGTTCACGCACGAACTTTTCGGCTTCGGCGAGCTTTTCAACCGTCTTTTCGAGGTTGATGATATGAATTTTGTTGCGGGCGCCGAAGATGTACTGAGCCATCTTGGGGTTCCAGAAGCGGGTCTGATGGCCGAAGTGGCAGCCGGCTTCAAGCATTTCACGCATGCTGACGGACATTTCTTTTCTCCAAGGTTATGTCTAACACCGAGGCCTTGGCAAAACCGACGAATTCGGTCACCCGGAGAGCCTGCGGCGTGCTATTTACTCATCCGCACCCACACGGCGCGGACTGAACGGTTTTTTCTCTGCACACACAAAGAAAGCGCGGATTGTATCGGAAAACGCCTCCGAAATCAACACTCTCGCGCTCTCTTTTTTGGCCCCTACTCCGCTGCCGGCTATTTGACGCGCACGGGGACGGTCTCAGGCACGGGGGCCGACTGCGTTGTGGCCCGTCCCTGAAGGCACAGCAGACTGCCCACGAGCGAAACGGCCGCCGCGGCGTAAGCCAGGGGCACGTACGAGAGAAGTTCACTCGCCAGGGCCAGGCTCCCGGCGGCGGCAATCACCAACGCGGCGCGGGCGTGGTGCAACGGGCGGTCAAACGCCAGGGTCACGAAAATGGGCGCGACCACCGCGCAGGTGTACATCGTGTTGGCCGAGAGCAAAAGACCCAGCACGCTCTTGCCCGTGGACGCCAGCGCAAAGGCCGCGGCCGAAATCAGCAGCAGCAGCGTGCGCGAGGCCTTGACCGAGGGGCGGCCGAGCAGGTCGTTGGCCGTGACGGTGGCGGCCGTGATCAGGCACGAGTCGGCCGAGGACAAAATGGCGCTGACCATCACGAAAAAGAACGCAATGCCGGCCCAGGCGGGCAGCGAAGAGACGAGCTGCGGCAGCACCGAGTCCGAGGCAGTGCCCGCGGGCACAAAGGCGCGCGCTTCGATCCCGAGGGCCGTGAGCAGCACGGCCGACAGCACAATGCCGGCAATGCCGATGTCGGTGCCGCGGCGGGCCGCCTTGTCGCTTTCGGCGCTCATGATGCGGGCAAAGAGCATTGGGCAGACGATGTAGCTACCGCCGATGAGCAGCATGAAGCGCGACCAATCCGACAGGGTGAAGGATTCGTTGGTGAATTCCACCGTCATCGCTTTGACCGGTTCGGGGTTGATGCCCACGAGAACCACGAGCAGCACAGCGATCCCGGCGAGCATCACCACGAGCTGAATGACGTCGCTTTTGATGACGCTCGCCTGACCGCCGAGCCAGGTGTAGAGCACGATCACAAACGCTCCGCACCCCATGGCCGTCAGGGTCGTCAGGCCAGTGACCGCCTCCACGATGCGGCCCATGGCGGAAAACTGCGCGGCCAGAATCGCCGTCCAGGCAATCAAAATGATGAGCGAGGCCATGCGGTAGGCCGCAGGTCCCATCATCGAGCGGATCATTTCGGGCATCGTCAGGGCGCCGGCGCGGGCGCGCACGCGCGGCACCATAAAAATGCGCAGCAGCACGAGGCCCACTGCACCCGAGAGCAGCCACCACATCGCGGGCATGCCCGCTTCGAACGCCAGACCACTCATGCCCACCGTGGCCGAGCCGCCTACGCAACTGGCGACAATCGAGAAGCCGACCTGATGGGTTTTGGAGCGGCGGCTGTTGAGAAAATAGGCCTGCGGGCTCTGTCCCTTGCGGTAATCCCAATAGGCCAGAGCAATGAAAAGAAGACTGTAGGCAATGAACCAAATCATGGCGGTCGGATCAGCCCCGTCGTGCGGGACGGGCCTCAGAAACACAAAAGGCGATTATGCACGAGTGATCACACGGCAACTTCGCGCGAATGGCCGAGGCCAAACGGCCCCGTGCGAACGCATTAAAGCGCCTCGCCCGGCTCGGGGGTCACGGCCATGGCCTTAAGAGCCGCCCGGAGCACGTCGGGACCGTCCTCGCGATACGCCTTGGGGTCGGAGAGCACCCGCCGCCAGAGTCTGGCGCCGGGCAGGCCGTTCATCAGGCCCATGGTGTGGCGGGCGGCGTTGCGCACGGCGTTTTCATGCTCGGGGGCGATGCGGTGCAGGTACTCGGTCATGCGCTCGACGAGCTCAAGGCGCGTGAGGGTCGAAGGCTCTTCGCCATAGATGAGCTCGTCGACCTGCGCGAGCATCCAGGGCTCGTGGTAGGCCGCGCGGCCCACCATGACGCCGTCAAGGCCCGCCTCGAGAAATTCCCGTGCCTGCGACAGCGTCGTGATGCCGCCGTTGATGCAAAAAATCGCATCGGGAAAGTCTTTTTTGAGCCGGTGCGCGTAGTCGGGCTTTAAGGGCGGCACGTCGCGGTTTTGCTTGGGCGAGAGGCCCTTGAGAAAAGCCGTGCGCACGTGCACCACGAAGGCGCGGCAACCCGCCTCATAGAGCGTGCCCACAAAGTTCTGCACAAAGCCGTAGTCGTCCTGATGGTCCACCCCGATGCGGTGCTTGATGGTGGTCGTCAGGCCCGAGGCCTCGCGGATGGCCGTAAAACACTCGGCCACAAGCTTGGGCTCGAGCATGAGGCACGCCCCGAACGCGCCCTTTTGCACGCGCTCGGAGGGGCAGCCGCAGTTGAGGTTGATTTCGTCGTACCCGTACTGCGCCACGATCGCGGCGGCCTTGGCCAGGTCCTCGGGGTCGGAGCCGCCCAACTGACAGGCCACGGGGTGTTCGCTCGCATCGAATTTCAGGAGCAGATCGCGGTTGCCGAACAAAATGGCCGGCGCCGTGATCATCTCGGTGTAAAGTCGCGCGCGCCGCGTCATCAGTCGCATGAAGTAGCGGCAGTGGCGGTCCGTCCAGTCGAGCATGGGCGCCACACAAAAGCGAAACGAATCGTGATCGGTCATGGGTTGGGGTCTTTCAAGGAACACCAAGCCCGTGTCTTTGCGTCAAAAACACGGGCGCGAAGATTGTCGGAAGGCGGGGTTGGGTTGACGGCGCACCCCGCGGCGGCTTACTTACGAAGCAGACCGCCCAAGAGCGCGGCCACGGGCGCCTTTTTCTTGCCGCCGGCGCGCGGTGCCGTCGGGGTCGATTTCACGGCAGGCGGTTCAGAGGCCTGATCGGGCTCGTAGGGCGCATCGAAAATCGGGTCGTACACGGCCTTGGGCATCACGGGCATGTCGACGGGGCGGCGCCCTTCGCGATCCTCGTCCCGAAAGCGCACACGCTCGCGGCGCGGCTCGTCGGAGTCTTCGCGGCGGCTGCGGCGCTCTTGGCGCGTCAGCGGCTTGCGCTCCTTGGCGTCGAACTTTTGTTTGGTAAGGGCCTCGATGGCTTCCAAGGACTTGTTTTCGCGCGCATTGACGAGCATGATTGCGCGGCCCTTGGCGCCGGCGCGGCCCGTACGGCCGATGCGGTGCACGTAGTCTTCGGGACTGAAGGGCACGTCGTAGTTGATCACGCAGGGGAGCTCTGCGATATCCAGCCCGCGGGCGGCCACGTCGGTGGCCACGAGCACCTCGACCTTGCCTTCCTTGAAGGCGTTGAGGGCGGCCATACGCTCTTCCTGCGTCTTGTCGCCGTGAATGGCGTCGGCGGCAATGCCCATACGGCTCAATGAGCCGGCCAGGCGCCGGCAGGTGAGCTTGGCGTTGACAAAGACGATCACCTGACGGATCGGGCCGCCGTTTTCGCCGTCGCGCTTGAGAATGTCGACCAAAACGTCGGTCTTTTCCAAGTCGCGCACGCGGTAGACGATCTGCTCGACCGTGTCGGCCGTGGCGTTTTCACGGGCCACTTCCACCACCACCGGGTTGTGCAGAAAGTTGTTGGCCAGCTTCTTGATCTCGGGCGAGAAGGTGGCCGAGAACATCAGGTTCTGGCGCTTTTTGGGCAGAAGATTGAGGATGCGGGCGATGTCGGGCAAAAAGCCCATGTCGAGCATGCGGTCGGCTTCGTCGAGAATGACGATTTCGACCTGCGAGAGGTTCACCGACTTGCCCTCGACGTGATCGAGAAGGCGCCCGGGCGTTGCCGTGAGCACCTCCACGCCGCGGCGCAGCATGTCGGCCTGCGGTTTGATGTCCACGCCGCCGTACACGACCCCGACGCGCAGGGGCGTTTTACAAGCGTACTTTTCCAGGCTTTCGTTGACCTGCACCGCCAGCTCTCGGGTGGGCGCGAGAATGAGCACGCGCACCGGATGGCGCGCGGGCGACATCGACGTGTTGGCCTTGGGAAGAATGCGCTGCAGCGCGGGCAGGCCGTAGCCTGCGGTTTTGCCGGTGCCGGTCTGCGCGGCCCCCATCACGTCCTGCCCGGCCAGCACCACGGGAATGGCCTGCACCTGAATGGGCGTGGGCGTCTTGTACCCCATCTCACGGATGGCGTCCTGAATGTGGGAATCCAGAGGGAACTTGGAAAAATCGGCGGTTTCTGACATCGGCTTACGGCGGCCTGAAAAAGTTGAATTGACGCATTTTAGCGGCTTTGCGCCAACTCTGAAAAAGTTTTGCCCCGGCCTCCAGGGCGAACGCACGGCGGTCATGAAAGATGGCCGCCGTAGACCATCTCCAAGCACTTCTTTGCCTCGGTCGCATCCCTCATCTTTTCCATGGTTCTCGAGAGCGACAAGTTGCCGCCGGTTTTGCGCCGATATTCGCTGATCACGTT